>Ga0256842_1003293_pt1 | contig 10877 bp, 8 predicted proteins | sample 4559240metaG_FD_185973 | JGI IMG/M metagenome (GOLD analysis project Ga0256842, IMG submission 185973) | Hydrothermal vent microbial communities from Guaymas Basin, Mexico - 4559-240 | ecosystem: Environmental > Aquatic > Marine > Hydrothermal vents | place: Mexico: Guaymas Basin | collected...
TGCTTTTATCTCTCCCCCCATCTCCCTAATAAACTCTTTAACAATAAACAAACCCAGCCCTGTTCCGTCTTCCCTTGTGGAAAAATAGGGATCAAAAACCTTATCAACATTTATTTCATCAATACCTATTCCGTTGTCCCTGTAAGCAACTTCAACATAATCTCCCTTCTCCCTGATATCAATCTCAATTAAAGGAGACTCGGAAAAAGATAAAGTGTTTTCAATCAGGTTTTCAAATATTCTTGCGAGTTTTAACCTGCTTGCTTTAACACTCGCCTCTTCCCCCTTAATTTTAAAATCCACTCCGGGGTAAGAAGAAAAAAGGTTTTCAAGAAACTCCTTTATGTTTATTTTCTCAAAAGTTATGTCTTTAGACGCCTTAAAAATCCCGGAAAACTGGGAAGAAATATTCTTTAATTCATCAACCTTTTGAAGAATATTATCGGCAATCTTAGGCAAAACCTCTTCAACATTCATCTCTTTTCTCTTTAAAACACTCAACAAATAATCAATGTTTAACTTTATAGGTGTCAACGGGTTCTTAATATCGTGAGCCACCTTTCTTGCAATATCGGTGATTACCTCAAGCTTGCTCGCCTTTACTACATCCGTCAAATCCTCAACAACTATCATTTTCAAATTTGTTTCAACCTCTTTCCTGTAAACAATAAATCTTCTCTCTCTAAAATCAAATTCATCAGTCTCGCTACCCTTTAAAACCCTTTCTTTTATTTCCTCTTCCATTAAATCAAACGCTCTGTTTGAAAGAACAACCTTCCCCTCCGAGTCAAGCAAAACTATGGCACTGGAAACATTATCAATTATTGTCTTCAGCCTGTCATAATTTTCCTTTAAAGATCTCGCCATAAACGATATTGATTCAATCAGCTCCTTAATCTCATCGTCCCTGTCATAATTAACACTTACCTCAAAGTCTCCTTTAACCACAGCCTTTGCTCTATCAGAAAGCTTTACAAGGGGAGACACCAGTTCTCTGGTTATTTCAAAAGAAACAAAATAGGAAACTACAAAGATAACAAAAAAAACAAAAGAGACAATCCTTAAAAACTCATACATAGGATTTAAATCCCTATCGCCTTTTACACTTAAAACCGCATAAGGGATGTCTTTAATATCAATGCTTTTGTATGCCAGCCCTCTGAAAAAATAAATTTCCCCGTGGCCGGCTTTGATTTTATTAAAAGCGGGGAAAGGCATTAAAAGTGTTAATCCTGATCTATCAGTTGACAGGTGAAGAACCCCGTTCCCGTATACCCCTATATTTACTTTGAAAACCTCTTTTAACCACTGCAAGTACTCAGTTGAAAGCCTGTCCGGCTCCCTTTCAATCAACCCTTCTATCTTTCTCAAATTATCGGCGACATTTTTCTCAATAACCTTTGTGGCAATTTTATTTGAAAATACAAAAAGAATTAAGCCAAGCACAATGAATATAATAGAAAAACCGACATAAATAGAAAAAATCACCCTTTCAAATAATCCTTTTTTCTTCTGGCTTGAAGAAAACACAAGAAAGAAAATTATTCCCCCTATAAAAACAATTGACAGATCTGAAACAAGGTTAAAGTAATCCACCCCTTTTACTTTTACAATAAAACCTTTTTTCCCCTCTTTAACCGTAAGGTAGTTAATTATCTCGGGATGCCTTTTCAATACAGGGTGGGAGTAAACATCGTTTGCAATGGAAATAACAATCTTCCCTACCTTGAACCTTCCGCTTCCGCTAACAATAAACCTCGGCAAATTACCAACCTTTTCTCTGCTGAAAGAAAAACCCTCACCTGCTTCCATTTTTTCAGGTAAATTGTTTGAGTAGGCCTCAACTATCTCCCCCAACACATTTATGTACGCTACAAAGTAATCTTCATCTTTAAGATTGCTTCTTTCAACAAAATCCTTTAAATCCGAAAACCCTTTTGACTTTGCAAGCTTTAAGTAATTTTCAACCTTCCGTCTCCCTGTTTTTTCAAGGAAGTTATAAGAAAAATCAGCCGATTTTACAAAAGCATTTACCTTATAAAAAGAGTAATAATGCCCGAAAACCGTCAATGAAACAGAGAAAATCAAAAGCTTTAACAAAAAGGCTGAAATCTTTTTGCTTGTGTAAATGGAAATTAAAAACAAAATCAAGGCAAACACAAAAAGAGGAAAACCAAAAAACAAAGCGGCAACAAGCAAAACAAAAACAAATTTTGAAGGCTTAAACATCAGAAAAAAGGTAGAAGAAATTATAAGAACAAAAAAGTGCTGAAAAAAATCCGAATTTTTAAAAAATTTAATCAAATCATGAAAAACAAAAGGGTTATTGAAAAAACTATAAAATCCCACCAGAGCAAACAAAAAGAAGATAAAAGACGCCAATCTTTCGTCAATGTATTTTTTCCCGAATTTAATGTAAAGCAGGGAAAAAAACAAAACCACAGGCAAAAATTCACCGCTAAAGAGAAAGGTAAGAATAAAGAAAAACAGGGAAATTATATTAACCGCTTTTATATTGGAAAAAGAAATAATAAAAAACAGAATAAGTAGAAATATCCACAAGTTAAGAAGGTCAGGGGATTTTTTGTCTTTTTTTCCTTCCCCAACCCCGACATAGCCTATCGGATTACCGAGAATATCAACAGTTTTAACAATTAAATAATCGCCTGTATAGTTTAAGGCGGAATCGTTCCACACAACCGGGTCCATTGTTAAGTTAAACAAAGCTACCGGATAATCAAGCTTGTTCAAATCCTGGTAAACCTTACTTAATACCTGTACGTCTCCCCTCTGCAACACAGAAATAAAGTAAGGAACATCCTTTTCTATAACCGCGTCCCCTTTTTTAAACGTTGAATTAACAAAAACAGCCCTGTTTTTAAAAACAAATAATACTGAAAATAGAATTATTAGAATTAGAAAAAAGAACTCTCTTTTTTTCATAAAATAACCTTCAGATTTTTCTAATGATATTATACCAGAATTATTTAAATAAGATTTTTCTCAACCTGTCTAAAACAGATTTTTCAATCTTTTCAGGGATCTTTTCTTCAGGGAGAGAGTGTAGCATCTCAACTGTTGTTTTAAGGTTTTCAACAACACACCTGCACTCATTACACTTTTCAAGGTGTTTTTCAACCATTTTACAGAGCTCTTCGGAAGCCTCTCCGTCAATGTAATCAGACAGGCATTCCATTATTTTTTTGCACTTTTCATCCATTTTTGCCTTCCTGCAAAAATCTTTCAACAATTGTTTTAAGCATTAGCCTTGCCCTGTGAAGCCTTACCTTTGCGTTGGTAACAGAAATTCCCAGCACCTCAGCTATCTCCTGATGGTTTAAGCCTTCAATATCCTTAAGAATAAGGGGTATTCTGTACTGTTCAGGAAGATGCAAAATAGCTTCCTGAATTAAATTTGCAATCTCTTTTCTCTCATAGGTTATGTGGGGGTTTTCATTATGCTTGTTTAAAGAGTGAATCTGATTGTCTTCAAGCTCATCAAAAGAAACAACATTCTTTTCCGAAATCTTTTTCTTCTGGCAGGCATTTGAGGCTATTCTGTACAGCCAGGTAGAAAGCTTGGATTCACCCTTAAAGTTTTTAATATACTTAAAAGCGTTTAGCAAAGTCTCCTGCAATATATCGGAAGCGTCTTCTCTGTTTCCGCAAAACTTCAAACCGAAATTATAAATTGTATTCTTATACCTCTCAAAAAAGATATTAAAGGCTTCTTCATCTCCTGATTTAAGCCTTGCTATTAATTCTTTTTCAGTCATTCCGTCTATATTTCTCAAATTTAATTTCTCATACTGGTAATTGGAGCGGGAATCCTTCCCCCTCTGTCTATAAAGCTTTTTGGAGAAAATTTATTTATATCCTGAACAATAGCCATTCCAAGCAAACCGCCGAATTGTACTTCGTCTCCTACCTTTGCTCCCGGAGGAACAATCACTCTCACCGCCGTCGTTTTACCGTTTATTACCCCAATAGCTATTTCATCTGCAATTAAACCTGAAATTGTTTCCGCAGGTGTGTCTCCCGGCACTGCTACCATATCAAGCCCTACCGAACAAACTGCAGTCATCGCCTCCAGCTTTTCAAGGGTTAATGCACCTAATTTTACAGCCTCAATCATACCTCCGTCTTCAGAGACAGGGATAAATGCCCCGCTCATACCTCCCACATAGGAAGAGGCCATAACCCCGCCTTTTTTAACCGCATCCGTCAGCATTGCAAGGGCTGCCGTAGTTCCAGGTGCACCAGGCTGTTCCAGTCCTATACCTTTTAAAATCTCTGCAACGGAATCTCCTTCGGCGGGAGTAGGTGCAAGAGAAAGATCAAGTATTCCAAATTTCACTCCAAGTCTCCTTGCAGCTTCCCTGCCTATCAATTCCCCTGCTCTTGTTATTTTAAAAACAGTTTTTTTGATAATCTCCGACAGGGTGCCTAAATCAACATCTCCTGCCTTCTTAACCACATCGTTTACCACCCCGGGGCCTGACACACCAACGTTTATTACGCATTCAGGCTCGGACACTCCGTGGAAAGCTCCTGCCATAAATGGATTATCCTCAACCGCATTTGCAAAAACCACAAACTTTGCATTTGCAAGAGCCCCTCTGTCCTTTGTCAAGTCAGCCATTTCTTTAATAATAATCCCCATCTTCTTAACAGCATCCATGTTGATACCTGCCCTTGTTGAGGCAACATTTACAGAGGAACAGATATGCTCGGTAACCGCCAATGCCTCAGGAATTGAAGCGATAAATTCCTCTTCCACGTTAGTGGTTCCTTTTTGAACAAGGGCAGAATACCCGCCCAAAAAGTCAATTCCAATCTCGTTGCAGGCTTTATCAAGGGTTTTAGCAATCTTTACAAAACCGTCTCTCGTTATGGAAACTCCCCCCGTCAATGATACGGGGGTTACAGAAATCCTTTTATTGGCAACGGTAATACCGAATTCTTCTTCAATCTCCTTGACAGTACTTACAAGGTTTCCGGCATATTTCATTATTTTATCGTAAATTTTATCGCACGTTGTGTTTATATCAGAGGTAATACAATCAAAAAGGGAAATCCCCATTGTTGTGGTTCTTATGTCAAGATGCTCCATCTGGATCATCTTTAGGGTTTCAAGAATCTCTTTTGTACTAAAACTACCGAGCATCTTTAAATCCTATGCATTGATTTAAAAAGTTCCTGATGCTGAGAAAATACCGCAACTCCCAAATCTTCGCCCTTTTTCGCAAGAATCTCTTTTAACTCGGTAAAGTTTACTTTACACATTGAAAGGTCAACAATGATAATCATTGCAAAGTTTTTCCCTAAAAGAGTCTGGGTAATATCTGTTATATCAACATTGTGTTCCGCAAGAACACCGGTTATCCCCGCCACTATGCCTGGCTTACTCTCTCCGAAAACAGTAATAATTGCTGTGTCTTTGTTTTCCCTTTCCCCGGCACCTTCAAAAGCTTCCTTTTCCGGTTCAAGAGTTTTTAACAGCTCTCTAACACATTGCTTAACATTGTCTGCACCGTATTGCCCGAAATGCTTAAAAACAATCTCCGTAATCTTGTAAACAAAAGCTTCTCTATCCATAACTTATACCTTCTTAAAAATATTGTGTTTCTTCCCCTCGTCAAGGGCAAGGGGAGTAATCATTGTTCTATCGTTAATCAAAATCTTTCTATTTTCCCTCAAAGCCTTTTTCACATCGTCTTCGCAAACAAAATCGTAAACCTTGTCTTCAAACCTCTCTCCCCCTGACTTCTCAATCTCCCCCAGCTTGCTCTCAAGAATTGTCTCAATAACATCTTTTTCAGGTTTAACATCTTTGAAATAAAAATCAGAAGAAGAAAACCTGCCTTTGTTAACAGGGTTGGTTTCAAAAGCAACCTTTTTTACGTTTATCATATGCCTTGCCGTTATATTCTCGCTAGTAATATTATTCCCCAGAGTGCCGCAACCTAAAGTCATTGAAGGCATAAGGTTTGTTGAATATCCGACTGCGCCGTGAGTGGTAGGAGAGTTGACGATAATCCTTGATGCAGGCTTTTTTAAAGCAAAGTGCTTCAACACCTCTTTATTCCTTGTGTGAATACCAAGTGAATGTCCAAGCCCTCCGAACTTTAACAGCTGAATACACCTTTCACAGGCTTTCTCCCAACCGTCTTCAATATAAAGTGCAAGTACAGGTGAAAGCTTTTCAATCGAAAGAGGATAAGCCTTTCCCACCCCGTCAAGAGGCGCCACAAGGGCAACTGTTTTTTCAGGAACATTCACCCCGGCAAGGCTTGCTATATAGGTTGCAGGCTTTCCAACTATCTTTGGATTTACGGAAAACTTTTCGGTAACAACAACTTTTGCCACCTTGTCTATTTCATCCCCTTTCAAAATATATGCATTGTTTTTCAACAGCTCTTCCACCACCTGTTTGGCTATAGGCTTGTCAGCAATTATAGCCTGCTCCGAAGCACATACAGTGCCGTTATCAAAGGTTTTTCCGGCAATTACATCTCTAACAGCCTTTTCCACGTCTGCAGTTCTCTCAATAAAAACAGGAACATTCCCGGGGCCAACACCGTATGCAGGTTTACCTGAAGAATAAGCTGCTTTAACAAGTCCCAAGCCCCCTGTGGCAAGTATAACCCCTGTTTTAGGGTGAGACATCATCTGTTTTGTAAGTTCTATTGTGGGATTTTCAAGGATTTGAACCGCATCTTCAGGAGCACCCATTTTTTTCAAAGAATCTCTAATTAAATCTACGGTTTCCTTTATACAACCCTTTGCCGCAGGATGAGGGGAAAAAATAATAGGGTTTCTTCCCTTTAGAGAAATAATAGCCTTATAAAGTGTTGTGGATGTCGGGTTTGTTGAAGGAATAACAGCGGCAACAATTCCTACCGGAGCCGCAACCTCAATTATCTTGTTTACGGCATCCTCTCTTATAATTCCGACTGTCTTAACATTTTTTATAGAATCCCACAGTAATTTTGTTGCCAGAATATTTTTAATCTTTTTATCTTCAGGCTTTCCGTACCCGGTTTCGTTGTGAGCAAGCTCGGCAAGCCTTAAAGCGTTTGCCTCTCCGTCTTTTGCTATCTGCTCAACAATAGTGTCTATCTCTTCTTGAGAGTATCCCTCAAGAATGCTGCCGGCTATTTCAGCCTTTTCAAAAATAGAATCAAGCATTCCAATCTCCAGAATATTTATTGTTGGAGCCTATTATTTAGCCTTTTTCTCCTGATAACCTGGCAAAATCTTTTCCACATCCGAATGAGGTCTCGGGATAACGTGAACAGATACAAGCTCTCCAACTCTTCTTGCTGCGGCTGCTCCCGCATCTGTTGAAGCCTTAACTGCCCCCACATCACCTCTTACCATAACGGTAACATAACCGCCGCCTATATACTCTTTTCCGATTAAAATAACGTTTGCTGCTTTAACCATTGCATCCGCAGCCTCTATTGCACCTACCAGGCCTTTGGTTTCAACCATGCCGAGCGCTTCTCTATTCATAGTATCCTCCTTAATTAATTCATTTTAAATAATAGCATAAAACAGTTTTTTAAAAAAGAAATGAGAAGCCTTTTATCTTTATATACACTTTTTTACTCAAAAACCTTTTCTTCGTCTTTATCCGCATTGGGGGCATCCATCTCAACATCTCTAACATTTTCCTTCACAACACTCTGCCAGAATTCCTTATACCACTCATGTTGAACAATCAACTGCATAATCTCATTTGTACCTACCCAGATCATAGAGAGCCTAATATCCCTTACGATCCTCTCAATAGGATATATATCGGTATAACCTATTCCTCCCATTACCTGCATACAATTGTTTGCAATCTCCCAGGCTGCTTCAGTGACAAACTTTTTGCTCTCCGAAATCATCCTTCTAACCCTGCCGGGAGAAGCTTTACCGGAATCAATGGCAAGCGCAGTTGAATAGACAAGTCCCCTTGCAGCGTCAAGAAGCATAACGGAATCAGCAACTTTAAACCCTACAGCCTGAAATTTAGCTATCTCTTTTCCGAAAGCCTTTCTCCTTGAAGTGTATTTTGTGGCTATCTCAATAGCAGGCCTTACAGAGCCTATTGTCATTGCAGCGGTACCGAGCCTTTCCGGGATCATCATTCTCTTAAAAACCTCATACCCCCCGTTTATCCCGTTTAATGCATACCTTTCGGGAACCCTGACATTGTTAAGCCTCAACCTTCCTGCACCGCCTCCCCTTACTCCCATCAGGCCGTATATGTACTCTGTTTCCAAACCTTTTGTTCTCGGCACCATAAAGGCTGTTATTCTTCTATGTGGATCCGGGTTATCCCTGTCAGTTACCGCATAAACCAAAAACCAGTCAGCTCCCTCTGCTCCCACAATGAACCTTTTGCTTCCGTTAATAATCCAGTCGCTTCCGTCTTTTACCGCATAGGTTTTGGCACCGAAAAAATCAGAACCACCCCTCGGTTCGGTTAAACCTTCGGCTGCAAACACCTCTCCTTTAAGCAAAGGCTTTACAACCTCTTCTTTCAATTCATCACACCCGAATTCGGCAATTGCATCGCACACAATATCGGCCCCCACTCCCCAAAGACAGGCAAGGGAATAACTGGGAACCCCCACCTCTTCCGCAACAATAACATTCTCAACCCAGCCTAAACCTCTTCCACCTAATTCTTTTGGAATTCTTATGCCCAGTAAATTTCTCTTCCCGGCCTCTTTTAAATACTCTTTCGGGAAATGGATTTCTTCCCTGTCCATGGCAAGTATAAGCTCTTTAGGCACCCACCTGGAAAACTCCCTTGCCTCGTCCCTTAACCTTCTTTGCTCCTCGGTTAGAATAAAATCAAACATCTTGCCCTCCCTATTTTTATTCTAATTAAATGATAATACAAAAAATTAAGAAAAACTTAGCTAAATTGCTGGTATAATTTTTCCATAGAAAAATTTCGGGAGGGTTAAATTGTCAGAAGAAAAAAAGAATGAAACAGGTTATGAACCGATTACTCCTGAAGAGGAGAAAAAACCGAACCCGTTAAGAGAGATTATTCAGCCTTTTATTGATTTTGCCAAAGTACCAAAAGTACTTTGGGGAGTAAACATCTCATACACAATAGAGGGAATGGTTTACTTCGGAATACTCACCTTTATGGCAATATACTTTAACGACTTTGTAGGCCTTGACGACAAACACGCAGGCTGGATTGTAGGAGCGTTTACAGGCGGAATCACCCTTGCCATGCTCTTTTTGGGAGGAGTAGGTGACAAGATAGGCATAAGAAAGGCATTGTTAATATCAATGATTCTTATGTTTATAGGAAGAATTGTTTTTACGGGAGGGCCTTACATCTTCCCGTGGGGACAGGGAATGTGGTCTCCGCTTTTCTACTCTTCACTGCTGGGGCTTCTATTTGTTGTTATAGGGTACGGTATGTACCAGCCTTCCGCATATTCGGCGGTGAAAGAGTTTACAGACGAAAAAACGGCCGCAATGGGGTATGCGGTTTTGTATGCGGTTATGAATTTGGGAGGGTTTCTGCCTGCATTGGTATCCCCTCCAATAAGACACTGGTATAGAAACTTTTTTATTCAAAAACTCTCCGCCGCCGGCGTGCAAATAAATCCGGAAATACATTACGGAATTTTAGGGGTGTTCTGGTTTTACGTTATCTGCACATTTTTAGGAATAATTGTCTTGCTTATCTACGTAAACAAAAAAACAATAGCCATGGCTATGAACGAAAAGAAAGAAAAGGAAATGGCCGCAGGCAAAAGCGAAGAACAGTTTGAAAAAGAGCAAGCTACCCCCGTATCAAAAAGAAGAACCTTTATGGAATACCTTGCTCAACACCCGTTGAGAGACGCAAGGTTTGCATTTTTCATATTTGCCCTTATCCCGGTACAAACCTTATTTGCCCACAACTGGCTTACCCTGCCTCAGTACGTTGACAGGGCATTCGGACCTGCAGTTAAGGCAAACATGGAATTTTTCGTAAACTTTAACCCTATTTTAATCTTTGTGCTTACACCTACCGTAGCTGCAATAACCGCAAAATCGGATGTTTTAAAGATGATGATTCTGGGAACGTTTGTTATGGCGCTGCCGACCTTCTTTCTTGCTTTAGGCCCAAACGTATACACTCTGTTTGCCTACATTCTTATAATGTCAATAGGAGAAGCTATGTGGCAGCCGAGATTTCTCCAGTATGCGGCAGAGCTTGCACCTCCCGGAAGAACAGGTGAATACATGGGTGTTGCTCAATTTCCGTGGTTTCTTACAAAGATTATAACAGCAACATACTCAGGCTGGTTTTTAATGAGATACTGCCCTGCCGAGGGCCCCAAACACACCGAGGTTATGTGGTTTATTTACGGTTTAATCGCTATAAGTTCGCCTATTCTCCTGATACTTGCCAAAAACTGGCTTAAAGACAGTATGAAACCAAATAACGGAGTTATTGAAAACTGATGGATATAAGAGTAGGACAGGGATTAGACTTTCACAAATTTGAGTACGGAAGAAAGCTTATTATAGGGGGAGTTGAGTTTCACTCCCCCTTCGGCTTAAAAGGACATTCGGATGCGGACGTTCTTCTTCATGCAATTACTGACGCTATTTTAGGAGCCATAGGGGAAAACGACATAGGCTTCCACTTCCCTGATACAAACCCTCAATACAAAAACGCAAACTCGGAACTCTTTCTGAAAAAAGCACTTGAGATTATAAGAGAAAAAGGATTTTCCATATCAAACTTAGACGCAACAGTAATATGCGAAACCCCAAAAATAAACCCGGTCAGAGAAAAAATAAGAGAAAACCTCGCATCAATACTTGGGATAGAAAAAAACAGAATAAACATTAAAGCAACA
>Ga0256842_1003294_pt1 | contig 10875 bp, 8 predicted proteins | sample 4559240metaG_FD_185973 | JGI IMG/M metagenome (GOLD analysis project Ga0256842, IMG submission 185973) | Hydrothermal vent microbial communities from Guaymas Basin, Mexico - 4559-240 | ecosystem: Environmental > Aquatic > Marine > Hydrothermal vents | place: Mexico: Guaymas Basin | collected...
AGCAAAAGAGATAAGTGATGGAAAGATAAATGACTTTGTGCTTCGTTTATTTGTTGCCCTTGGTGTAGCTATTGGTATCTCTCTTGGAGCTTATCGTATTGTTGTTGGTGGTGAGATTGTTTACTACATTATGGCTGGTTATATCTTCGTAATCGTTTTAACTTTTATGGCTCCAAAGTACATTATCCCTATCGCTTATGATAGTGGTGGAGTTACAACATCTACTGTTACAGTTCCGTTAGTTGCCGCTCTTGGTCTTGGTCTTGCAACAAATATCTCTGGTCGTGACCCACTAATAGATGGTTTTGGACTTATTGCTTTTGCTTCATTGTTTCCTATGCTAACTGTAATGTTATATGGTATAGTCACTGAGAGTATGGGTATAAAAGGTGAGCATGAACGAGAGGAGATGAACCTCGACCAACTTAGGTTTGCTCTTGAAGATGCTAACAATATGGACTTATCTACAGTAAGTGTACATGGAACCGATAAAATACACTCTTACAATGTTCAGTTTGCAGCCGTTCACATAATAGTACCTCACGAGATGGAAGAAAAAGCTCTTATAGCAGCTAAAGATGCTGGTGCTAGAGGAGTAACAATTATGAAAGCACATGGCATGGGTCTTGAGGAGATGGATAACTTTTATAATCGCCTTCATCAAGAAGATACTGATTCAAATCTAATGTTTATCTCCCCAGCGAAAAAAGTAAATGAAATAATTACAAAAGTAATAAATGATTTAGACATAACAGGGGAAGGAGAAGGGATAGCTTATTCTTATCCTATAACACACTTAAAAGGATTAAGCCTTAAGATAAGTGACTTATAGTGAGTAATCGCTATAGTCATACTTCTCTAAATCTATATAAAACTTTTTACCAATTTTGATGATTCTGCTATCATCTTTAGCTTTTTTTTGAAATTTATCTTTTATTTTTTGAGATTTTTTCTTTGAAAAGTTTCTCTGTTTTAGATATTTATTTAAAGATATCAATCTATTTTCAACTTTAGTTTCTAACTCTACCTCAGCCTCAACAATATTTTCAACATCTTCAATAACTTCTGCTGGAGCATTCAACATAAACTTTGAGCTTATTGCATTTAAAATATTTTTCAGTTGTTCATCTTTTTCTTTATAAACCTGCTCAATCTTTTTACGCTCATCTATAAGCATCTGCTCTTTTTGATCACGCAAACTTCTAGTTTCACCCTCTAATGTATCTACGCGTTGTTGAAGTTTTGTATTTTGTTCTTCAAGAAGTTTATAGTATCTATCATCTACATGTAGAGGTTTTTTTCTAGTAGTTGTGCGAGTTGAAGTTTTTATAGCAACTTCTGGTTCAATTATAACAAACTTTACACCATCTTCAACAATGCTTTTAAGTGAGCCACGTCTTACACGATTATGGATAGCCTCTTTTGAAATACCTAGTTTTTTTGCTGCATCTGCTACCGTATACTTTGTCATCTGTAAACCTTATCTCATATTGTCAAAAACTAATGGTGCATCCCACTCAGCTTCACGAACCATCTTCATAACTTTTTGTAAGTCATCAAGTTTAGCACCTTTTACACGGATAGAATCACCCTCTATTTGTGCATTTACCTTTAGCTTCATTTTTTTTATCTCAGCAGTAATTTTTTTCGCTTCTTTTGACTCTATGTAATCAACAACTTTAAAAGTAACCCTACGGTTGTTTCCACTTGAGTCTTCAACTTTTAACTCATCTAAAACTTTTGAGCTAAGTCCTTGTTTTAAAAACTTTGCAACTACAATGTCTTTTAATGCATCTAATTTATTATCACTTGAAGCGATAAGAACTAAAGTTTTAGCTTTTTCATTATAATTAACTTCATAAGTAGTACCCTTAAAGTCATAACGATTTGAAACCTCACGATCCACCATATTTATAGCATTTTTAAAATCTTGCATATCAATCTTTGCGCTTATATCAAATGAGTGTTCTTTAGCCATCTCTATTCCTTAATTTTATTTTATAAAATGAAGGAAACCTTCATCTATATTATCACGGTATTGGAAGTAATTCCAATACCTACGCTAACGCTTGGTTTTACTCAGCGTAAAGCTCAAAGAACTAGTTCTTTTTATTTATCGAAATTATAACATAAGTGCATGTTTGTGTTAGTTAGAAACTAGGACTACCATCAAATGAAGTACCAAATCCGCCAAAATTACCCATATTTGGGTCACTGTATCCATGCATTGAGCTTTTCATTCTAAGTTTTTCTATATCTGCTTTAGATGAAATACCTTGCGGACAAACAACTGTACACTCGTTACAAAGTGTACAATCCCAAACACCATTAGTTTGGATAGTGTCTATCTTATCTTTAGCATTTTCTTCTCTTTTATCACTAACATAACGCCAAACTCTTGTGAGTGAAAATGGTCCTAAAAACTCTTCATTTACTGCATAAACAGGACAAGCACTATAACAAGATGAACATAAAATACAATCACTTTGAACTTCATTTATCTTTTCATTATCTTGTGTTAGCTCTACATGTAGAGAGCTTTTACTTTGATACGCTTTTGCTTTTTTGTTAAACTCTAAAGCTTTATCCATATTTACAACCAAATCACGAAGCACTTCAGAATTTCTAAGAGGTTCTACTATATCGCCATCTTTAGCATGATAAGAACAAGCTAAAACTTCCCTACCATTTACACGAACAGCACAAGAACCACAAACAGAACTTCTACATCCACTTGAGTATGCAAGTGAATTATCTTGTTTAGTTTTTATATTATTTAGAACTTCTAAAAGCGTTTTATCTTGATTAGTTATTTCATATTCTACAAGTTCATCTCTTTGAATTTTAATCTTCATAATGTAGTACTCCTTGTTTATCCATCACAGTATGCCTTGCAAATTTTTCATTTTCATCTGGATAGTCTATGCGAAAATGAGCGCCACGACTTTCCTCTCTTGAGATAGCTGAAAGTAAAATCATCTCGCTGATATCTAGCATATTTTTAAATTCTAAAAACTCTATTAAGTTAGTGTTATATTTTTTTTCTTTATCTGTTACGCCCATTTGAGGGACTTGTTCTTTTAGTTTATAAACTTCATCTAGCACTTTTTGTAACTCTTTTTTATCTCGTTTTATACCTACATGTAGATAAAACAGATTACCCAACTCTTTTTGTTTTTCATAAAAACTGATCTCGTTTGTATAATCTTTTATATCTTCTATGGCTCTACATGTAGAGTTTAGCACCTCTACATGTAGAGCCTCTTTAGCATACTTGGCTGAATTTTCTCCTGCCTGCTTCCCAAAAACAACAAGTTCTAAAAGTGAATTACCACCTAGACGATTGGCTCCATGGACTCTATGGTTAGCACACTCTCCAACTGCAAAAAGTCCCTCGATGTTTGTCATACTTTTTTCATCAACCTCTATACCACCCATTGTATAGTGAGCTACTGGTTTTATGGGGATTAAGTCATAAACAGGATCTACACCCTCATAAAGTTTTGCAAGTTTTCTCTCTTGAGGAAGCTCTTTATCTATAAACTCCTCTCCAAGATGACGAATATCTAAAAATATATCCTCACCCCTTTGCATCTCATCATCTATACCGCGAGCTACTGCATCACGAGGCAAAAGCTCATCAACAAAGCGTTCACCTTTTGAGTTTACTAAGTATCCACCAGCTCCACGAGCTGATTCGCTTATGAGAATTGCAGAGTTTTTCATAGCTGTTGGGTGAAACTGTACAAACTCCATATCACTAACTCTAGCCCCTGCTTTATATGCAGTAGCTATCCCATCACCAGTAGTTGAACTAGAGTTTGTTGAGTGAGTATCATAAACACGGCTATATCCACCAGTAGCTAAAACAACACTCTTAGCTTTTATATTTTCTATCTCACCGCTTCGTTTATCTAAAACACTAACACCACAAACAGTTTTTTTGTTATCTTCTTCGTTTGTTATAATCTCTAGCAAATATTTTTCATTTCTTATCTCAATATCTAAAGCATTACATCTATCATAAAGAGTGTGAAGGATTTTAAGACCAGTATAATCTTGAGCGTAACAAGCACGAGGGGCAGAAGCACCACCCAAAGTTCTTTGAGCAATTTTAGACTCATTTGTGCGAGAAAAACAAACCCCAATACTATCTAGCCAATTAACTGCATCGGGAGCATCTGAGCAAAGAATGTTTATAGCTTCCTCACTTGCAATACCATGGGCTGATTTTAAAGTGTTTGTTATGTGAGATTCAACACTATCCGCGCCAGCATTTCCAAGTGCAGCATTTATCCCACCCTGAGCCATACAAGTTTGACTTCGAGTTGCATACTCTTTTGTAAGAACTAAAACTTTTGCACCAGCTTCCTTAGCATGGATAGCAGCCACTAAACCTGCCCCACCTGCTCCAACAATAACTACGTCATAAACCATATAAAACCTTTAAAAAACTTGTGCTAAAAAATAATACCTAGCAAATCGTAAACTTCCCGCAATTATAACAAACCAAATAAAGTTTAATCTTACAAGACCAGCAACTAAAGTTATTGGATCGCCGATTAAGGGTAACCATGATAACAAAAGAGCAAAATATCCATATTTATGCCCCCATTTGTAAGATTTATCTCCTATTTTTGAAGAGAGTAATTTGGCTTTAGTTTTTTCATAAAGCCAAAAACCAAGAAAATAATTTAAAACTATTGCTAAAATATTTCCTGATGATGCATAAAATAAAGCCGTATTAACAGGCATATCAGATGATAAAGCTGCAAGAAATGCAACTTCAGATGAAAAAGGAAGAATTGTCGCAGCTAAAAAAGCTGATACGAAAAGAGCTAATTCAGCCATAATCTAAGACTAAAAAGAAGTTTTAATATTCTCAATCACAGAAGCTATCAGAGTATCTCTAGCTTCAACCGATGCCCACGCAATATGAGGAGTAATATATAACCTATCTTTATTCTCTACATGTAGCAATGGATGATTCTCTGGCATTGGCTCTTTTGTTAAAACATCCAAACCAAAGTAAATATTTTTCTCATCAATTATCTTAGCCATTGCATCTTCGTTGATAATCCCACCACGACCAAGATTTAAAACAAAAGCACCATCTTTACACATTAACAACTGTTCATAATCAAGCAGATTATTTGTTTTATCATTTAAAGGTGCGTGAATTGTGATAATATCGCAAGTTTTTAACATATCTTCAAGCGATGTTCTTTGAAAATCTTGGGTACGATTTACTCCACTTGTAGAGTAATAAAAAACTTCTGCACCAAAGGCTTTTGCAATATTCGCAACTCCACGACCAATAGACCCAAGTCCAATTATTCCCCATTTTTTATTTTTCACTTCAAAATATGGGTGAGATATATCTGTAAAAACTCCAGACTTAGAGTAAGTTCCATCTTTTACAACTTCATCATAATAACGAGAGTGTCCCATAAGATAAAATAGGATTGAGAAAGTATGTTGAATAACCGAATCAGTAGAATAACCAGCTACATTTTTGACCTCTACATGTAGAGCCTCAGCAGCTTGTAAATCAACATTGTTCATACCAGTTGCTGCGACACAGATAAGTTTTAAACTCTTACATGTAGAGATTATCTCTTTAGTTATAACAACTTTGTTAGTTACTATAACATCTGCATCTGTTATTCGCTCTTGTGTTTGTTCTGAAGATGTTGTTTGGTAAACTTCAACATCACCAAGCTTATCAAAACCACTTAAATCTGTTGAGCCAAAAGTTAAAGCATCTAAAAGAACTATTTTCATTAGTTGTCTTTTATACCTTTGATTAGTTCGCGAGAACTCTCTAGTGCTTTTTCAACCTCATCAAACACAAGTGCAACAGCTAGACGACGACCTTTATGTGCTTCAGGTTTTGAAAATACTCTTACAAAAGAATTATCAGTAAATAAACTATCATCCACTTCTATAACAGGAGCATTTGAATGTTCCATCTCTGTTTTATATGCAGCCGAAGCACCATCACCATAAAAAGTAAAACCAAGAGGAAGACCAAGTACTGCACGAAGATGAAGTGCAAATTCTGATTGTGATTGAGTGATAAGAGTTACCATTCCAGTATCGTGTGGACGAGGAGAAACTTCTGAGAAATAAACCTCATCACCTTTTATAAACAACTCAACACCAAACAAACCACGACCACCAAGTCCATCAGTTATCTCTTTAGCCATTTTTTGTGATTTCTCTTTTGCTATCTCACTCATCTGCATTGGTTGCCATGAAAATACATAATCACCATCGCGTTGCTCATGCCCTATTGGTTCACAAAACACAGTCTCTTTTCCATTTCTAGCAGTTAGCATAGTTATCTCATAATCAAAATCAACAAACGCTTCAACAATTAACTCAGATGCATCTCCACGAGCCTCTTTCGCAATCTCCCAAGAGTTACTTACATCATCTTCACTTTTACAAATTGACTGACCGTGACCAGATGAACTCATAACAGGCTTAATAACACAAGGGTAACCCATACGCTTACTAGCCTCTCTAAGTCCATCTTCAGTAGTTACAAACTCATAAGGTCCAGTTTTAAGTCCAAGAACTTCAGCTGCAAAGGTACGGATATTTTTACGATTCATAGTCTTAGAAACTGCCGAAGCATTTGGAATAACATTGTAACCCTTATCTTCCGCAGCAAATAAAGCATCAATACTGATAGCCTCAATCTCAGGTAAAATATAATCAGGTTTTTCACGGTAAATTATCTCTAAAAGAGCATCTTTATCTTGCATATTTACAACATAACTTCTATGAGCAACATGATGTGCTGGAGCATTTTGGTATCTATCAACTGCGATAACTTCAAGACCAAGTCTTTGAGCTTCAATAGCTACTTCTTTTCCAAGTTCACCAGAACCTAGTAACATTACTTTTTTTGAGTTTGATTTAAGGGGAGCGGAGAATTGCATTTTTATTCCTACTAAAATATATTAGAGGAATTATATCGTAATGAAATTAAAGGAAATAAATTCCCTTAATTTTTAAGACCGATTAAAGTCTGAAGTAGTTGATCTGAAGTGGTAATAGTTTTACCATTTGCTTGATAACCACGCTGAATAATAATCAGCTGAGTTAGTGAGCGTGAAAGGTCAACATTTGATGCTTCTAGTGCTGATGACTGGATAAATCCACGACCAGATGTAGAAGCAGTACCTATGATAGGATCCCCTGAATTGGCAGTTTGAATAAATATATTTCCACCCTCAGTTGACAACCCTTCATTATTTGTAAATTTTGCCATACCTATTTGTGCTAAACCAAAAGAACGACCATTTGAAAAAGAACCAATAATTGTCCCAGATTGATCAATTCTAATTCCTACTAAATCACCACCAGTAAATCCATCTTGAGAAATTCCTGAAGTTGATGAACGAGAATCAAATGATGTCATACCATCAAATTGATCTGATGTACCAAAATTTAGACTTACTTGTTGTTCTGGTGCTGAACCATTATTTGCCGTAAAAGATACATTTGGTGGATCAAAAGTTGCTAATGAGCCATCCGTATTAAAGTGTACGCTTCCTGATTTCTCATTATATGGTGAAACATTATCTATTGTTGCTGGTGTTGGAACTGAGATTAGTAAATCCCAAGTACTACCAGTTGTAGCATTTAAGTCGGTTTTTCTAAACTCCATTCTAAGAGTATGTTTAGAACCTAATGAATCAAAAACATCAATAGAACTAGAATGTGTTGCAGCATTAAAACTTTGTGAAAATGCTTTACCAGTACTGCCCGCTGGTAAAGAAGCATTTAAAGCTTCCATATTTCTAGTAAAAACAGTATTTTCTACTATCCCAGAAGCAGATAAACCTGTAATTGCAAGATTCATATCATAAGAATCTAAAGCTCCACCATTATTTACAACTTGAATCTTACCTTGTTTTGTTACAGATACTTCAACATTACTACCATTAATAGTACCATCATTATTGATATCCACACCATTTGCTTGTAATTCCATTTGATTACGAAGATCTGCTATTGTTTTAAAAGATTTTTTAATTCCAGCAACACCATCCCCACCACTAGCCCCAACTGGATTATATTGGTATGTATAAGCAGTTATGCTATCATCACCATCAACAAAACCACTAAGACCTTTTCCATCAGCATTATCAGTTACTGTTGAAATTTGTATATTATGAGATGCTGCTCCATTACTGTTAGTATTTACTAATATAATTTTACTTGTTGCGACATCGTAAGAAGCATTTATACCTGTAGTTGCAGTTTGTGCATTTATAGCAGATACATATCGAGAGCCATTTTCATTGGCACTTTCTATATCGTTACCATTTGTTGTTATAATTGTTTTTGTACTACCATCATCCATAATAAATGTAATATTTAATTCATTTGGAGTTGGAGATACAGTAATATTTCCTCCACTTCCATTATCATTTAACATAGTACCAACAGTATTGTTCCCAGTAGATGTAAATTTTAGATCAGGAGTATTAGTAGTATCCACAGCAACATTCTCACCATTTTCTACTGCTGATTTAAGAGCAGCATAAGTATCAGAAGCTGAGGTATTAGTTGTCCCATCATATTTTGCAGAGTATTTAGTATCATTTACAATAACGCTGATTGTATCACCTTGAGCAGGGTCAGCACTATAAGTATATGTAACATCTTCAGTATCAGCTAAATTACCATGACTTTTAGTTGTTGAATTTGAAGTCTGAACTTGTGAGTTCATAAATGATGCCCAAATTCCTTGATTTTTTTGAAGAGAAAAAGCTTTTCCAGAGTCATTAAACATTACACCTAAATCACCTGAAGTAATAGGGTTACCATTTGCATCTATAGCATCAGGAATAGGAGCTACTGGTGGGGTGCCTGTTTTTACTTCATATGCAGGAGAAAAACTTTCAACTAATGGGCCAGAATTAAGATTTGCTTTTAATACAACCTCAGCTGTTGGAGAAGCTGGCGTTGTAAGTCCTGGAGGGATGTTAATATTTTTAATTGGTGCAGTTGAATCAACTTTTTTAGTAATAGAATCTCTCAACCAACCTTGAGTAATAAAACCATTATTATCAACAAAATTTCCATTCGCATCAAACTTAAAATCACCTGCACGAGAGTATTTATAAGTATTACCACCATCTGGAGAGACTATAAAAAATCCATCACCTTGAATGGCAACATCTGTATTTTTATCAGAATTTTGGATAGAACCTTGTGAATAAATAGTAGTAGCTGAAGCAACCGTTGAACCAAGTCCAACTTGAACAGGATTTTTACCACCAAGCTCACCCTGAGGAGCTGTTGCGATTGATCTTGTTTGAGCTAAAAGATTTGAAAAGTTAGCACGAGAGTATTTAAAACCTACTGTATTAACATTTGCAATATTATTTGATTCTATATCCATCGCAACTTGGTGCGACTGTAGTCCGGATACACCGGAATATAATGATTTCAACATATCATATCCTTTAAATTTATTCTTATTTCTTTATCTTTGTAAAGAGATTTGAATAGTATATTTAGTATAAGATATATAGCATGAAGTGTTCCAACTTCAGTATGAATATTTAGGCATCCATACTAAGGGCTTTTTGAAGCATTTGATCAGCTGTAGATACTAATTTTGAACTAGAATCATAAGCTCTTTGCATGATAATCAAGTCAGTTAAAGCAACTTCCATCTTAACATTTGACCCCTCTAGTTGTCCAGTCATTAAATCTGTTCCAAGTATATTATTCCCATCTTTATCTTGAAAAAATATTGGTTTTCCACTATTTGTACTCTCCATAAATTTAGAACCATTTATGCGCTCTAAACCTTGATCATTTTGAAAATGAAATATTGCCATTTGCCCAACATTACTTTGTTTTCCATTTGTAAAAGTAGCTAATACCTCACCATTTCTATTTATATCATAACCAAGTAAATCACCATCAGTAAAACCATCTGCAGAACTAGCCAAAGATGCTTGTGCATCTATAGAAATTATTCCATCATAGCCTGTTGAGCCTAGATTTATATTAACTGATGATCCATTATTATTTATAGAGCTAAGCGTGCTAGAGATCAAAGCACCATTATCGCTGAAGCTTACAACTCCATTTTGAGTATCGTATATAACGCTAGCATCTTTATTTTGAGTAGTTGCTACTACATTCCACTGTACACCTGGTGGTACAACTGGATCAACCTTTGTAAATTCTAATCTTAAATTATTCACAATTCCATCAGAGTCAATAACTGGTGCACTTACAGCAGCTACTGTATTGTTCAAATTTAGATTACCAGAAAAGATAGCCTCACTAGTTGGTGTAGGTGGAAAATATAACTCTTGAGGAAAGGATAGTTTTTCTTGAGAAGCAACATCAGTTAATGGTATTTCAAAAAGTTGATTATTCAACACACCATCTGCTATATTTGTACCCATTGTTCCTAGTACAAAATAACCATCTTGACTAACTAAATCACGATTTGCATCAAAAGTAAAATTTCCATCACGAGTATATAGTGTTTCATTATTTCCTTGTATACCAAACCAACCATCACCAAGTATAGCTAGGTCAGTTGATTTATCTGAGCGTTGAAGCACTCCCCGAGATTGATCCATAACAATAGCGTTTATACTTGCCCCAACACCAACAGAACTATTTACAGGCGATTGTCCAGAATTAGTATTTATAGCTTCTTCAAACATATTTGCAAACTCAGTGCTGTATCCACGAAAACCTACCGTAGAAGTATTTGCTAAATTATTAGTTATTACATCAATAGCTTGAGAGCTAGCCTGTAAACCTGATATACCAGTATAAAAAGCTTGAGTCATCATAGAATCTCCTCGTATAATTTCTTTTATG
>Ga0256842_1003296_pt1 | contig 10871 bp, 9 predicted proteins | sample 4559240metaG_FD_185973 | JGI IMG/M metagenome (GOLD analysis project Ga0256842, IMG submission 185973) | Hydrothermal vent microbial communities from Guaymas Basin, Mexico - 4559-240 | ecosystem: Environmental > Aquatic > Marine > Hydrothermal vents | place: Mexico: Guaymas Basin | collected...
GTCTTTTTGTAATAGCAGCTGTCAAAGTGGTTTTTCCGTGGTCTACATGACCTATTGTGCCAATATTGATATGTGGTTTTGAACGAACATATTTTTCTTTTGCCATAAAAGCCTCCTTAAGTATCTTAAATGGAGCCCATGAGCGGGCTTGAACCGCTGACCTCTTCCTTACCAAGGAAGTGCTCTACCCCTGAGCTACATGGGCCAGCCTAAAATAAAAATGGAGCGGGAAACGAGACTCGAACTCGCGACCCTCAGCTTGGAAGGCTGACGCTCTAGCCAACTGAGCTATTCCCGCTCTTGCAATAAATAAATGGTGGAGAGGGGAGGACTCGAACCTCCGAAGGCGACAGCCGTCAGATTTACAGTCTGATCCCTTTGACCACTCGGGAACCTCTCCGATGGAGCTGGCGAAGGGACTTGAACCCCCAACCTGCTGATTACAAGTCAGCTGCTCTACCAGTTGAGCTACACCAGCTTAATTAAGCGAAAACGGATTATATATGAAAAACCGAATATGTCAACAAAAAAATCATTTTTCGGACATTTTGCTTCTTATATTGCTTATATTACACTCAACAATATCCGTCAATTTACTAAAATAACAACTTGCGTCAATCTCTACGGGATTCTCACAATAAGCTTCAATCTTATCTGCCACATCGTCTGCGCTTAAGCATTGTTGCAAAAGATTAACCCTTTTAAGCTCATCTGTTTCTTTCGCAAAACTCTCCATATATTGCCCGCAAATTACAAATTTATTATACGAAACGGGTTCTATAGGATTATGACCCTTCAGACCAGAGTGCATACTACCGCACACAACAACAACATCGCTCAATTTATAAGCATCCTCAAGCTCACCCATACTATCAAGTATTAGAATATTTTCGCTTTCTTTACTCAGTTCACTCCTTTTTGAATATTCTAAATGCTCTTTTTTGAAATATGTCTCTATTAAAGGAACCTCTTCTATGTGTCTTGGCGCAACTATGCAATAAAATTTACTACTAATTCTCTTTAGAATTGAGTTCAATTCTTGGATTTCCTCTTTATGTACACTGCCAAAAACAACAATTTTTCTATCCGTGTGAATATTTAATTTTTTTCTTATGTTTAACCTTTCCCCTATGCTTATATTTTTTAAGGTTTTAAACTTCTTTATATTATCGCACACCACAACCCTGTTGCTAAAAAATTTAAACCTCAGCGCATCTTCCTCCGATTTAGCTATTACAACATCAAATTTTCGGATAACGCTTCTAAATAAAAAAGCAAATCTTTTATACATTTTAAAACTTCTTTTAGACATTCTTCCATTCAAAAGAACAAGTTTTGAGCCTCTTTTATGCAGAAAGGTTATGTAAGAGGGCCAAATTTCCGTCTCGAAAAAAAAGGATATCTTAGGAGGCTGTGCAAAAATTCTTTTATATAAAAAATATAAATCCACAGGCATAATAAAAACTTGCTGATTGCGAAGAAGCTTATAACCTGTATCTGTAAAAACACTGAAAACAGCTTTTTTGTAAAATTCATCTTTAAACAGTTCCACAATATTCAAGATTGCTTTCATTTCACCGAAACTCGCAGCATGGAAGAGCATATATTCGTTATCCTTAACGGTCATAGACGGCAAAAACCTATCTTTAATTTTATATCTTAGTCTCTTATTGAATAAAGATTTAAAAAATAAAAAGGGTGATGCAAAAATCAATGCTGTAAAGATTACAATATTATAAAGAACTATCATTGCTTAACTGTATTTTACACAACTTTTTGTAATATTCACATTTATCAAAAAGTTCATTGTGATTTCCCTCTGCAAGTATATGTCCGTTTTTCACAACCACTATATGATTTGTTGATATAATCGTAGAAAGTCTATGAGCAACAACAAAAACAGTCCTTCCACCCATAAGATTGAGCAATGCCTTCTGAACTATCTGCTCGGATTCCGAATCCAAAGCACTTGTTGCTTCATCCAATATTAGAATGTCAGGATTCTTAACTATAGCCCTTGCTATTGCTATACGCTGTTTTTCGCCTCCTGAAAGTATAACGCCCTGCTCCTGCAAATCGGTATCATAACCATTTTTTAATTTCATTATAAAATCATGCGCATATGCGGATTTTGCGGCACTGATTATCTCTTCATCACTTAAATCGGACTTTCCGTACGCTATATTCTCCCTTATACTTCTATTAAACATAAGTACTCTTTGAGAAACTATAGCTATTTTCCTTCTTAATGACTTAAGTTCAAAATCTCTCACATCCGTACCGTCTATAGTTATTTTACCTTTATCGACATCATAAAACCGTGGTATTAAATCTAAAATGGTAGATTTGCCACCTCCGCTTTCTCCAACAAACGCTATTGAGTTTTTGGCTTTTACCTCAAAACTTATATCATTTAATGCATACTCATCCTTATTTTCATATTTAAAGTAGACATGCTCAAATTTTATACTCTCTTTCACGCCCTTAAATTCTAAATTTTTGTTACTCACAATATCCGGTTTTTTATCTAAAATCTCAAAAATCCTCTCCACGGATGAAACGGATACATTTATCTCATTACTTGCCTTGGCAACTGTTTTAAACGGTTTATAGAGCATAAATAAAGCTGTAATAAATGAAAAAAATCCTCCTACGGTAATCTCTCCCTTGAAAACCAAAAAACCGCCGAACCATATCAAAAAAGCTATACCGAGAGAGCCTATGAACTCCATTAAAGGGCTTGTTAACTCGTTTATTTTAATACCGCTTAAATTTATATTTAAAAATTCATCACATTCTCTTTGAAAACTTAAAGATTCAAACTTTTCATTTCCGAACGCCTTTATGAGCTTAATATTTACCATAGCTTCCTGAATCAGCGTAGTAATGCCTGCAATTGAAACCTGTCTTTTTCTTCCCAAATTTTTCATTTTTTTACTGAAAATTATAATGGGATAGACGGCAATAGGAAACACAACGGTTGCAATTAATGCAAGTTTAAAATTATTGGCATAGATAACAACAAGCAGACCTATAATTGTAAAAAACTCTCTAATCGCATTTGGAACAATATTTGCAATACTGTTTTGCACTACACTACTGTCATTTAACAGTCTTGATAAGAGCTCCCCTGTGTGATACTTATCATAAAATTTCATAGGAAGATAAAGCATATGGTCAAAAAGCTGATTTCTTATATTAAAAAGTATCTTCTCCGATACATAGTGCGTCTGATATCCCTGCAAATATGTAAAGAATCCTTTAAAAAAATATGCTCCTATAATGGCAAACGGAAGCAGAATAAGCATATGTTTATCTTTGGAAATAAACACATCGTCAAGCACCGGCTTAATAAGATAGGCGAGCAGTGCGGATAAGCCACCAACTATAAGCATTGATACAAAAGAGAGCAGAAGCCGTCCCAAATATGGTCTCAAATATTCAAAAAGCCTTTTTATAACCTTTTTATTCATAACTTACCTACAATTTTTTTTATTATATCATTAAACTTTTCTATCTTAAAATCTATGTCAAGATAACATACAGATGAATCTTCTATTTTTACAAAATCCTTATATGTTGTAAGCATAATATCTGCAGAGCTCTCGGAAGCCCTTTTCTCGACATATTCAATATCTTTTTTGTCATATATATGATGGTCATCATAAAATTTATAGCCTGTTATTTTAATTCCCAAATTCTCAACACTTTTTACAAAGCCCTCCGGTTTTCCTATACCACAAAACAAAAAAGCACTTTTAACATTTTGAACTTTACCATTTTTATTAAAAATTCCCAATGATTTAATTTTGGCTTCATAACAGCCGTTCTTTTTTTCTTCCGTATTGTACTTATCAACACATACCGTAATATCGCATCTATTAAGCGACGACTTAGAATCCCTCAGCATTCCTGCCGGCAGATAAAATCCATCTTCGTAGGGATCTCTTTTATCTACAACACAGATGTCCAAATCCTTTTTTATATCTCTTTTATGCAAACCATCGTCAAGTATCACATAGTCCATTTTTAAGCCTATAGCAAGCTCTATGGCAGCCAATCTATTTTTTGAGCTTATAACACTACACAAGGTCTTTTTTGCAATCATATAGGATTCATCATTAACATAGGGTGGCTTTTTGAAAATTGCATTATCTATGGAAACCACATTTACCCTTTTATCCTTTAACGGATAATTTCCGCAAATAACACAGACCCTTCCATAACCCTTTAAAGCCTTGGCAAGTTCTATAACAACGGGTGTTTTTCCGACGCCTCCTACTGCTATATTTCCAACACTTATTATTTTTATGTTATCATATTTTTTTGACTTTAAAATGCCTTTATCATAAAGAGAATTTTTTACATATAATCCAAAAGCGTAGGGTAAAGATGCAGGAAAAAGCAGATACCTAAACCTCTTTTGAAGTTTTTTTATATCAATATCCATTAAGTCTATCTTCCAATTCCTTTCTTTTTTCTTGAAATTCTTTTTTGCTTTTGACAAAAACAGGCTCTAAAAACAGATATCTTGAAACGGAGAAGGGCTTTGGTATGGCAAATCTATCCCAGCTGTGCAGTCTCCACATACTCGATGATTCATAAAATATGGGCACTATCGGATACTTTGTTAAATATGCAAGTTCCAAGACACCGTCTTTAACCTTTCTTCTTGGTCCTTTTGGTCCATCAGGGGTAATTCCTATATCGATTTTGTCGTTTTTTATATTTTTCAGCATTGATAAAAAAGCTTTTTTGGGCTCTCTGTTGCTTGAACCCTCTATTGTGCCCAACTTAAAATACTTTATTACGCCACTTGCAAGTTTACCGTCATTATGCGTGCTGATTAAAATTTTAACCTTCCTATTTTTAAAGTTATACGAAAATGGCAAAAAAAGTATACTTTCATGCCAAAATGCGTATATAACGGGTTTTTCATAGTTATCCAAGTTAAACCTTTTTTCACTTTTAATGCGACAAAAAATACGATATATCCTTAAAATTAAATAAAAAAGAAGGGACTTCATACTATAGAATATACTTTTTTGACTATTTTTTCAGTTACAGGATATTCACCAAGTATATTGATCATTCCGAAAAGTTCGTTGTGCATTTTATTATACAAATCAGGATTAGTATGTATTTTAAAAAATTCATCGGCTATATTTTCCGCCGTTGCATCATCCTCTATAAATTCCTTTACAACCATTTTGCCATATATAAGATTGGGTAAGGATATATAGTTAACACCGTTTATTATAAGTTTCCCAATTATATAACTAATTTTTGAGAGTTTATATACAACAACCATAGGCAATCCGAAAAGAGCAGCTTCAAGTGTTGTGGTACCGCTCTTTAATATACCAAAATAAGCCTTATCCATAAGTGCATAGGCATCATTTTCAACCTCGATAAATTCAAAGCCTTGAAGCATTTTATTGGCATATTCTTTATCAAAATCTTTCGGTAAAACCCAGACAAACCTAAAATAACCATACCTATCTTTTATAATTTTTGCTGCCTCAAACATAGTTTTACAGTTATAATCTATTTCACTTTTCCTCGAACCCGGCATAATAAGTATAATATTCTCTTTTTTGTGAATTCCAATTTTATCGTGAAGCAAATCCACAATAGGATGACCCATATACGCTATTTTATTTTTATCCACACCGTTTAAACTAAAAAAAGTTTTTTCAAAGGGCAGTATCGGAACAACAAGTGTGCTGTATAAAAATAGGTTCTTGACTCTATATTTTCTCCATGCCCAGACTTGAGGACTTATATAGTACACAACCTTTTTACCCAATTTGTAAGCAAACTTTGCAATACGCATATTAAACTCGGGAAAGTCTATCAAAATAACCACATCTATGTCATTTTTACCGATGAACGATTTTATTTTTCTTAAAAGACCAAAAGCTTTACCTGCCACCAGAAAGGCTTCCTTCAAACCTATTATGGATATCGACCTATAATCTGCTATTTTTTGAGTTTTTGATTCTAAAATATCAGATGACACGCTAAAAAAATTTATATTTTTATCTAACTTCTTAAATTCATCGATTAGAATAGATGCATAGTTTTCTGCAGATTTTTCCCCCGTAACAATTAGAGCATTCATCTATCCCTGCAGAAACCCCTTTTAGAATTTTTCAAAAATTCTATCATATCTATTACATTTTTTGACGGGCTGTTTTTTAATTTTTCAAAGGCTTCTTTAAAGGTAAGATTACTCTTAAAAATTACCCTATATGCCTTTTTTATTTCGTTTATCTCGGTATTGGAAAAACCGGCTCTTTTTAATCCTATTAAATTTAAACCGTTAAGACGCGACCTACTTCCTGTTGTTAAACAAAAAGGCGCAATATCTTGAACCACTCCGCTCATTCCACCGACCATAACAAATTTACCGACCCTTACAAATTGATGTAATGCACTCATTCCGCCTATCACGGCATTGTCATCAACCGTAATATGTCCTGCAAACTGAACCGTATTGGCTATAATAATATTATTACCCAATATGCAGTCATGCGCTATATGAACAAAAGCCATAAGAAGGTTGTTGTTGCCTATTTTTGTTACCCCTCCACCATTCTTTGTGCCCCTGTTTATCATACAAAACTCTCTTATCGTGTTATTATCTCCTATAATCAATTCGCTGAATTCACCTGAAAATTTAAGATCTTGAGGTATCGTACCTACAACCGCCGACGGAAATATTTTGCAGTTTTTACCTATCTTAGTATAAGAACCTATATATGCATTTGAGTCTATATATGTATTATCATCTATCTTTACATTGCTTTTTATTGTGACATTTGGTCCGATTGTAACATTGTCGCCAAGCTCAACCTTATCTTCTATTATAGCGGTAGGATGTATATTATTCATAAGCACCTACCCTAACTTTGCCATCATTATGGCTTCTGCAACCAATTTATCCTCAACAAAACACTGTCCGTACATTTTCCAAACCTGCATCTTATATTTTAGAATATCTATACTCATTATCATCGTATCTCCCGGAACCACGGGTTTTCGAAATTTAGCCTTGTCTATCTCCATAAAATACACCTTCTTCTTGCCACCCTTAGATGCTTCAAACTCATCCTTATCCAAAGAAAGAAACGACAAAATTCCACCGCTTTGAGCCATAGCTTCAATAATAAGAACCCCGGGCATAACGGACTCTTCAGGAAAATGCCCCTGAAAAAAGGGTTCGTTGTATGTAACATTCTTCAAGGTTCTAATATTTTTAAATCTATCATATTCCAAAACCCTATCCACAAGCAAAAAAGGATACCTGTGAGGTAGTATTTCCTTAATCTTTTCTATATCTATCACTTTTTTAGCTCCTCTATCTCCTTCTCAAGCTCCAATATTTTTTTATACATCTCACTTAACTTGGGCATAACAACACTCGAACGAAGCCATTTGGAATGTTCGTAGACGGGAGTGCCACTAAACACACCTCTTTTCTTAATATTTGAACCCACTCCGGATTGAGCCGTAATTATCGTTCCGTCAGCTATTGTTATATGTCCCGCCACGCCACTCTGACCTGCCAATATCACATTTTTTCCAATTTTGGATGAACCGGATATGCCGGTTTGAGCCACGATAATAGAATTTTCACCAATTTCAACATTATGAGCAATTTGCACTAAATTATCTATTTTGGAACCCTTTTTTATTGTTGTGGAGCCCAAAGCAGCCCTGTCTATGGTGCAGTTTGCGCCTATCTCAACATCATCTTCTATGACAACATTACCAATCTGAGGTATCTTTATATGCTCACCCTCTTTTGTGTGAGCATACCCAAAGCCGTCACTTCCTACAACAGAGCCCGCATGCAATATAACATTGTTTCCTATTATACAATTCTCTCTTATTACCGTATGAGGGTAGACAATGCAGTTGTCACCTATTACACTATTTTTACCAACAAAAACAAAGGGCATTAGCATAACGCTCTTTCCGATTACCGCACCCTCATCAATGAAAACAAAATCAGAAATATAAGAACTGCCGTCTATATCAGCATTTTCCGCAATATGCGCTTTTTCACTCTTATAAGGATTGGGAATATCTCGCTTATAAAAATATCTTAAAACCCTTGCGAATCCCAGATATGCATCGTCACAAACTATAAAATTATTCTTATAGTCCGATATATCGAAAGAACTGTCAACTATGACACATCCCGCTTTTGTCTGAGATAAAAACTTTGCATACTTAGGATTTGATATAAATGTAGCCTCATTCTCTTTGGCAGATTCTATGGCATTTACGCCAACAATATCCAAAGAGGCGTCTCCTACAACCTTGCCATCTATGATTTGAGCAATATCACTTAATTTCATAATCGTCCCTATTTTCCGGATTTAGCGTACTCTTTGTTATATATAGACACAATCTTTTTAGTTATATCATTCGCATCGTTCCAATATATCAAACCGCCGTTATGAATCTCCATAACAGCATCTATTTTATGAGCTTTTGCATATTTTTTGATAATATCAACAACACTGCTTATAATATTATTGGACATTTCCCTCTCTTTAGCCCTAACTTCGTCTGCGGCATCAGTTTTATACCTTTGAAGAGCCTTAACCTTTTCCTGGTATAGATCCCTTTGTCTATCCCTCTCTTTTGCACTTAGTTTTCCGCTTTTAAGCATATCGGACAACTTACTTATCTCTTTAATTTTACGATTAATAACAACTTTTTTTGCTTCAACAAGTCTTTCTATGGATGCTTTGGCACTCTTACCTGCATTACTATCCTGCATAACCCTATTTAAATCAACAGTAGCAATATTAGAAGCATAGGAACCCTGTGCAATCAGTAAAGAAATCGACAAAACAAAAATCATTAAACCAAACTTCTTCATAACCCCTCCTTTTTTTATTAGAACAGTGCTCCCATAGAAAATTGAAACACCGTACTCTTTTCTCCGTCTTTTTTATCCAAATTGTGACCCACCTCTATTCTTACAGGTCCAAGTGGCGATATCCATCTTATACCCATACCGGCATCTTTTCTTAAATCTGAAAAATCATATTTATCCAACCAGTTATTTCCTATGTCATAAAAAGCAACACCATACAACCTTAAGGATTCCAGAATTGGGAAAATAAGCTCAGCAGAAGCTTGAACCTCTCTATTTCCGCCAATGTAATTATCATCCTCATCTTTTGGAGAAACCTTATCTGTCTCAAACCCTCTTAGCGAATTTATTCCTCCCAAGAAGTATCTTCTGTTTACAGGAACATCCTTGCCACTCATACCTTTTGCAAAGCCCGTTTCACCTTTTATGTGACCTATAAAACCAAGAGGCAATATATGAAAATATTCCGCATTAACGGTATTTTTAATATACTTTCTATCTCCGCCCAAACCTGCAAACCTGAACGATTCTCTTGCTCTTGCACCGCTTGTCGGAAATACCGAGTTATCTAAGGTATCATACGAAATAAAGGGTTCCATTGCGCTTTCCGTATGCTTACCCTCCTGTTCTTTTAAGTAATACCCGGGGTCATCCGTATCGAGCGATATATCACTAAAGCTCAGCGAATATTTAGAGCCTATAGAAAGATCATCATCCCAAAATCTCTTTGCAACAGTCAAGCCAAAACCCGTTGTCTTTTCAGTATAATCATAACCTTCATATTTTTGATGATACAAATCCACACCTACGGATATAGGTCTGTCATACACCCAGGGGTCTACAAGACTTAAGTCAAACAAAGTAGTTTTCGCACCCACATTTGCAGATAATTTCCCGAAGATACCGGTTCCAAAAAGATTTCTTTCGGAAACCGAAGCTTTACCGCTTATCTTATTGTAGGAACCGTACCCAACACCGAGACTCAGCATACCCGTGGGCTTTTCCTTAACAACAACCTTCATATCAACCCTGTTTTTCCCCACTCTCTGTGTCGATACTTTAACATTCTCAAACAGATTAAGTTTGTTGACTTTCATCTTTGAGCGTTTTAATTTACTTGAAGAATACAAATCACCCTCTTTTAACCTCAGCTCTCTTCTTATTACATTATCGTGAGTTTTTGTATTACCCACAATTGTTATTCTATTTATGTAAACCTTTGGTCCTTTATCGACTATAAGCGTTAGATATGCATCATTTTTCTTCTTCTTTATGTCAGGATTTATATCGGCAAAAGCATAGCCTTTATCTCCATACATATCGGTTAGTTTATCTATATCCCTTCTGAGCGCAACAACGTCAAAGGGTTTATTTAACTCTAATTTCATAGAGTCTTTAAGCTCCTGCTCGGTATACGGCTTGATATTTTTAAATGACAAAGATTTCAATATATACTGCTTTCCCTCTTTCAATGAAAAATCTATATGGATATTCCCCGTATCAGGCTCAACATTCACCATAGGTTCACTGACTTTAATATCAAGATACCCTTCGGAAAGATACTTATCCCTAATTTTTTGAGCATCACCCTCAATATCGTTTACTTTTAGCTTTCCTGTATAAAACCAGGGTAAAAATGTCAAAACATATGGACCTTTTTTCTTATGATTGCTAAATTTATCTGTCAAATCATCCGTATCAATCTTGCTATTTCCTATGATATTAATATCTCTAATGACTGTTTCCTTACTCTCTTTTATTTCAAATATTATATCGACCCTGTTATTTTTTAAGGGTTTAACTTCGTAGCTTATTCTTGTTAGATACATACCCTTAGATGCATATATTCCCATCATCTGATTAATTGTCTGATTAATCAAGTCTTTATTTAATATATTATATGCTTTTATCTTTAACACCTTTTGAAGCTTTTTATCGCTTACCTCATCATTTCCTTTGAAATAAATAAAGCGGA
>Ga0256842_1003297_pt1 | contig 10869 bp, 21 predicted proteins | sample 4559240metaG_FD_185973 | JGI IMG/M metagenome (GOLD analysis project Ga0256842, IMG submission 185973) | Hydrothermal vent microbial communities from Guaymas Basin, Mexico - 4559-240 | ecosystem: Environmental > Aquatic > Marine > Hydrothermal vents | place: Mexico: Guaymas Basin | collected...
ATAACTAAAACCTAAGTCACAAGCATGTTCCATAGCTTTATATAATCCAAGATGTAGTTGTCCACCGTCTTTACGACCTGCATAAGCATATGCAAATACATCTCTACGTTTAGACCAAGCTCTATCGAATTGTGCTTGAGTTCTTAACGGAACAACATCTGGAGGTCTTTCTCCAAGTTCTTTCAGTAATTCACTTACCTCAAGGTCTTGTCCTTCTTCATTAACTATTAGCTCTCTGCCTTCGTATCCATAAAATATTTGAGACTGAGGAAGTATATCTATTTTCATTTTTAAGAATTCACTTATCTTTCTCATTAATTGTAGCCATCGTGTTCCATCTATTTCGAGCACAATGTCTATTGGCATCATTACTCTAAATTTATATGGATTATTTTGACTAGTCATAGCCATAACGTATTTATAGTCTCCAAGCATATCAGCACATTCATGTATTGTTATATCGCTATCATCTATATCTAACATAATAAAGTCAGCACCACTAGCTATATGCTCTTTACCTCTTACACCATCTTTAAATTTAAATGGTGTAAAAGCTGTGTCTTTAGCCATAACATTACCACACTTAGGAAAGGTAGATTTAACATATTTGAATCCATCTACAATCTTAAATTTACGTTCATCTTTAGTTCCTTCACACTTCATATAAGATATACCTACTGTATCAGTCTTTTCATATGGAGTAAAAATTACTTTATCATTATACTCTTCAAGTATTCCCTCTTGACCAAGCTTTGAGTTAGCAGCTATAAGCATATCTTTTAAATTTGCTTGTTTTTTAATCCAACCTAATTTAATCATCTCATGGATAGTTAAATCATCTCCATCATTATCTATAAAATGTTCAAGTAATATTTCATAAGTTTCTCTACTTGCTTTTGTTATGAATTTACCTAAATCATTAGATGTCATTTCAGCAGTAGTAATAGCTTGTCTTACATCTTGTTTAGTTATTTCTCTATGTTTATTAAATAGAGCGTATACAGCACTAAGTTTAAAAACTTTCCAATGTCTATGCTGTTGTTCTAAGTTTAATGGTTCAGAAATTATAGGCTTAGACATTTCTACACACCATATCTTATATGCTTTTAACATTCTTAAGGCATCTTGTGCAACTGGTATTAGATTCTTATCTTTGACCATTGAGTTTGAAGCTATAGTCTCAGCTAACTCTCCTAAATCCCTCATTACATCATCTGCTATTCTATCTTCATTATCTTCTTCTTCAAGTATTGAATCAAAACTATCATATTCAATTTTCTCTTCTTGGAATTCTGGATATACAAAGAAACATCTACGAGCAAGTTTTGAAATAAACTCTGTCTGAAATTTCTTGAGAACTTCAACATCTTCTAATAATCCATGTTCCGAACCAATAAATAATGCAGTGACTCCCATTCCAACCACTTCTTCAGATTGATTCTCTCTATCCTTAAGTGGTTTTACTTTTTTATTTCCATCGTCAAATAACTCAGCAACTAGCTGAATATTCCCTATGATATCTTTGTTTACTGAAAGTTCAGTTGCAATTTCATCTACAACCATATTTGGTAGACCTAGCCCCTCTTTTTTAAAATCATTAATCATCTGGATAACTCCCTCAGGAGTACCAAGTGCATTCGATAATGGAGTTAATCTTTTTTGTGAAGCTGGAAGTTCATCAGCGTCTTCTCCAAGAGCAGAAAGTAAAGCGTCTAATCTCGCTTGTCTCTGATTGTTAATCATATCAAAACCAGGCTTAAATGCCTTTTCTAAATTTACAACAGAAGAAGTTTTTTTTGCTCCAGATTTAGCAAGTATAAAACATATCATATTTGCAGGTGGAGTATTATCATCTTTAATCAGTATCTTGAAGTGAAAATGAGCTATATATGAAGCCATTGTAAAGTTAGCTAAAGTATATGCCATAGTAAATGGAACATCTTTATCAAGTATACTTACAAGGTCTAATGCAGTTTGATTCTTTTCCCCACTAAACATCTGATTTTTGTCTAACTCAGCTTTAGCTAATTCCAGTTTAGTCATGTTTTCTCCTTGTGCTAAAAGGAGCTAAAGTGTTACTTTTCTCAGAAAATCGTTTTGTTATTAATCCAATAACTGGATTATCCTTAGTGCATCCTTCAACATCTATTTTATTTCGTCCTTCAACACCTTCATATTGTCCAATAACTACAGTTCCATCTTTTAATGTTGCTTTATAAGCATATCTCATTTATTTTCCTTTTTAAAAAGGAACTTCATCTTCATCAGGTTCTTCATACTTTGGAGTAGAAGACGCAGTCGATGGTATAGTACTTTCCTTTTTAGTTTGTTTTTGTTTAGCTTTCGTTTTTACTTTTCTTGGAATTGGTATTCCACAGAGTTCACGTCTAATTCTATTGAAAACATCATCTCTAATCTCAATATAATTTTCACCGTGTCTATCTTCAGCAAAAAATAATGATGTTTCTTTGCTTGTTAATTTAGGCATATTGGTATAGTCGTTAGTTACGGCAAATCCATCCCTTACTATTTTGAGCAAAGCGTACTTTTTGTTGTTCGATATACTTCTCGACACTTGCATTATATCTTTTAAAGAGATTATTGTGTCAATTTCCTCTATATATAAAAAATCTTTTATTTCTATTTTAGCCATTATTTGTCCTTTCTTAATAGCAATACCAATAATTTGCCATTGTCGGTTTTATATGTGTCTGATATAAAAAAAATATCAGTCCAACCCTGTGTAAGAAGCCAGATCCTATCTGATTTTGTCTCTAATTTACATGGTTGAGAATTAAAATCTTCTGACCAGCATGTGGCATCTAGTATCTTGTTTTCATCTGCACTTAATGGAGAAATAATTGCTACAGTTAAGAGCAGTATTAAAGCAGTGCATATCACTATAAATCTATCTTGAATTGTCATTTTTCATTCTTTTCTTTATTTAAACAATGTTCAAACAAATACTTGTGGTCTTCAGGAAGCTTATTAAAAAGTTCATTAGCTAGAATATTAAATTCGTTAAGTGCCGAACGGCTAGTCCTAAGTACTAAAAGATTCTGTAATGATCTGGCATTAATAGTCATAACAAGGCTAGTCATATAAGCTTCAGGTAGCATATATTTAACAATGTCATTAGATTTATTTAAATTTAACGCAATCTTTAAATCCTTTAATTGGGCTACATTAAAATCATCAATATCATCATCAATCCACACTATAAATTTGTATAAGTCACAATCATCAACTTCTTTAAGTTCTTTTAATGTATATCTGCTAGATTTAACACTATAACTTGCGTGTCTATGTCTAGCCAACTCCTGTAATAAAGCTCTAGAAATACCACTTATATCAAAAGTATAATTAAGGTGTTCTAATGTTGAACCATGTTTGTTCTTGTTGCCAATTTTATCTATAAGTTCTTTGTCTTTTTCTCCACATATTAAACCAAGTCCATCATGTGCAGACTCTGGCGTAATAGTATCTGATTTACTTTCACTAGCCCAACATTTTCTTATTGCTCTTGCACAAACCCAAAGTGGTGTATTGTGCAATAATTGTATTGTCATTACTTTTCCTTATAAAAATTTTATTAATACTGAAGCTTCTTGTTCAGTGCATTCTTTTATTCTTAATGACACTCTTGTTCCATTTTCAAAAGCAACATCAAAATCACCATATTGTTCTATTACATTGCAATTATAGAAATTTCCTAAAAAGCTAGACATTATCTCAAAAAAATCTTCATCTTTAGATACAGATACTATGTTTTCTCCTTCGAATTCCAGTGTACAGTATCTTACTGTTACTGAAACACAATAAAACATTACATCATTATTATTTATAAGAAATCCATTATAGCTTTCTTGTGTTTCTTTTTCGCATATTTCTTGTCCTATCATATTCATGAATGATTCTTAGTAAAAAGTGAAGCAATTCCTGCTATAATTATAATACAAAGTCCAATAATCATTGGTGCTAAGTAAAATCCTACAGCTAATAAAATGCCATATCCTATAATCTCCATTTGTTCTCCATTCTTTTATTTAGTTATCGTTACCGCAACGGCAACAATTAGTATTTAAGTAGACATTCTTTTGCCCACATTCCTCGCATACCCAAGCCATTTAAAAATCCTTTTTGTTAGTGTCCGATAGTGTCCGCAAGGAAGTGGTTTTCACCACGTGAAAATCAAACGTACGAAGCGATAGGCACGATAGGTAAACGATTCAGCTGTATCGCTCTGCGTTCACGCTAAACCTAATATTTTGTATCCTGCTTTAACCATTCTGGCTTTTTTCTTTTGTTTCCATTTAGTCCATCTCTTTTTTTTATATACTCAGAATGTTGCTTATGAGTTAGTGTTGAAAGAAATTCGTCCTCTTCTTTTGAGCCAATTTCAAATTTATTATTATCCACTTGCATTCTCCTTTTAGTTTTGTTTTTTGTATTTGTCTTTTAGTTAATTGTAGTTGTTTAAATAAAGTAGTTATTTATAGATACAGATGATGCTTTCCTATATATATTATATATAAATTATACTTATATATAGCTTAAAGTTACCTTTGATATACCTTAAATTTACAAATTCTTTTTATTGCCTATTTTTTAAGCAATTATTGCAATTCTCAAAATATAGACCATATATTAAAAATAATTTTAGTTTTCTCAAAAGTGAATTAGATTGTCCTTTTGGATGGAACAGAGTCCATTAAATCTTTAGTACTGACCTAATCCACTTTTAAAAAAACATTTTAATTTTTAATATAGTGTACCATATTTTGAAATATATAGAAACTGCCTATTTTTTAATCATACCTATTAAACACACTATACACCACTTAATAGCCATGTTTAGGAGAACATGAAAAAAACTACGTTGGTTATATAAGTAGCTACTAAGTGGCTTATACTATGTTTAAAAAGGTGGTGTAGATGGTAGGAATTGCACCTACTTAAAGTTTAAAAAACGAGGTAGCTAACCTTTTTTTCTAGCTAGACTTTAGTCGCAGAAGATGGTTTTCACCTAAAGCGAATGCACTTTGCACTTCATCTACATATAAAGGGTGTATTATTAGCACACCCGTAGAAACTACTATATTTTTAGGTTATTTTTTAACCAATGTTCTCTATTTATATTCCGTCATGAGTACATCTACCTTACGGTTTAGCTTGTATACTTCTATACCGTCTTAAGCTAAGATGTTTACGGTTGCATTCTTTTGGGTCATTCAATGCTTAGACCATTCAGAGGTTTATTTAATGTCGCTTCGTCAATAGCATACGACCTAGTAGTTCCTGCATGAATAAGTAGGATTCCAACCTACATTCTACCGACGGCTGAGGTGACGGATTGTCTACCGCTCTTCAGGATAGACGTATCTAATCCCTTGCCCACCTATGTTTTTTATAAAAAAAGATTCAATATCAATAATACAAATATAGCAATCATTGCAGGACTATTTGAAATCATATTAAAATCTTGTTCCCAATTATCATAATCTAACATTTTTCTCTCCTTATTCTCAGTAACTCTCTATTTGCATAATGAATTATCTTATAAAGGTCACGTTCATAGCTAGTGCCATCATGACGACCTTGATTAAAAGTCCACACGACTTTACCTATATTAAATTGATTTCCATTCATCTTACGCCATTCAGCAAAATCATCAAAATCATTAATTTTAAATGGACATGAATTAAGTTGATAATAGTCAGTCTTTCCGCCATTGTTCTCAGAACTAGAACTTTGTCTAGTTTTTTTCCAGATTTCATCAAGTTTAATGTTGTGTATCTCATCAACTTCAGTTTTAAAGCTTATTTCCTCTTTAATATTATCCATCAATTAAATCTTTGAAATTTTTGTATTTATGATGAAGTTCCCTTGGAAGTTTTGGTATAAGCTCTTGAAGCATACATAAAGCTTTATATTTATCTCCATGTAGACTTATCATAGCTCTTAACATATCGCATTTATAATTATCTATTATATGTTTATCATAAACTAAATGGTCTATAGTCATAAGTAAGCATAACTCTTTATATTGATACGGAAGAGAACTTTTATATATAGCCATCTTTTTTGAGTATTCAGCCCAATATGATTCTATTAAATAATATACCTTACTTCCATCAACTGTATGAAGTATATCTTGCAACATTATGCAGTCTTTAATGAACTTAAATGCTGATTTAATGCACCAGAAATTCTCATTTTTTGTCTTTCTTTTCTAGCTTTTATTTCTTTCTTATAAGTTGGATGTAATCCCTTAAAAGGATTTATTAAATAAACACCAGCTCTTTTGCCTTTTTCCAACACAATTTTAGCAATACGTATTGAATTCTCTTGTTTATTTTCTTTTGCTCTTATTTCCTTAAACTCTTTATTGTCTTGTTTCTTTCTCCAATTTGGAATAGTACTATATACTTGTCTTGATATATTTCTGAATATGTCCATAATGAAATCATCAGATTTTTGAAGTGATGCTTGATTTTTTCCACGTTTTCCTATTGCATTCTTAAGTTTATTCATAGCAGTATCCTTTGTCATTTAAAAAAGTCTTCTTTGAAAGTTCTCTAATTATAACTAAATCCTCGGAAGCTCTAGTAGATGTTTCATCTGTAATCTTAGAAATAGTACTTTCTAATTCTTTGTTAGCGGACGTAATATCTTCTATAGCGTTTTCTAAAAACACTATTTCCAATGTCATATTGCTTATAATTTCTTCTCTATCAGATAATCTATCTTCTAAATCTTTTTTTGTAACTCTTGCCATTATAATTCTCCTTTATTTAAAGCGATCCATTTCTATCATAATATCAATTAATTTGCTTTCTTTTTTGAACGAATATCCCTTATTCGAAACATTTACCGAGTCTTCGTATAGCTTAATTTCTCTTTTTTGCTTTGATGAGCAACGTCTAATAGGAGTCATTTTGTTAGACTCTCTATTAGCATGTGGTGTATGACTAATCAAAGTAGGTCACACGATTTGTGCGTGCCTCAACTATTTGTTCATACTTTACTTCTATTAATGCTTTTGCTATTTTTTCTTTAATTTCATCTGACATTGTTTCTACTTCCACATTCAGTAATTTAGCATTAACCTTTAATGTTTGATTAAAATCTTGTTTTGCATATATCTTAGCATCTGCCATCATTCCTGCTTCGTCTGTAGCATATACTGCTTTTCCATTTCCATTTCCAATTGCCATAATATTCTCCTTTTTTAGGCTTAATAATCTAATGCTTATCGCACAACTAAAATTTATTCTCAAGTGGTAACATGAATAACAATTACCACAAGAGAGTAAACTCCTTTAGTCCATGTATTGTCGCATAGTTCCTTAAATCAAGATTTCTCTTTTTTCACTTATTCCGACCGATAGGGAGTTCTTTATATAACAATGTGCATAAATATATATAAAAACTGTGAGGATTCACAGAGATACAATTTTAACTATGCGATAGCAGAAAAAAAATAGACACCCCAATTAAGGAATGTCTAAGTTTTAAGCTATGTCATATAATGAATTTCTTATATGTTCTTCTTTTAGCGTATTAGCCTTTTGTATTTTAGCATATACACGACCATCAGCAATTTGTGACATGATATTGTCTAATATTTCACTGTTAAGAAGCTCTATCATTATATCTTTATAATTATTAATCATAAAGTCAATATCGTTTGGGTGTACAGCATAAGCGTCATGTATTGGAGTTATGAATTTATCCTCCATACGTCTAACTAACTCTCTGACTATATATCCATCTATACTATGTATAACATTTGGTGCCATACCTGCATTAAAGCGACTAGGCTTGTATACTTTGTTTGTAGTATGAAATGAGAATTCTATTCCTTTAGCAGATACTCGTTTGCCTTCAAACTCTTGATTTGAACGAACATCATACTTTACTCTAAAGCCATCAGGCATCACCCAATTGTAAGTGCCAATGTGTTCATTATTTAATGCTTGAATTAATTTCATAGCTTTCATAGCATTTGGTGCTATATCATACATACTTTCTTTGAATGCTAAATTCAATGTATCTGAGTCAATACCTAAATTATATAATTTTGTTAACTCCTCATCTAACATATCTTCTAATATAGTATCTCCACCATTTTGTTTGCCATATAATGTGGTCATTAATGAACGCTTACAATTCTTTCTAGTGAATATATCAGTTCTAAATTTATTATTTAATGAAACACTAATCATAGTATATGCGTCTGTCATTAAGCCATTAAAACCACCAAGATTACATACCTTAGCTGTGTCTAAACAGCTTGTAAGTACTGCATATAATTGTAACGCTTGATTGCTACAATCTAAATACATATAATGATGGACATCTTGTCCAAGTTCGTGAGACCTTAAAGCCGTAATAGCTTTAATATACTCAAGTTTTGAGTCCGCAGTATCTATAAGGGTCTCTAGCGTAAGTAGATTTCTATCTACCCAAGATATTCTATCTTCAAATAATTCTTTATCTAAACCATAGCAATTTGCTATATCTATTTTAAGCCAATAAAGTCCACTATTAGTTAATTTTAAATTAGTCATAATATATCCTTAATTAAATTTATGAGTAATACTACCCTTTTTGTATTTAGAACCTTGTAATGTAAGGTCATAGCCTGTGTTATATAATCTTCCTCTAAAATCATATCTCCATTCAAAGTAAAATTTTTTACCTTTCATAGTAGCATATGTTTCTCTAATTGTTTGACAAGTAGCTTGAGCCACATCAACAGCTTTTTCTAATGGAAACTTATTTGCCATTTTAGAATAAACTAATTTATGTTCTTCATCTGGATTAATATGATTAATCATTACAAAAGATTGTCTTTGCAATTTATTTAATACATCTAGTACTTCTTGCGGTTGATTATTGTCACCACGATTTGTTGTAACATTAGATTTATTTAAATGATATCCACCTTGAAAGCCAACTTTCCAATCATGTGGAACTTCAAGCATTGGTAATCTAAATCTTAAATATTGTGCTCTTAAATTAGAATCTTCATTCCAATGAACGCCTACATTAGCATATGTTATAGTAGTCCATTGACCATCTATTTTCTTTGATACTTTATGCAAGTCCCATAATATACCATCAAATTCACCAACTATTTCCATTGCTTTATTACAGCATTGTGCCATAGTTTTATAACGCTTTTGAAGTAGAGGAAACTTAGCTATTGCTGATATTATATTGTGAGCATTTATGTCTCTTGTATATCTATTGTTATTACGATTAGGTATACCTATATCTTGATTACCGATTATGCTAAGAATATATAGAAACATATCATTGACTAAATCTTGGTCTTTAGTTGCTAATATATCCTCCATAATCTTTATATCTATTTCATCACAATTTGAATAAAATATATCATAATCTATACGAAGCATTTCTTTAGCTTCATTGCCATTGAATTTTTGTTCAATCTCTATTTGAGATAGTCCATCTATATTTATTGGTTTAACTTCCATTCTATTCTCCTAAAATTTAAATGATAGCTCTTGCTTAATCATATTAGTCTTAAACTGTGTCCAGTCAACTGTAGATGTGTCACCAAGTTCCCTTGCTGTACGAATAAAAGAAGCCCATTTGGACTTCATTTGTCTTAATTGTTCAGTAGATAACTTTGCTTTTAACTCATCTAAATTATCGCTACAAGTATTCTCTACTGAAAACTTCATTATAGAGTCTTAGCGACTTCATATACTGCACCTTCGTGACATACGAATAAGTGCTTCTTGGGGTGATTTAATACTCTATTTATAGTTTGAAATGAACCAACTTGACCCACTCTAGCACCAAGTATAACTGATTCTGGTTGTTGGCTAGGTTTCATTATAGCCTTATTAACGGCTACGTTAGTCATATATCTTGTATCAATTATCATTTTTGCTCTCCTATTTCTTTGAGCTTGCTTTTCATTAGGTTCTAAGCATAACCTATAAAACTCGTCTAATTGTTTCTGACTACATGCCATAAACTGAACCACAGCCTTGCTCCATGAAGCAGACTATTGCTATTATAGCAGTAAATACTAATATTCCGCTAGTATAATATATCTTATCACTTAAGCTCATTTTAATTCTCCTAATTCTTCTAGTTTTGCCATAGCTTCAGTAAAGCTAAACACTTGAACCATGCAATCATCATTTGACTGCATTTCTTCTAACCAACTATAACCCTCTTTACGGCAATAGAGAAGTCTATCGCCCTTATTATATCTTTCAATTACTTCATCTTCAGTCATGATGTTTCCTTATATAAAGTGAACTAATACCATAGTCCATGTTGCTATTGTTAGTATAGCTAATATCCAAATGAATACCTTAAACCAAGATATCTTTGGAAAACTAAAGTTAAACTTTGGTTGTGACACAAGAAGATAAAAGCTAATCATAGCTCCAGCTCCCATTGCTATTGTCATTCCACCAAGTGTACCACCAAATAGTACACTAAGTGTGATTAAACATAGTACATCAAGTACTACGTCAAAGTATCTACCTCTGCCAAACTTCCATCGAAGTATACCAAAGTTAATAGCCGATGCTATCATTATAGCTAATTCTGCACCCATGATATACTCCTTGGGCTTAGTTACTAATACTGTAATACCTATTTAAAAAGTCATTACAGCTAGTCATGATTTTGATTCTCTTCTAAAATACAGAGTTATAGTCCTCTGCGTGACTAACTAGTTTTGAGTGCGTTTGACACTAAAAGTTGCCTGTGTATTATGTATAGGTCTTTATACTCCAGTGTCTTGCTGACGTGCGACTGAGTGGATATAACGTGCAAAGTTTTATAAAGGTCTGAGCATCTCCTTGTCGTGTACAT
>Ga0256842_1003298_pt1 | contig 10867 bp, 6 predicted proteins | sample 4559240metaG_FD_185973 | JGI IMG/M metagenome (GOLD analysis project Ga0256842, IMG submission 185973) | Hydrothermal vent microbial communities from Guaymas Basin, Mexico - 4559-240 | ecosystem: Environmental > Aquatic > Marine > Hydrothermal vents | place: Mexico: Guaymas Basin | collected...
TATTAATTGTATTTCTTATTAAATTATTTTTTAATTCTTTAGTATTATTTTGCTTTTTCAATAAATTATTATTTATATTAGTTTTTAATATATTAACTTCTTTGTTATCTTTTAAATTTGTATTTTTTTGCTCTAATTCTACATTTTTCGTATTTAACTTATCGCTATTATTGGAAAAAGATTCATTTATCTTTTTTTTAGGAGTTAATACTTTTTTATTTATTATCTTTTGTTTAATAAGATCTATTACAATTTTATTTTCTTCCTTTAATTCAAAATATGATAATTTAAAATTCTTATCCTTTGTCTTTATATCAATTATTCCACTAGGATTTACTATGACCTTGGAAATTAATAATGTATTTTTGACATCTCTAGACCTAGGGACCTTTTCTTGTCTAAAAATAGATTCAGGAATAATTAATTCTATAGACAAAGGTCCCTTTCTAATAACCTTATAACTTTTTGGAATTTTTTCATTAAATTTAAAGACAATTCTATCCTTTTTAGGATGGACCCCCCAATAATATGTAAAAGAATAGACAAGATTAGCATTTAAAAAGAAAATTAAAAATAAAATAATTTTCATTAAAATTCCCATAGATGTACTCAATGGGGTAATTTTTTTATTTATATGCAATAATTATACCTTAATTTTTTTCTTCTTAAGTTTCTCAATCAAGGTAGTTCTTTTTAATCCAAGTAGCTGAGCAGCCCTATTTTTAACTCCTTTGCTTTTTTCCAAGGCTTCAATTATGAGCCTATTTTCTATTTCGTCAAGTAACTGCTTTAAATTCATATTTAACTTTTTTAAAGTGTCCAATGTTGGGTAAGTAAATTCTTCAAAAGTTGGAGATTTAGTATCCTCTTTGTAGATAGAGTTATTTAAAATTTTTGAAGGTAAATCTTCTAAGGTAACAGTTTCGTTATCACACAATATACTTATTCTTTCCATTAAGTTTTCTAATTCCCTAACATTACCTGGCCAGGGATAATTAAGCAGTGCCTGTTCAACTTTTTTTTCCAATTTAAAGACTTTTTTATTATTTTGAGCACAAAACTTCTTCAAAAAATAATTTGCTAGGAGTAAAATATCATCTTTTCTCTCCCTAAGCGGGGGTATAGATATATTAACTACGTTTAATCTATAAAATAAATCCTCTCTAAAATTACCTTTTTCCACTTCCTTTTCCAGGTCCTTATTTGTAGCTGCTATAATTCTTACATCAACTTTTATTGTCCTTGTCCCTCCCACTCTTTCAAATTCTTTTTCTTGGATAGCCCGCAGGAGTTTCACCTGGAGATACACATCTAATTCTGCAATTTCATCCAAAAATAAGGTGCCACCATTAGCAAGTTCAAAGCGTCCAGGTCTGGATCTAATTGCATGGGTAAAGGCACCTTTTTCATGACCAAATAATTCTGATTCCAATAATTCCTTAGGAATTGCACCACAATTTATAGGAACAAAGGGTTTGTTTGCCCTTGAACTCTTCTTATGAATTTCTCTAACAATTAACTCCTTACCTGTTCCAGATTCGCCAGTTACTAACACTGTGGCATCAGTCTTGGCTACTTTATCTACTATCTTTAAGGCTTCTTTTAATTTTTCACTATTACCTATTATTTTTTTCATATCAAATTCACTCAGATGATATTTTGTCAAATCCTATAACCTTATCACCTTCTTCAAGATTAATTAATTTAACACCTTTTGCATTTCTACCATAAATATTAATATCTTTTACTTCAATTCTTATCAATTTATTCATTTTAGTTAAAATCAAAATCTGATCAGTTTCTTTAACCAAAGTACCACCTATAACAAATCCTGTCTTCTCGGTTGGTTTTATATTTATAATTCCTTTTCCACCTCTACTTTGTAATCTATAATTACTCAAGATAGTCCTTTTACCACTTCCATTCTCAGTGACAGTTATTAAATAACTATCATTCTCACCGTTAAGAACAACACAAGATACAACAACATCTCCCTTTCTTAAAGTAATACCTTTAACCCCCATTGCGTTTCGACCAACTTCCCTAATATCATTACATTTAAATCTAATAGCAAATCCGAGCCTGGTTAAGAGCATAATTTCACAATTATCATCTATTTCTTTTACAGCTATCAATTCATCATCCTCTCTTAAATTAATGGCAATCATCCCTCTAGAACGTATATTCTTATAATGGGAAATACCAGTCTTCTTAACCATTCCTTTTTTTGTTACAAACAAATAATATCGATTATCATCTAATTCCCTTTGAACCAGCGCAGTAGTTATATATTCATCTTCCTCTAATGAAATTAAATTAGATACATGAGTTCCCTTTGCCCTCCTTCCAGCCTCTGGAACCTCATAAACTTTGATGCTCAACATCCTACCCTTACTTGTAAATAACAATAAATCCTCATGAGTAGTTCCAATTATGATCTCTTTAACTAGGTCAGAATCACTGAGCTGAGCTCCGCTAATTCCTTTACCACCACGCCTCTGTTTACCAAAGGCAGAAAGAGGCGTTCTTTTTATATATCCTCTCTTTGTTAATGTTATAACCACTTCTTCATCTGGTATTAAATCAATAATATCAATATCTTCTGGATCGTATTTTAATATTTCAGTTCTTCTTGGAGTTGCATATTTTTCTTTAATTTCTCTAAGTTCCTTTTTTATTTCATTCTTTAAAACTTCAGGATTATTTATAATGCTTTTATAAAATTCAATCTTTTTTATAATGTCTTTATATTCTTCTATTATTTTTCTATGTTCTAGATTTGTAAGTCTCTGTAATTTCATATCTAATATTGCCTGAGATTGAACATCAGTAAAACCAAATCTATCTATCAATTTTATTTTAGCTTCAGAAGGAGTTTTAGCTTTTTTTATTATTTCAATAACTTCATCTATGTTATCTAAAGCAATCTTCAATCCTTCTAATATATGTGCCCTCTTTTGTGCTCTATCTAAATCATATCTTGTTCTTCTTAAAATAACTTCCTTTCTAAAATTTACAAATAGATTTATATATTCTTTAATATTAATTAATTTTGGTCTATTATTAATAACACAAAGAAAATTAATACCATAAGATGTATCTAATGGAGTATATTTATATAACCTATTAATAACAACATCGGATATTGCATTCTTTTTTAAATCAAGGACAATTCTAATACCTTTTCTATCTGACTCATCTCTTAAATCGCTTACTCCATCAATCTTGTTTTCATTTATTAGCTCTGCAATCTTTTTTAATAAATTTGATTTATTTATACCATATGGTATTTCTGTAATTACAATACTATCATAACCTTTTTTATTAGTTTCAATATGTAACTTAGATCTAATTTTAATAGTTCCTTTACCTGTTAAATAAGCATCTCTGAGTCCTTTAATATTGTAAATATAAGCACCAGTAGGAAAATCAGGACCTTTTATAAAATTCATTATTTTTTCTATAGGTTCATCAGGATTATCAATATAAAATAATATCCCATCTATTACTTCACCTAAATTATGAGGAGGTATATTAGTTGCCATTCCAACTGCTATTCCAGATGCTCCATTTACAATTAAATTTGGTATTTTTGTTGGCAAAACCTCAGGTTCTTTTAAGGAATTATCATAATTTGGCCTAAAATTAACAGTATCTTTTTCTATATCAGCAATAAATTCATGCGCAATTTTAGACATCCTGCATTCAGTATATCTCATTGCAGCAGGGGCATCCCCATCAATAGAACCAAAATTTCCCTGTCCATCAATCAATGGATCCCTCATATTAAATGGCTGAGCCATTCTCACAAGGGCGTCATATACAGCAGCGTCTCCGTGTGGGTGATATTTACCTATAACATCACCAACTATCCTGGCACATTTTTTATATGGACGATTGTAAAAATTACCCAACTCATACATTGCATATAAAATCCGTCTATGAACTGGCTTTAAACCATCCCTCACATCAGGGATAGCCCTCCCTATAATAACACTCAAAGAATATTCTAAGTATGATCTTTTTATTTCTTCCTCAATTGTAACAGTTTTAAGCACCTTGGAAGTCTCCTTTTTTTAAATATCCAAATTATCTACTGACAGGGCGTTCTTTTCAATAAACTCCCTTCTCGGCTCAACCTTGTCACCCATTAACTTACTAAAAAGCTCATTGGCCTCCTCAGCTTCATTAATTGTAACCTTTAACAGTTGCCTTTTTTCCTTATTCATAGTTGTTTCCCATAACTGTTCAGGATTCATTTCACCTAAACCTTTATACCGCTGGATAACATAATGTTTGTTCGCCTCATTTAATATACTCTTAACAAATTCAAACAAAATTAGATTTTTTTCCTCTCTTCCATCTTTAAATTTAATATTAAAAGATAAATCGTTAGATATATTTCTCAAAGTATTTATAAGTTCATAACTAGATCTATATAATTTTGAGTTAAAAAATTCAATTCCCAATAAAAATTCATGGCTGTTAATGTCAATAAATTTTAAATAAATTCTCTTTAGATCATCTATCTCAGTAATATAGATGTCATTTTTATACCCAACATTTTCTAAATATTTAGAAAATTCTATAAAACGTTCGTCTTTTTTTATATTATCAATATCTTCATTGGAATAAACATTAAAAATATCACGTAAATTATTTTTATACAACAATAAATTTAAAGCTAAATCATATGGTATTCCAAAATTTAAAATATCATTAATTTTATCTTGTAATTCATTTAACTTATTTACTACAAAGATAATCTCCTTTTTTTCTAATTTTTTTCCATTACAAGTTACATGTATATTGTCTACCATATTTGTAACAAAAAATTCTCTCAATTCTTTTTCATTATTTATGAATTTTTCAAATTTACCTTTTTGGACTCTATATAATGGAGGTTGCGCAATATATAAATAGCCTTTTTCAATTAGCTCCCTATAATGTCTGTAAAAAAATGTTAAAAGTAAAGTCCTTATATGAGCCCCGTCAACATCGGCATCTGTCATTATTATAATTTTATGGTATCGTAATTTTGATATATCAACCTCTTCATCACCGATTCCAACTCCCAATGCAGTTATCAAACTCTGAATTTCCTTATTTTTAAGCATCCTATCGAATCGGGTCTTTTCAACATTTAAAATTTTACCCCTCAATGGTAAAATCGCCTGGTATCTAGGATCTCTTCCTTGTTTTGCCGAACCCCCTGCTGATTCTCCCTCTACTATAAATAACTCACTCTCTTCTGGATTTTTACTCTGACAATCAGTTAACTTACCAGGCAAAAAAGTATCCGAAAGCAAGTTTTTTCTTTTAACAAGTTCCCTTGCCCTCTTAGCTGCTTCCCTTGCCCTTGCAGTTTCAATAACCTTTTCTAAAATATTTAATGCATCCTTTGGATTTTCTTCAAAAAATTCACTCAATGTTTCATTAACAACACTCTGGACATAACCAGCGACTTCTCTGTTGCCTAATTTTGTCTTTGTCTGCCCCTCGAATTGTGGATTTGGCAATTTTACGCTAATTACTGCTGTTAGGCCCTCCAACACATCCTCACCTTGAATTCTGTTCTTTATCTTTAATTTCTTGGGAATATCACTATTTTTCAAATAATTGTTTATAGACTTAGTCACAGCGGCCTTGAATCCAGCTAGATGTGTTCCTCCATCCTTGGTTTTAATATTGTTTGCAAAACTATACAATCTACTCTTGTAATCATCAGTATACTGCATTGCGAATTCAACTATTGTATTGTTAATTTCTTTTTTCCTATAAATTATAGGATGTAACGTATTATAAGATTTATTTAAATTTTCAACAAATGAATATATTCCGCCATCAAATTTAAATACATCTTTATATGAATTACGTTCATCAATAAATGTAATTTCAACGCCCTTATTTAAATATGCTAACTCTTCAAATCTTTTTTTTAAAATTTCATAATTTACATTTATATTATCAAAAATTTCTTCATCAGGTCTAAAATGTATAGTAGTGCCTCTATCATTTGCTTCACCTTGACAGATTAAATCACATAAAGGTTTTCCTCTTGAATATTTCTGATAATATCTTTTACCATCTCTTTTAATTGTAACTTCTAAAAATTCTGATAGAGCATTTACAACTGAAATTCCTACACCATGAAGACCTCCAGATACTTTATAAGTATGATTATCAAACTTACCACCAGCATGTAATACAGTCATAACTACTTCAACAGCTGGCCTACCTTCTTTAGGATGTATATCAACAGGAATACCTCTACCATTATCTTTCACAGTTATACTATTATCAATATGGATTATTATCTTAATTTTATCACAATAACCTGCCATTGCTTCATCTATACTATTATCAACAACTTCATATATCAAATGATGCACTCCACTTATATCTTGACTACCAATATACATTGCAGGTCTTTTCCTTACTGCACTTAGTCCTTCTAAAATTGTAATACTAGAAGCAGTATAATCGTCACTTGATTTGGTATTATTAATATTCATCATATTCTCCATTGTAGTTCTCCTCTATTTCATCTTCGTAATAATATTCTTCTTTAACTTTTATTGTAACTGTTATAATTAAATATCCTTTGTCTAAGTCATCTAATCCAACAATTTTACATGGCTTTTCTTTGTCTACAAATTGAAATTCTATATTTTCTGAGTGAAAATGATCAATTATATCCCTTAAACTTTTCACCATAAAAATAACTTCATCAATATCTCCATCATAATCAACTATTAAAGACTCACTTGCTTCTCCTTTATCATGGCTCTCACAGTAGAGTATAAGTTCATTGTTATTAAAGATAAACTTAACTATTTCATCCATATCTGAAGCAAATATATATATCCTTTCAAGGGCTTCTTTTAATTCATTTCTATTTACAATTAATCTACTTATTGTCTCTTTATTAAATGGTTCAAGGTATTCTGAATAATCAATTGTTTTTCTCTTTACAAGAGGAAAGCTTATATTTTCATTATTTTCTAAATCTTTTATAAAGAATCTGTCATTTTGAATAGATATATAAATTTCATTACTATTTAACCATTTTTTTAGTTCACTTAAAAATGTCTTATCTATAAGATAACCTTCTTCATCAAGAATCTCATAGAGTTCATCATGTTTAAAAGTTTTCAAAGCAAAACTTTGTGTAAGAATAGCAAAGGCTGCTACAGTGTTATTTTCATAATGTCTTCTTAGTGTCATATATCGTGTAATGCTATCTAATTCATCTGATGTAAAATAATAGAGTCTGTTAATCAATTCTTTAAATTCATCTCCATGCCACTTAATAAAATTGTTTTCTGGAAAAGGCACAAAATCTCTAAACCAAGAAGAATCATAGGTTAATATCTTATATTTTTTGGGTCCTTGTTCTAATAATAAAATCTCTTTTCTTTCTTCTTCTGTTTCTTCTACAGAATATTTCAATGTTATTTCACCAGGAGGTAATTTTTTTACTAATTCATAGAAGGATCTCCCATTTATTCCTATCAGACAATTTCCACTGGTCTGTGCCTCATAATTCCCAATAAATTCCATTTTTGAATCAGTAGCCATGATCTTAAGTCTGTTATCTCCCCACTTTAGCCATACTGCCTTTAAAAAGGTAGTGCCAGTTTTTTGAGAAGTTAAACTCGCAGCCTTTTGTAATCCCTTAATTATTTCCTCTTTAGTAATTATTAGTTTCATATCTTCTTCCTTTGTATTTATTTTTAGTGTGTAAGTTTGTAGATAAATTATCTAACTATAAGAAAAAATTAATAAAACTTTGTATCTTTTAACCTCTCTTAAAAAGACATTTTATCAAATCTGTTTGTTTTAATTATCAATCAAGTGAATTTGTACACTTTTTTGACATATCCTTCAACATAATGTTAAAATTAGAGTCTAATTTTTTTAAATTATTAATTTTTTCTAAAGAATACAAAATCGTAGTATGATCCCTTTTAAAAATTTTTGCTAGTTTAATAGAAGGTAGTTTAAGTAAATCTTTACAAAGATAGATTGCTACATGTCTTGCTAAAGCAATACTTTTTTTCTGACTCTTTGATATAATCTGCTTAGGTGTCACACGGTAGTGTTTAGCTACAATTTCTATTATTTTTTTTGCAGAAATTTTAGGAGAAATATCTAGATTTCTTTTTTCTCTTAAATTTAAAGGAATGTTTTCATTTTTTAAATTAGAGCTTACCAATACTCTGTATAGATGAGCCTTTATATCTGCAATAGTTTTATGTTTTGATGCTATTTCGAAAATTTCCGAACGAGAAAGTTCGAGATTATATTTTTTACAAAAAAACTCAGTGCATTTTAATTTTGTATATAAATTAGGTAATTTTAATTTTAAAATCAAACCTCCATTCAAAAATGATTTTAGATTATTATTTAACTTATTAATATTTATTATTTTTTTATCTGAAGTTATATAGACAATCTTGTCTTTTGATATATATTTATTTAGTAAATTTAATAATAATATTTGGCATTTCTCATCATCATTAATTTCATGAATATTATCCAATAACAATATATCAAAATAATCAGAAAAATAATTTTTAAGATTTATATAATTTAAATTTTTTAAATCATAATAAAAAACTTTATAATTTTTTTTTAAATACAAATTACCTATAGATTTCAAAAGATGTGTTTTTCCACAATTATTTAATCCATAGATAATAATTGGATTATAATTAGTAATTTCATTTTTAATAATTTTTAGAATTGTATCAATTGTTAATTGATTTTCCTCGGTATAAAAAAATGTATTTATGTCATAGTTAACATTAAATATAAAATTAGTTTGTATTTGACATGATTCTTTATTTTTATCTGAAATAATCAAATCTATTTTATATTGATTTTTTAAATTATTTTTTATGGACTTTAAGAAGTTGATTACGAAATATTCTTTATAATAATAATGTGGAAAATAAATTTTAATTTTATTTTCTTGTGGTAAAAACTCCCAATAAATATTTTTTAAAATTTTTTGATCTAAATTTTTTTTTAAAAATTGTTGTAAATCCATCATGATAAAATCAATTCTTTTAATTTTGGTAATACTATATCTACTGATTCATCAAATCTTATATCAGTAATATCGTAATAATAAGTATGACCTAAATTTATCTCAATAACACTGCCTCCATTCCTTTTTACAATTCTTGGTATAGTGTTGGCTGGTGATACTTCACCTGAGGTGCCACAAATTAGTATAAGGTCACAATTTTGTATTAAGCTATCAGATTCTATAATTGCCTTGTGTGGAATTGGTTCTCCAAAAAACACTACATCTGGTCTAATTAGTCCTTTACACTGACAATAGGGTGGTAGTTGTGTAGCAATAATTTTTTTTACTTCATCTTTAGTATATTTTTTTCCACATTTCACGCAATAAAACCTTTCAAAATTACCATGATACTCCACCACATTTTTAGATCCAGCTCTCTGATGAAGATTATCTATATTTTGCGTGATTATACCCTTGAGTTTGTCATTATTTTCTAGTTCCGCAAGTGCCAGGTGTGCTGGATTTGGTTGTGATTTCTCCAATAGATCGACTGTCTCAAGTAAGAATTTCCACACTTCTTCTGGATTATTATGTATTGCCTCGGCTGTGGCTACTTTCATGGGATCATATCTGGTCCAAAGTCCTCCTGGACTTCTAAAATCAGGAATTCCACTTGGAACAGATATTCCTGCCCCTGTAAATGCTACTGGAAATTTAGCCTTTTTCCATATTTCTGAGGCCTTGTAATATTTTTCCTCCATATCCTCCCCCTTTTTTTTAATCTTTACATATTTCTTGCCAACCTTAAAAAAAAGAATTAATCTCCGCCAAGCAGCCTTTTGATTTATTTTATAATTTTATCATTTTAATCTATTATTCGCAAGTCACTATCTATTTGAAAAAAATATATTTTTTTAAATTTTTTTGTATTTAACTATTATTTAAAATTATTTAAATTAAAGCAAAATGAAAGAGGATAATTCTAATTTTAGTATAGATGTAAGCTATAAGCAATCTAAATGTGAAATTTATCTGAAAGGGGATTTGGTAATTGAATCTTTAGACAAATTGTTTGATTTTTTTTATAAATTAAAACTTAATTTCAATGAAGTTTATTTTGATTGTTCAAATCTAGGATATTTGGATATTTCAGGAGGTTTTGCTTTAAAGAGAATTGTTAGAAAATTACAAAAAGAGAATATTACAGTTTATATTAAAAATTTAGATTATAAATATCAAAAAATAGTGGATTTAGCAGAGACTAAATTATCTGAAACTAATTGGGAAAATAAAAAAGATAAAAAGGGAATATTATATAATATAGGACTCTTTGTATTTAAATTGAAAGACGATGTGATAGATTTTCTATCCTTTTTTGGTGAAGTAGTGGTAACTTTCTTTTACCTCATTATTGGAAAATTTAGAGTTAGAATAAATGAGATCTTCTATGAATTAGAAAATAGCGGTGTATATGCTATTCCCATTGTATCTCTTGTAGGATTATTATCTGGTATAGTTTTGTCATATCAAGGATCTGCTCAATTGGAGAAGTTTGGAGCGAATATTTTTATTGTTGATCTTATAAGTTTGTCAATAGCAAGAGAAATGGCACCATTATTAACATCTATTATGGTGGCTGGAAGGTCTGGATCTGCTTATACTGCAAGAATAGGGTCAATGATATTAAATCAAGAAATAGACTCTCTACGAATAATAGGAATATCACCTATAGAGTTATTGGTTATTCCTAAATTAATTGCAATGTTTATATCATTACCATTGTTAATCTTTATTGCTGATCTAGTTGGTATTGGAAGTGGTATTTATCTA
>Ga0256842_1003299_pt1 | contig 10865 bp, 11 predicted proteins | sample 4559240metaG_FD_185973 | JGI IMG/M metagenome (GOLD analysis project Ga0256842, IMG submission 185973) | Hydrothermal vent microbial communities from Guaymas Basin, Mexico - 4559-240 | ecosystem: Environmental > Aquatic > Marine > Hydrothermal vents | place: Mexico: Guaymas Basin | collected...
ATCCCCGGGCGCGTCAAGAGCTTCTACTCGATCTGGCGCAAGATGCAGGCGCAGAAGATCGACATCGACCAGGTCTACGACGTGATCGCGTTCCGGATCATCACCGGTACGGTCAAGGAGTGCTACGGCGCCCTCGGCATCGTTCATTCCCTGTGGCCCCCCGTCCCGGGGAGGTTCAAGGACTTCATCGCGATGCCGAAGCCGAACCTCTACCAGTCGCTCCACACGACGGTGATGTCGGACGCCGGCTACCCGTTCGAGGTCCAGATCCGGACCCACGAGATGCACCGGATCGCCGAGGAGGGGATCGCCGCCCACTGGCGGTACAAGGAGCAGGGGAAGCTGACCGACCGGGAGGTCGCCGGGGTCCAGTGGCTGCGGCAGGTCCTGGAGTGGCAGAAGGAGGTTCGCGACTCGAAGGAGTTCCTGCGGTACGTGAAGATCGACCTCTACAACGCCGAGGTCTACGTCTTCACGCCAAAGGGCCGGGTGATCAGCCTTCCGCGGGGGGCCACGCCGATCGACTTCGCCTACGCGATCCACACCGAGGTCGGGCACCAGTGCGTGGGAGCCCGGGTCAATGGCCGGCTGGTGCCCCTCAAGACCCCCCTCGAGAGCGGCGACCTGGTGGAGATCATCACCCGTCCCGGTCACCAGCCGAGCCGCGACTGGCTCTCCATCGCCCGCACGACCCGGGCCCGCTCGAAGATTCGCGCGTTCCTCCGGGCGGCGGAGCGGGAGAAGGCGATCGAGGTCGGGCGCTCCCTGCTCGAGAAGGAGATGCGGCGCCTGGGCATCGCCGCCCGGCAGGTGCCCGACGAGGCGCGGGACGAGGCGCTCCGGAAGCTGCGGCTCGACTCCCCGGAAGACCTGTGGGAGGCGCTCGGCAGGGGGAAGGTGACGCCGGCCCAGTACCTTGACCTGGTCGTGCCCGGGCGGGAGGGGGAGGCCCGCAGGGAGTCCCTGCTGGGCCGGGTCACCGACCTCTTCCGGCGAGTGAAGGGCCAGGACAAGGTTCTCGTCCGGGGGCTGAATGACACGCTGGTTTCCCTCGCCCGGTGCTGCAACCCGATTCCCGGCGACGCGATCGTCGGGTACGTGACCCGGGGACGGGGAATCTCGGTCCACACGGAGGACTGCCCGAACCTGGAATCGCTCCGGGTCGAGCCGGACCGGTTCATCGAGGTCGACTGGGCGGTGGAAGGGGGCAGCTTCCCGGTCGGATTGCGGGTCGTCACCCAGGACCGCCCGGGCATGCTGGCCCGGGTGGCGGAGAAGCTCGAGAGCGAGAAGATCAACATCCGGCACGCGGATGCCGGCGTGGACGAGCACGGGCGGGGCGTGATCGCGGTGGTCGCCGAGGTGACCGACCGGGCCCAGCTCGAGCGATTGATGGACCAGCTGCGGCGGATCGAGGGGGTGCACCACGTGGAGCGGGTTTCTCCGCGGGACGCCTTCACGCCGCCGGGGAGGCGCCGGAGGGGGCGGCAGCGCCCCTCCGGCCCGGAAGGAGGTCGAGGATGAGCGAGCCGAGGATCGTCGCGACGGACCGGGCACCGGGGGCGATCGGGCCCTACAGCCAGGCGGTGATCGGGGGCGGGCTGGTCTTCTGCTCCGGGCAGATAGCGATCGACCCGGTGAGCGGGGAGATGGTCGGGGAGACGGCGGCCGAGCAGGCCCGCCAGGTGCTGGCCAACCTGCGTGCCGTCCTGGAGGCGGCCGGCTCGGGCATGGATCGGGTGCTCAAGACGACGGTCTACCTGGCCGACATGGCCGACTTCGGGGCGGTCAACGAGGTCTACGCGGAGGCGTTCGGCGGGCACCGGCCGGCCCGGGCGGCGTTCCAGGTGGCGCGGTTGCCGAAGGACGCCCTCGTGGAGATCGAGGCGGTCGCCCTGGCCCCCTGACGGGGCGGCGGACGCGAAACGGCCGCCCCGCGGGGCGGCCGACCGGGGCGGGCACCGGGCCCGGTCAGGATACCCGCTTGGTCACCTTGCCCGAGCGGAGGCAGCGGGTGCAGACCGTCAGCCGGACCGGCCGGCCCTTGTCGTCGACCGCCTTCACCTTGTGCAGGTTCGGCATGAACCGGCGGCGGGTCACGTTGTGGGCGTGGCTGATCGAGTTGCCCGCCATGGGCTTCTTCCCACAGATGTCACAGGCGCGGGCCATGGTCGTACCCTCCGGGCCCCGCGGGGGGGCCGTGAGCGAAAATCGCGGAAGTCTAGCCGCGCGGGGGCGCGCCGTCAAGTCCGCCCTTCTCCTTCCTCGGGGCCGGTCGAGGCGACACGGACCTTCGCGCCGTCCCGGGAGCCATCCCGAACGGGTCCGGACGGTTGCCCCCCCGGGGTCGGGACCTATATTCGCCCCGAGAGGGTCCTCCCGGGCGGAGGCCGTCCCGTCCTGCCCGCGCCCGGGGGTCCCCACGGAACCTGGCGGAGCCGGTGCCCGCCGGGCGCCGCCGGAGGACGCGAGAGGAGAGGTGAAATGCCGGGAACGACGGGCGGAACCCGTTCGGGACCGTTCGGTTCCTTCTTGACCCGCCCCCTCTCCATCGCGTACTTTCGGCAGGGTTCGGATGGCGGCCCCGGAAAGGCCGGCGCGGAGGTACGTGATGCTCTTCGGGCGGTCCAGGGACCTGGTCGGGCTGGACATCGGTGACAGCTCGATCAAGGTCGTCGAGCTCAGGGAGATCGGTCGGGGCAAGGGGTGGGAGGTCCGCGCCCTCGCGCACGAGCCGCTCCCCCAGGAAGCCATCGTCGACGGGACGATCATGGACGCGGGGCTGGTGGTCGACACCCTCCGCCGGATCTGGGACCAGGAACGGATCCGGGAGAAGAGGGTGGCCACCGCGCTTTCGGGCCCCTCGGTGATCATCCGCCGGATCAACGTTCCCCAGATGTCCGAACAGGAGCTGGCGGAGCAGATCCGCTGGGAGGCCGAGCAGTACATTCCCTTCAATATCAACGAGGTCTCCCTCGACTATTACGTCCTCGAGGGCGCTTCCCTGGCGGGCGACGGGAACATGGACGTCATCCTGGTCGCGGCCCGCAAGGAGAAGATCGACGACTACACCTCGGTGATCGGCCAGGCGGGCCTCGAGCCGGTCGTCGTCGACGTGGCCAGTTTCGCGGCGCTCAACTGCTTCGAGGCCAACTACGGCGGTGACCTGCCCGACTCGGCGGCCCTGATCGACATCGGCGCGTCGGTGACCAGCATCTCGATCCTCCGGGGCGGGGTCAGCGTCTTCTGGCGTGACATCTCGATGGGGGGCAACCAGTACACCGACACCCTCCAGCGGGAGCTGAGCCTCTCCCGCGACCAGGCCGAGGCGGCCAAGCGCGGCGAGGCCGTCGAGGGGGTCAGCGGCGACCAGGTGCGGGAGATCCTCGGCTCGGTCAACGAGGAGCTCTGCCACGAGATCCAGCGGACGGTCGACTTCGTCAAGGCGTTCGCCGGCTCGGAGAGCCCGCTCGAGGCGATCTTCCTGGCCGGCGGCGGGGCGCGGCTCCCGGGCCTGACCGAAACCCTGGGAGAACGGTTCGGGGCCCGGGTCGAGCTGATCGACCCGTTCCGCAACGTCAAGGTCCCCGGCGCCCTCGCGGATCGCGCGGAGGCGATGGGGCCCGACGCGGCGGTCGCCGTCGGGCTCGCGCTCAGAAAGGTGGGTGATCGATGATCCGGATCAACCTGCTGGAGCAGCGCCGCCCGGAGAAGGGAGAGAAGAAGGTCACCCTGCCGGCCGATCGAATGGCGGTGGTCGGCATCACCGTCGTCGTCCTGCTGACGGTGGGTTTCATCGGCTGGCGCTGGTACGCCCTGGACTCCCGGCTGGCCGAGCTGAAACAGGAGATCTCCCGGGCGGAACAGGAGCGCAAGGAGCTGACCAAGGCGCTCCAGGCGGTGGACGAGTACCAGGCCAAGAAGGAGGCGCTCCAGAAGCGGGTCCAGCTGATCTCCGACCTGAAGCGGAAACAGAAGGTTCCCGTCCACCTGCTCGACCAGGTGAGCCGGCAGCTGCCGGATTACCTGTGGCTCGAGCAGCTCGTCGAACGGGATGGCCACGTGGAGATCAGCGGCAAGGCGACCACCTTCAACGCGGTCTCGAACTTCTACAACAACCTCAAGAACTCCCCCTGGTTCACCGACGTCGTCCTGGGCAACACGCGACAGGTGCCGGAGGGCGTCAGCTTCCAGCTTTCCTGCCGTTTCCGGCCCGTCACCGAGGAAGCGGCCGCGGAGGGCGGAAGCCAGGCGGCGGCCGCCGCGCCGAGGGGGTGAGCGATGGACCTCAAGAACCTGCCATGGTGGGGGAAGGTCGCGATCGCCGCCGCGATCTGCCTCGCGCTGGTCTTCGTCTCGTACAGGATGGCGCCGCTGAACTTCTCCGCGAAGGCGAAGAAGATCAAGCGACAGGAAGAGCAGCTGGAGAAGCTGCAGGCGGAGATCCGCAAGGGACGCCAGGCCCGGGCCCGCCTCGACGAGCTGGAGCGGGACATCGCCGCCCTCGAGCGGAAACTGGCCGACCTGCGCCAGGTGCTGCCGACCGAGCCGGAGCTCGGCGACCTGCTCAAGTGGATCAAGAGCCTCGCCGACCAGACCAACCTGGACCTGCTGGTCTTCGCCCCGGGCGATCTCCAGGAGGGCGAGTTCCTGCTCGAACAGCCGATCCAGATGGAAGTTCGGGGGACGTACCACCAGCTCGGGATGTTCTTCGACCGGGTCGGGAAGCACGCCCGGATCATCAACATCGAGAACGTGACCATCCGTCCCGCGCGCAGTGGCCGGGGAGGGGCGGGCCGGGCGACGATCCAGGCCTCGTTCACGGCGAAAACGTTCATCTACCGGGACGAGAGCCAGGACGAGCAGGGAGGTGACGCATGAGCGAAGCCCGCGTCGTGAACGGGGTCCTCGCCGGGCTCGCCGTGCTGGTCGCCGTCGCCCTCGCGCTGCCGGCGATGGCGGGGGACCAGGGGGCCGCGCCCGGGGAGGGGCAGGTCCTCGACCAGATCCGGCAGGACAGCGAGGCCGTGATCAGCGGCCGCCACTTCACCTACGACCCGGCGGGACGCAGGGACCCGTTCGAGCCCCTGGTCCGGGCGCGGAAGGAGTTCAAGGGGAAGCGCCCGAAGGGAATCGCCGGGATGCTGGTCTCGGAGATCGACCTCAAGGGGATCTTCGTCGGCCCCGACGGAGAACCCCTCGCGCTGTTCCAGGGATCGGACAACCGGGGGTACACCCTCCGGGTGGGCGACTACGTCTACGATGCCCGGCTCATCTCGATCGACCCCCGGCGGGGCGTCGTGGTGTTCCGGCAGCAGGTGGACGACCCCCGGCGGATCAAGCCCTACCGGGACGTGATCAAGAGGCTTCAGCCGATCGACGAGGACGAAGATCCTCTCGCTGAGGAGGAGGGCGCATGAGAAGGCGTGACCTCCGGAACCGCGTCGCGCGGTTCCTGGCGGTGGCCATGGTGGCCACGACCCTGCTGGGCATGGCCCGGGCGGCCGATCCGTACGACGACCGACCGCCCCTGCTGGCCAGCGTGACGGCGCCGGACGGGGCCGCCGCCGCGACCCGTCTCCTGGGCGTCGAGGTGAGCGACACCGAGTGGGGCGGCAAGGAAATTCGCCTCGCCGCCGACGGGGTGCTCCCCTACCAGGTGTTCACCCTGTCGGGGCCGGACCGGATCGTCTTCGACCTGCCGGGCGTCACCAACCGGGCTTCCCGGAAGCGGTTCGAGGTCGGGGACGCGCTGGTGCGGGTCCGTCTCGGGCAGTACCGGGTCGACCCGGAGCCGATGGCCCGGGTGGTCCTCGACCTGGCGACGCCCCTCGGCTGGCACGCCGAGCAGCGGCCGGACGGCCTCGCGATCCTCGTCGGGCCGCGGGACAGGCTGGAGGCGGCGCTCCGCGAGACCGAGACGGCGCAGCCGACGATGACGGCGACCGCCGCGCCGGAGAACGCCCCGACCGAGGCCGCCCCGGCGTCGGTCGCCTCGGCCGTTCCGAGCGAGGCGCCGGCTGCCGCCGCCGAGGAGGCCGTCGAGAGCTCCACGGAGGGCACGACGCCCGCCCCGGCGATGGAAGAGGCCGTGGTGGCGCCGGTGGCGGAGCCCGAGGTGGAGCCCGTGGCCGCCGAGCCCGCGGCGCCCGTCCCGCCGGTCGCGCGGCCGCGCCCCGCGGAGGCGGCACTGCACGGATCCGCCACCGGGACGGCCGCGCTGGCCCCGGAGCTGCCCCCGGCGGTGGAGCGGGTCGTCCAGCAGGTGGAGCAGGCGAGGGCGCAGGAGCCCGCGCCGATCACCGAGGCACCGGTGACGCGCCTCGCCGCGGACAGGCCGGCCGCCGCCGTCGTCCCGCTGCCCGACACGAAGACGAAGACGATCGACGACACCACGCGGAAGTACCGCGGCCAGCGGATCAGCCTCAACCTGGTCGATGCGGACATCAAGCAGGTCTTCGGCGTCTTCCACGACATCTCGGGGCTGAACTTCGTCCTCGACCCGGCGGTCAGCGGGGCGGTGACGATCGTCGTCGACAACGTTCCGTGGGACCAGGCGCTCGACCTGATCCTCAAGAGCAACGGGCTCGACATGGTCCTCGAGGGGAACGTCGTCCGGATCGCCCCGGTCTCGAAGCTGGCGCAGGAGGCGGCGGCCCGGAAGGCCCTGAACGAGGCGCGGGAGCTCGAGGATCCGCCGGTGACGATCACGCGCACCCTTTCCTACGCCAAGGCGAAGGAGATCGAGCGGGTCATCCGGGACGCGATCCTCAGCCCGAAGGGACGGGTGATCGTCGACGAGCGGACGAACACGCTGATCATCCGGGACGTGCCGCAGCGAATCCGGGCGGTGGACAAGCTGCTGACCACCCTCGACGCCGAGACGCCCCAGGTGATGATCGAGGCCCGGATCGTCGAGGTTTCCCGGGACTTCGTGCACGACCTGGGGATCCGGTGGGGGATGTCGGCCGTTGCCGACCCGAGCCTGGGCACCCAGACCGGGATGCAGTTCCCCCACCGGGCCCGGATGGACTACGATCTCAACCTGCCCGGGAAGTTCGCCGGGGCCAACGCCCTCGGGTTCTCCTTCGGGAACGTGCTCGACTCGTTCACCCTCGACCTGACCCTCGACGCCCTCGAGACCGAGGGATACGCGCGGCGGCTCTCCTCGCCGAAGATCGCGACGCAGAACAACGAGACCGCCGAGATCGAGCAGGGCGTGCGCATCCCGATCGTGACCACGACCGCCACCGAGATCGACGTCCAGTTCGTCTCGATGTCGCTCGTGCTGCGCTGCACCCCCCAGATCACGGCCGAGGGGACGGTCATCCTGGACGTGGAGGTGGAGAACAACTCCCCCGACTTCGTCAACACGGTCGGCGACGTCCCGGCGATCAACACCCAGCAGGCGAAGACCAAGCTGATGGTCAACGACGGCGCGACCACCGTCATCGGTGGCATCTTCAGCGTGAACGAGGGGCGCAGCGAGATGGGGGTTCCCTGGCTGCGGCACCTGCCGGTGGTCGGCTGGATGTTCCGGAGCAGGAACCGCACGCAGACCAACCGCGAGCTGCTGATCTTCATCACGCCGCGTATCATCAAGGCGTCCTGACGAGGGGGTTCGAGCCATGTGGAACCGAGACAGAGTGCAGCGCCTGCTCCTGGTCGTCGTCGTGATGGGGATGGCCGTCTTCCTGCTGGCGGGTTGCAACAGCTCCACCGACGACCCGGACCAGTCGGACAACCTGGTCAACGTGGACAGCTTCGAGCCGATCGCCGCCTGCGTGGACGTGGACGGAAAGCTGGTCGACGTCGACGGCGACGGTACGAAGGACCAGGTCTTCTATGACGTGGTCAACACCGCCAACTTCACCTCGCGGCTGCGCGGCCACGCCGACTCCGCGTTCAACGACGTGACCTTCACGACGATGGAGATCCGCTACGACATGCGGATCGGCACGCCTCCGCCGCGGCGCGAGGAAGGGGTCCAGATCACCGTGCCGGCCGGCGGGACGGCGATGGCGGACATCACGACCGTCCAGGCGACGGACATTCCCACGTACTTCCACGGCGGGGAGATCGGCGACATCGTGATCACGTTCCGGGGGCGGGACGCCTCGGGCGAGAAGGCGGTGACCCGGGCGAGGCTGCCGATCTACACGCGCACGGAGTGCGAGGAAGGCCAGTAACGACGGGGGGGCCGGTGGCGGAGACGCCTGGTTCCCTCGCCGCGGTGCTAGAGGAGCTGGGACGCGCCCTTCCGGGGGCGCGTCTCGCCGTCCTCCTGGACACCGAGGGGCTCGTCGTCGCCTCCCGGTCGTTCGGTCCCGGCCCGGACCCGGCCGGCCTCGCGGCGGTCGTGGCGGCCTGCTTCGCCGGGATGGGACGCGTGGCCGTCGAGGCCCGGCTCGGTCCCGGGATGGAATGGTCGATCGCGGGGGCGGGGGGGCTGCTCGTCTGCCGGCGGCTGCCGGGAAAGGAGCTGTTCCTGGCGGTTCTCGTCGATCCCGGCACGTGGCAGGGACGGGCCCGGTTCGCCGCCCGGGTGACGGCCGGCCGGCTGGCGGAGCTCCTCTAGCCCGGGCCCCCCGGACCTCCCTCTCGTGGTAGGATCCCCGGCTGCACGCGCCCGCTCGCCGGGTGCGGGGAGGACAGCCGTGGATTCGAAGGAGATCAAGGACCTCGTCCGCTTCGTTGCGCGGGCCGATATCGACGAGTTCGAGCTGGAGACGGAGAGCTTCCGCCTGCGGGTGACCCGGCGGTCGCTCCAGCCCGCCCCGGCGGCGGTGGCGCCGGTGGCCGTGCCGCAGGCGGCACCCCCGCCGGCTCCTGCCGCCCCCGCCCCGGCGGCTGCCCCGGAGCCCGCGGGCGGCGGCAAGGACGATGGCGCCAAGGCGGCGGACGGGCTCTACGAGCAGAAGTCCCCGATCGTCGGCACGTTCTACCGGGCTCCGAGCCCCGGCGCTCCGCCGTTCGTCGAGGTCGGGCAGCACGTCTCCGCGGGGCAGGTGCTCTGCATCATCGAGGCGATGAAACTGATGAACGAGATCGAGTCGGAGATCTCGGGGACGATCGTGGAGATCCTGCCGGAGAACGCCCAGCCGGTGGAGTACGGCGAAGTCCTGTTCCGCATCCGGCCCGACTGAGTCCGGGAGCCCCGCGATGTTCAAGAAGATCCTGGTCGCCAACCGCGGGGAGATCGCCCTGCGGATCATCTGGGCCTGCAAGGAACTCGGCATCCCGACCGTCGCGGTGCATTCCGACGTCGACCGCGACTCGCTCCACGTGCGGTTCGCGGACGAGGAGGTCTGCATCGGGCCCGCCCACAGCACCGAGTCCTACCTGAACGTGACGGCGATCATCTCCGCCGCGGAGATCACCGGTGCCGACGCGATCCACCCGGGCTACGGGTTCCTCGCGGAGAACGCCCACTTCGCCGAGATCTGCGCGGAGTGCGGGATCACGTTCATCGGGCCGACGGCGGAGACGATCCGCCGCATGGGTGACAAGGCCGAGGCCCGCCGGACGATGATCGCGGCCGGGGTCCCGGTCGTCCCGGGGAGCGAGGGCCTGGTCGAGACCCCGGAGGAAGCCCGGGAGATCGCCGCGGAGATCGGCTACCCCGTGATCGTCAAGGCTTCCGCCGGCGGTGGCGGGCGGGGAATGCGGGTGGTAAACGGCGAGGAGGAGCTGGCCGCGGCGATCGAGGCGGCCCGCACCGAGGCCGCGGCGGCCTTCGGGAGCCCCGCCATCTACCTGGAGAAGTACCTGGTCAACCCGCGTCACATCGAGTTCCAGGTGCTGGGGGACCACCACGGCAACGTGGTCCATCTGTTCGAGCGCGAGTGCTCGATCCAGCGACGCCACCAGAAGCTGATCGAGGAGGCGCCCTCCGCGGCGCTGGACACGAGGCTTCGCGAGCGGATGGGCGAGGCGGCGCTCAAGGCAGCCCGGGCCGTGGGCTACCGGAACGCCGGGACGATCGAGTTCCTCCTGGACGAGGACGGGTCGTTCTACTTCATGGAGATGAACACCCGGATCCAGGTCGAGCACCCGGTGACGGAGAACATCGCGGGGATCGACCTGATCAAGGAGCAGATCCGGGTCGCGGCGGGGGAACCGCTGCCCTTCCGCCAGGAGGACCTGCGGATCCACGGGTGGTCGATCGAGGCCCGGGTGACGGCCGAGGATCCCTGGACCTTCGCCCCGAGCCCCGGGCTGATCACCGCTTTCCATCCCCCGGGAGGGCCCGGCATCCGGATCGACACCGCGGCCTACGCGGGGTACCAGGTGCTGCCCTACTACGACTCGATGATCGCCAAGCTGATCGCCCGGGGGAAGAACCGGGAGGAGGCACTCTCGCGGCTCCAGCGGGCGGTCGACTCGTTCGTCATCGAGGGGATCGAGACCAACCTGCCATTGCTCTCTGCGATCCTTCGTTCGCCGGACTTTCGCGAAGCGCGCCTCTCGACCCGGTTCATGGAGCGTTTCCTCGCGGAGCGAGCCGCTGCCTCCTGATCCCGGGACGAGCCGCGGCGTCCCGGCTTGACCCGGCGTTCCCCGGTCACCAACTTGGACCACGAGGTCCCCCGGCTTTCCGTGTGCCCGGGAGGCGGCCCGTGCCTCCGTGCGGACAAGGCCAGTGGTGACCCGGGGAGAGAGGCATGAGCGACCGCATCGGGGAACTCCTGCTCGAGGAAGGTCTCGTCACCAAGGAGGCCCTCAAGGAGGCCCTCGATCGCCAGAAGAACGAAGGCGGGAAGATCGGTTACCACCTCGTCCAGTCCGGAGCAGTCAGCGAAGAAGACCTCGTCCATCTCCTCTCCGAGCAGTACGGCATTCCCGCCATCGACCTGAGGTCGCTC
>Ga0256842_1003300_pt1 | contig 10864 bp, 10 predicted proteins | sample 4559240metaG_FD_185973 | JGI IMG/M metagenome (GOLD analysis project Ga0256842, IMG submission 185973) | Hydrothermal vent microbial communities from Guaymas Basin, Mexico - 4559-240 | ecosystem: Environmental > Aquatic > Marine > Hydrothermal vents | place: Mexico: Guaymas Basin | collected...
TCACACCTAAAGGTTGTTTCCATTGATGAGCTATCTCATCCATCATAAAACCCATAGTAGCTGATAAAGATTGTTGTTGTAAAATAGTCTCTTTTCTTTTAATCTCTCTTAAATCCATAAGTGTAATAATATACTCTACATCCTCCATCTTTTCTATTTTTATTGATTGCAATAGTATTGGAAAAAGGTTTTTATCTACATCATAAATCTTCATTTCAAGTGGCTTAAGAGAATTTGAGTGTAAAGTGCTATTAAATAGATTATAATTATACTCATCCATCATTGTAGATATTGTTTGACCTAAAAGTTCTTGTTTATTTTTATAACCTAATTGATTTAAAGTAGATTTATTTACATCTATTATAGTAAACTTTTTATCAAGTAATACTATCATCTCCATAGAGATATCAAGTGTGGTTTGATATAATTTTATCGATTCTTCATACTCACTATCAGATATATATGCTCTTTCATTTAATTCTAGAATAGTATCACTTAATGATTCTATTTGGGCTTCTAATTCTTCTATTCTTTGATCTTTATCTATCATTATAATCTCTTTACAATTTGTTTAGCTAATTTTTCATAATCTTTACTACCTCTATATCTTTTATCAAGATAAGATATAGGCTTTCCTTCTAAAAATGAAATTGAAAGTTTAATATCATTTCTAATAGGTTTTAAAACTCTTGATTTTCCCACTTTTTTTTCTATAAATTTTATCATATCTTGATGTTCGCTCATAGATTTATTATACATAGTAGGTAATATTCCTAATAACTCTAATTTTGGATTTACTTTTGAAGCGGTTGTATAAAATATTTTTAAAAACTGATTAACCCCTATAAGACCTAAAAATTCTGTTTTTACAGGTACTATTGCATAGTCACTTATAGCTAATGCATTTGAAAGTAATATATCAGATGTAGGTGGAGTATCTATAATACATATATCAAATGTATCTTTTAATCTACTTCTACGAATAAGTCTTGCTAATTGTCTATCATCTTGTTTTATTTTATTTATAGGATAGTTTATAACAGCAGGCAATAAAAAAAGATTTTTAAAAGAGGTTTCATGTATAAGTTCATTTAGATTTTGTTTTGTTTCAAATGCTTTATGAATACCACTTTTAAAACTCTTTGCAAATCCAAGTCCATACTGTACATGACTTTGAGTATCAAGATCAATAATAAGTACAGTATAACCCATCTGCCCCAACCAAGCAGATAAATTTACACTAGTAGTAGTTTTTCCTACACCACCTTTTCTATTTGTTATAAGTATTGTTTTCATTTATTTTTAAAAAATTTATCCAACTCTATAAAAATTGTTTTTTTATTGTATGGTTTTATTACCCAAGATGAAGCACCTTTTTTTGTAAGAATATCTTCATAATTATCTTCCCATAATGCAGTAGTTACACAAATATACGGATATTTTATATCATATGATTTTAAAAAATCTAAAAACTCAAATCCATCAACCTTTGGCATAACAATATCTAAAAATAATATATCATAAGTTTTCTTTTGCACCATATCAAGAGCAATTTGACCGTTAGGGGCTATATCTACTGTAAAATCAACATCTTCTTCAGTTAGAAAATATTTATTTATATAATTCTTTAATATTGTATAGGTTGTTCTGTTGTCTTCGGCAATCAAGATATTTATCATACAAATTCCTAGTTTAAAAATTTATTATAAGTTATTATAACTAATTTTTCCTTATTAGAAGATTTTATAAAATATTTTTTCTCTAATTTTATCATATCGCCAAATCCAACTATTTTTGATTAAGATAAACTTACTAATTCTTGCTCAGCTTTTATAAGTGCAACTACACCATCATACATATCTTGTACACATTGCACCTCAGTAACACCTAATCTTCTTTTATTTGATATATCATAAATCCCACCAACACTTTTTGAGTGTTCACCATCTATTCCTCTTATTTGTACATTATATTTATCTGCAATTTCTTGAAATTTATCCATATTTTTACCAAGATTTGGCACTTTTATATGTACACTAGCTCTCATAGCCGTTCCAAGGTTTGTAGGGCAACTTGTGATATAACCTAGATGATCATTATAAGCAAACTTTACTTTTGATTGTAAAAGTTTTACAGCTTTGCTTAGTCTTGTAAATACCTCTTTTATATCACCACCATTTTGCATAGATATAATTCGAAGTTCATCCTCTTCATTTATCCATACTAAAAATGTTTTATCATTGTTATGATAAATTCCTCTTCCATTTGGCCAATCTCTATTTAATCCTGCAGTTTCAAGAAATCTATCTCCAGCTTTAAATAAAAAATGATCTTTTATCAAAGATTCACTCTCTTGTTTACTCATATTATTTAAAGGGTAGTATTTACCACTTAACTCATCTGTAAAAGTTAAAAGTGTCGAAGATATATCTTGTTCTATTTTATTTCGTTGTTCACTTGATATTGCAGTTCCTAGTGGAATATCTTTTATGTTTCTTCCTACTCTAATTCTAGTTGATATTATATATTTATTTTCAGGATCTGGATTTGGTGCATTTAGATCATCTGGGTTAAAATTACTTTTATGCTTATTTGTAGATTTAAAACCATGATATTCCTCTATAATTGGGTCAAATAGCTCTTTAAAAGTTGTATATGATTCTTCATCTCCTACATAAGCCCCTATTCCACTATCTGGGTTTTGTACACCTGAGTTTATTGCTTGTGCTAAAGTATAACCATTTGCAGTAGTTCTATCTTTTAATTTTTCAAAAACCTCTGGTGTTAAATATTTTGCCAATAGCGACTTTGAGTTTTTTAATTCTTTTGGGTAGTTCATTTTATTTCCTTATAATTATTGAAGATTGATTGTTTTATTAAAATCCTAAACTTTTTCTTAATAGATCTTCTTCTGATTCTCTTATATTATCATCTTCAATAATATCCATTTTAGTATTATTTTGCTTAGATTCTTTTAATTTTTGTTCCAATTTTTCTAAAGCTGGATTATTTAACTCTTTTGAAAAATTATAATCCTCAAATCTAGTACCTATATGCTTACTTAAATGCCTATACTCTTCACGCTTTAAAAGTTCATCTTTATGAATATTTGATTCTTTTAAAGATTTTATCTGTTTTTTTAAAATACTATTATCATATCGTAAAGCTTCTATATCTGTATTGTTTATCTCAATAATATTTTTTAGATGTTCATTGCTACTTTGAAGATCTTTTATTCTTATATCTTTTTGTTTACTCTCTTCACTTATAGTATATATTTTTTCCTCTAAAGAGTGTATTACTGAATCGTTTCGTGACTGAATTAGCTTTTCTGTTTGTCTTTTTATATTTTCAATATTTTTAAGCTCTATATCTTTTTCTTGAATAGTTTGTTTAAGTTCATGTTGAGTTTCATAAAGTATTTTTATCTGTTTTTTTAATTTTTCATTCTCATCTGTAATAGATTCAAACTCATATTTATTTGTTGTAATACTCTCTTTTAAATACTCATTATCCTTTTGAAGATGCATATTTTTTGCATCTTTTTCAGTAATAATTTTATGTAGTTCATTTAAAGAACTTTCTATTAAAAGAATATGACTATTTTTTATCTCCATTTTTTATTTAACTAAATTTTAGTCAAATCCTCCAAGGTAGCTACATTTGCAGCCAATTTATTTTTTACCTCTAAATACTCTAATTCATCTATGCTATCTGCTACTATTCCAGCTCCTGCTTGAAAAATAATAGTATCATCTTTTATAAGAGAAGTTCTTATTGTAATAGCACTATCCATATCTCCATCAAATCCAAAATATGCTACAGAACCACTATAAAAACCTCGTTTTAGTTGCTCAAATTGAGCTATTAACTCCATAGCCCGTATTTTAGGTGCACCTGTCATAGTTCCAGCTGTAAAAGTAGAAGCAAAAAGATCAAACATATCATATTTTTCATCAAGAGTTGCTTCTACATCAGAAACTAGATGCATAACATGAGAATATTTTTCTACTCTCATTTTATCTGTTACTTTTACAGATCCTGCACTTGCTACTCTACTAACATCATTTCTACCAAGATCTATAAGCATCACATGCTCTGCTATCTCTTTTGGATCATTGCGTAATTCTTTTTCCATAGCATTATCTTTAGCTATAGTTTTACCTCTTTTTCTTGTACCTGCTATTGGTCTTAAAAGTATTTTATTATCTGTTAATCTTACCATCACTTCAGGAGAGCTTCCTGCTATACAAAAATCTTCATATTCCAATAAAAAAAGATAAGGTGATGGATTTTTAGATCGTAACATTCTATAAAAACTTAAATTATCTATTTTAACTTTTTGAATATATCTGTTTGTCATTAATATTTGAAATACATCTCCAGATTCTATCATCTGTTTTGATCTTTTAATCATGTCAAAAAATTTCTCTTTTGTATGTACAAATCTACCATCTTCTAAAATAGTAGCCTTTTTAAGATCACTATAACTATAAGTTTCTTTTAAAGCATGTTCTATATCTACAATATATCTTTGCATAGTATCCATAGAAGTAATAATTGTAAATTGTGAACTCTTATGAGAATAAACAAGAACAATCTTTGGTCTTATAAGATCACAATTAGGTATATTGATATCATCTTCTAAATGATCCATATATTGTTTTAAGACAGGTTCAAAAGTAGATACCATATCATACCCCATATTACCTATAAAACCATCAATTAGCCCTATTCCTAACTCTTCACCTTTTTGTTTATAAAAAGATTTATCTATATTTTTATAATACTCTTTTAAAAAAACGAAAGGATTATCATCTATTTGTATTATTTCACCTTGTTCATTTTTATAAAAACTTTTATTATCTTTATTCCAAACTCGCTCACGATCTCCTACAAAAATATAACTAAAATTACCATCATCACTATTTACAACTGATTCAAATAAAAAAGTTATCTCATTGGTAAAGATCTCTTTCACCTTTTGGTATATTGATACAGGAGTAAATTGATCTAAAAATATCTGTTTTGTATAAAAATTCATAATCTAACCTTAAAATTTTAAAATATATGCATATTTATTATTAAATACTTTTTTTACATTGTTTAATACTTTTTTTGCATGTGCTTTTGTAGGATATGCACCTATTAAAATTTTATTGTATTTTTTCCCTTTTATTGTTATATTATAAAGAGCATAGTTATAACCTTTTTTCTTGATATTTAACAGATATCTAGAAGATGGTTTTTTTGTTAATGCAGCAATTTGTATATAATACCCACTTAATTTTTTTGAGTATTTTTTATCAAGATCTACTACCTTAGGTGATGGCACTACTATTTTTTTATGTGGTATTTGTTTTTGTATTGCTTTTTTTGTATATTTTTCTTTTTTTATTTTTTTATTTTTTTGTTCTTTATTTTGTTTACTAATATTAAATAGATCTTTTTGTTTTGGTTTAACTTTTTTTGGCTTTTGTATAACTACAGGGGAAACCTCTTTTATAGGTTCAGGTAGCTGTATCTCTTGTACTTTTTTTGGTTTTTTAGTTATTACTTTTTTCTCTTCTATTTTTGGTTTTTCAATATCTAATTTTTTCTTTTTTAAAATATCGGCTTCTTTTTGAATAACCTTTGCATAATCTTCATTATCTTCTATCTTATCTAAAATTTTTTCTTTCTCTATTTTTTGTACTGATGCTACCTTTGGAATATTATTTAATTTATCTTCTTGAGATTTATTCGAAACAATCCTTGTAACAACTATAGTAACTATAAAAACTATAACTATTATAAATCCTAAAAGGATAAATTTTTTTCTATCTATACCACTTTTTAGTTGTGGTAGAATCACATCTTGAAGTTGATCATTTTGTACTGTATCACTTTGAAGTGACATATCATCATAAGGGGTAGATATAGTATCTGCTACATAAGTTTTATTAATAGATTGTACTTTTTCAGTATTTAATTTCTCTTTTTCTTGCTCTAATTTAGCTTTATCATGCTCTATATGAACATTTCTTAAAAAATCTTCACCATTAACTTTCATTTTTTCTACCCCTTGTATAATTTAATTAAAAAACTTAATAAGTTGATTGTGTATAAACCACAAACTTATTTGCCAAAATTTTTAATTCTTCTTTAATTTTATTTTGAAGATCAGTATTGTTAATATCATCTAAAATATCTGCTATTTTATTTGTTATTATAATTCAAAATCATTCTCTTTCATACCTCTTGCAGTAAGCGCAGCAGATCCTATTCTTATACCACTTGTAACAAATGGACTTCTAGTTTCCCCTGGAACTGTATTTTTATTTACAGTTATTCCTGCATTTCCTAAAGCTGCATCTGCATCTTTTCCACTAAAATCTTTGTTTAAAAAACTAACCAATACTAAGTGATTATCAGTTCCACCACTTACTAAGTCATATCCTCTACTTACTAGAACTTCACCTAAGATTTTTGCATTTGCTTTAACTTGAGCTGCATACTCTTTCCAGCTAGGATCTAAAATCTCTTTAAAAGCTACTGCTTTTGCAGCTATTACATGTACTAATGGTCCACCTTGAGTACCTGGAAAAATTGCACTGTTTATTTTTTTTGCTATATCTTCATCATTAGTCATGATCATTCCACCTCTTGGACCTCTTAAAGTCTTATGAGTTGTAGTTGTAACTACATGAGCATGTGGAAATGGACTCATATGTTCACCAGCTGCAACAAGTCCTGCAATATGAGCAATATCAGCAAACAAATAAGCCCCTACAGAATCTGCAATTTCTCTAAACTTTTTAAAATCAATCTCTCTAGCATATGCACTAGCACCACATACTATAATTTTTGGTTGTACAATTTTTGCAATTTCAAGAACTTTATCATAGTTTATTCTACCATCAAGCTCAACTCCATAATAAAAAGCATGATAATTTTTACCACTAAAGCTAGGTTTTGATCCATGAGTTAGGTGCCCACCATGAGATAGATCCATACCTAATATTTTATCTCCAGCTTTTATAAGTGCTGCATAAACTGCTATATTTGCTTGACTTCCACTATGAGGCTGTACATTTGCATAAGAACAACCAAAAATCTCACATGCTCTATCAATTGCTAGTTGCTCTACTTTATCTGCATATTCACACCCACCATAATATCTTTTATTTGGATAACCTTCTGCATATTTGTTTGTAAAAACACTCCCCATAGCTTCCATTACTGCAGGAGATGTAAAATTTTCACTTGCTATCATCTCTAAATGCTCTGTTTGTCTACTTAACTCATCTTGAATTATATCAAAAACTTCACTATCTGCAACTTTTAATTTATCACTTTTTAAAAAACTCATTTTTTCCCTTTATTATAAAATTTACCTATTTCTCATCTTCGTGTATATCTATCTCATTTGCTATTGGTTTCATAGCTGGAAATAGAAGTACATCTCTTATACTATGTTCATTTGTAAGCATCATTACTAGTCTATCTATACCTATACCTTGTCCAGCAGTTGGAGCCATACCATAAGATAGTGCATTTACAAAATCTGCATCCATCTCATGTGCTTCATCATCTCCTGCATCTTTTGCTGCCATTTGATCTTCAAATCTACTTAGTTGATCTAAAGGATCATTTAACTCACTAAAAGCATTTGCTATTTCTCGTCCTGCAATAAATAATTCAAATCTATCTGTTAAGTGATGATTTTCATCATTTCTTCTTGCAAGTGGTGATATCTCAACAGGATACATAGTAATAAATGTAGGATCTATTAATTTCTCTTCAACAAAAGCATCAAACATCTCACCTTGAAGTTGACCTAAATTTAACTCTTTATTTACATCAAATCCTTTTTCTATTAAATAGTCATAGGCTTTATTTTTATCATTTGCTATATCTTTAGGAACTCCACCAATAGTAGTTAAAGACTCAATTAATGGAATCTCAGTAAAATTAGAAAAATCAACCTTTAAATCACCATAAGGTAACTTTGTAGGAAGCTCCAAGTGTTCAAAAAGATATTCAAAATACTCTTTTGTTATAACTATAAGATCTTTATATGTTTTATAAGCCCAATAAAATTCTATAGAGGTAAATTCAGGATTATGCGTAGCATCCATACCCTCATTTCTAAAATTTCTATTTATCTCAAAAACTGCTTCAAATCCACCCACAATAAGTCTTTTTAAGTAAAGTTCTGGTGCAATTCGTAAAAATCTATCAACCCCTAAAGCATTATGATGAGTAACAAATGGTTTTGCATTTGCTCCTCCTGCTATTGGGTGCATCATAGGAGTTTCTACCTCTAAAAATCCTTTATCTTCAAAAAATCTTCTAGTTAGACTAATAACTTTACTTCTTATATGAAATGTCTTTCGAACCTGAGAATTCATAATAAGATCAAGATATCTTTGTCTATATCTTAACTCTTTATCTACAATTCCATGAAATTTTTCAGGCAATGGAGATATAGCTTTTGTAAGAAGTTTTATATCTGTTGCATGTATAGATAACTCTCCATGCCCAGTGACAAATGGATATCCAGTGATCTCTACAATATCCCCTACTTCTATAAGTTTTTTAAAAATAGTATTATAAAAACCTTCAGGTAAATTATCTCTTGCAATATAAGCTTGAAGTATCCCTTTTTCATCCTCTATTTTTATAAAACTAGCTTTTCCCATAAGACGAAAAAATTTAATTCTACCTGCAACTGTATAAAGTCTATTTTCATCTCTTTTATTTTCAAGAGTTTCTACATCACTATTTACATTTAAAAATTTTACAATAGTTGTGTTTTTTTTAGATTTATTACAGTATGGATTATACCCTTGCTCTTTTAGTTGTTGAGCTTTTTCTATTCTTTGTTGTATATATTTTTTATTTTTAAACAATCTTTTTTATCCTTATTTATTAAATTAACTTTTATTTTGACAATCTTGACATAAACCATATATCTGCATATTATGATCTGTAATCTTAAAATTATTTATCTTTGCTATAGATTCTTGTCTTACTTCTATATCCTCATCATAAAACTCTACTATTTTACCACAAGATACACATATAAGATGATCATGATGTGTTTTTTTATTTGGTTCATATTTTTTACCATCTTTACCAAACGATATAGAGGAGATCAATTCAACCTCCTCTAAAAAATTCAATGTTCTATAAATAGTAGCAATTCCTATATTTAACTCTGGATATTTTTGTTTCACTACTAAATGTACCTCTTCAGCACTTAAGTGATCATCAAGGGTAAATAATATTTGTAATATTACTGCCCTTTGTTCGGTATATTTCATACCTTTATTTTTTAAAACTTTTTTTAAATCTTCAAGAGCTGTTTTATTGCTCAGCACTAGTATTACCCTCAAGATTTGATTTTATTATATCAGCTGCAGCTTTTGTTGCAGCTTTTTTCATATCATCAACTTTATTAACTACTACCTTTTTTATATCATCAACTTTATCGCTTGCTACTTTTTGTACATCTGCTGCTTTTTCTACTACTGCATTTGTAACTGCTTCTGTTGTAGTAGCTGCTTCTTGTGATTGTGTTTTTGTTTCTTTTTCTTTTATTTCTGTTTTTTCTTCTACTTTTTTAGGTACTGTTGTATCTATAGCTGTATCTGCTTTAACTTTTACTGTTTGTGTAAAATTTGATTTATCAAGTTTTATAATATATCCACCAGTTTCTAATAATAATGGAAAAGTAATACTATTACTAAACTTTGTATTTAACATTTTATTAAATGTTTTTACTTGCATTAATGCATATATAATAATAGAGAAAAGTAAAAAGATTTTACCTGCACCAAAAATTAAACCAGCAATTCTATCAATAAATCCTAAACCACTTGCATTAAATACTCCAGATAAAATTTTACCAAGTATCATAGCACCTATCCACACTACAGATAAAGTTACAACAAACCCTATAAGTAACAATGTATTTTCATTTGATGATACAGGAACTGTACTATTTACCAAATCTCCTACATCTTTAGCTACTCTTGAAGCAGCATATACACCACCTACAATACCAACTAAACCAAAAAACTCAGATATAAAACCTCTAAAAAGACCTTTTAATCCCAAAAATGCAACAAGTGCAACAATAACTACATCAAAAATATGTATATTTGCTAGATTTTCCATTTTTCCATCCTGTAAATTTAAATTTATGCATTATTATAGCTAAAGTATGTTAAAATGTTCTTATGATAAAAAGATATAAAACAAAAAAAATATTCGTAGGCGATGTGCCTGTTGGTGGAGATGCTCCTATTAGTGTTCAATCTATGACCTTTACTAAAACTACAGATATAGAGGCTACTTTGCAACAAATCAAATTACTTCATTTTGCAGGGGCTGATATTGTAAGAGTTGCAGTTCCTGATATGGAAGCTGCTAATGCATTAGAAAGTATAAAAAAACAAAGTTCGTTACCAATAGTAGCAGATATTCATTTTAATTATAAATTAGCATTAAAAGCTGCTCAAGTTGTGGACTGTGTAAGATTTAATCCAGGAAATATTAGTGAACCAAATAAAATAAAAGAGATAATCAAAGCTTGTAAAGATAGATCTATCCCAGTTCGTATTGGAGTAAACTGTGGTTCTTTAGAGGAAAAATTTGAAGATAAGTATGGTCAAACTGCAAAGGGGATGGTAGAATCTGCTTTGTATAATATAAAATTCCTTGAAGATCTTGATTTTACTAATATAAAAATATCTCTAAAAGCTAGTGATGTCCAAAGAACAGTTCAAGCATATAGAATGTTAAGACCTTTAAATGAATATCCATTTCACTTAGGAGTTACTGAAGCTGGGACTAATTTTCATAGTACTATTAAATC
>Ga0256842_1003301_pt1 | contig 10863 bp, 10 predicted proteins | sample 4559240metaG_FD_185973 | JGI IMG/M metagenome (GOLD analysis project Ga0256842, IMG submission 185973) | Hydrothermal vent microbial communities from Guaymas Basin, Mexico - 4559-240 | ecosystem: Environmental > Aquatic > Marine > Hydrothermal vents | place: Mexico: Guaymas Basin | collected...
TACCAATCCAGTTCTCCTGCATAGTGAGCACCTGTTTCGGCCAGCCATCTTCTAGTTTTTTTAGATCTTCTAAAAGCTCATCAGCATATTTTGTAATCTTAAAGTAGTACTGATTCATATCTTTTTTTACTATTGGGGTATCACAACGCCAACAACATCCGTCAATCACCTGCTCATTTGCAAGAACAGTCTGATCGTGTGGGCACCAGTTGAGCATCCCCTTCTCACGGTACAAAAGCCCTGCATTGTACATATCAATTATAAAGCCCTGCTCGAACTTTGTATAAAGTTCATCACTTGTTGCAAATTCACGCTTGCGTGAGAATGAAAAACCTAAAGAGTAAAACTCATTTTTCATATAGTCAATATTGTCATATGTCCAGGATTTTGGGTGAGAGCCATTTTTAATAGCAGCATTCTCAGCCGGCATACCAAAACTGTCAAATCCAATAGGGTGCAGTACATTTTTACCCTGCTGTCTATGGTAACGAGCAAATGCATCAGAGATTGAGTAGTTTCTTACATGCCCCATATGTAATCTTCCGCTAGGGAAAGGAAACATTGAGAGAATATATTTCTTCTCTTGTGTAAAATCTTCACTTGGTTCAAAACTCTCGTTTTTCTTCCAATACTCTTGCCATTTTTTTTCTATATTTTTTGCACTATATTCCAACTTTTCTTATCCTAATTAAAATCTATTAATACTCTTCGTGTGTTTTTGAACTCTCAATATAAACAAGCCCCATTGAGAAGATATTTGCTATCAGTGCACCAATTGCCAATGCCATTGCCCATGAATTATCATGTATTATCACCAAAAATACAAAGGCAGGAATAAGGTGCAGATCTGCCACAAGCGAAGATGCCAAAAGCTCAGCTGAGAGTAGATTTCTTACCCCAATTTTTAAAATTGTTGAGATAAGATTTACACTTGCTGCTACAAACAACGAAGTAGCAGTATGTTCATATAAAAACCCTGCTATCGATGTCAAACTCATTAATGAAAAGAAAACATATACTACTTTACCCCAATCCATTACATTACTCCTGATTCAAATTGTGCTCTCATTCTCTCTTTTTCTGCTTCACGTTTTGCTTTCTCAGCCAGTTTTGCATGGTACTTTTTCACATCAAAACCAAACAACATCAGTATAGGAGAAGCAACAAAGATTGATGAATATGTACCAACAATTATACCAACAAGAAGCGTAAATGCAAAGGCATGAATAATCTCACCACCAAACATAAAGAGCGTAAAGACCACAAAGAATGTTGTCAGTGACGTCAATGTAGTACGCGCCAAAGTTCTTGTAATAGATTCGTTAATGATCTCAGCCAAGTTTACATTTTTAGATTTCACAATCCCCTCACGAATACGGTCAAAGACAATAATTGTATCATTCAGCGAGTATCCAAGCAGTGTTAAAATTGCAGCAAGTACATCAAGATTGACATCTACCTGAAAGAGTGCAACAGCACCCATAGAGATAGAGACATCGTGAACAAGAGCTACAATGGAAGCCACTGCAAAACGCCACTCAAATCGGAATGCTACATAGATTAAAATTGCTGCAACAGAGAGAAAAAGTGCCATTAAACCCTTTTCTTTTAGCTCTGAACCTACTTTTGGACCAACAATATCTACACGACGAATCTCAAAATTTCCTGTTCCTTTGAGCGCTTCACGAGTTACATCACCAATATCTTGCGTAACACTACCTGTCGTTGTCTTCATACGAATAACAACCTCATCAGGCGAACCAAATTCTGTAATAGATGCATTATTGAAAAGTTTATTCTCTTTTAGCTTCTCACGCATCTCTTGAATCGGTGCTTTTTTGTCGTATTTGACCTGAACGATTGTTCCACCGGCAAAATCAATCCCGTAATTAAGACCTTTTGTTGCAAGAATCGCATACGAAGCCAGAATCAGGATAATAGAAATTGCCATAGCAATTTTTGACTTACCCATAAAATTCAGTGGGTGTTTATATTTAAAAAACTCCATAATTATCCTTTAATCCCAAACCAAAAACGGTAATTTTTACTTTTACTCATTTTCGACTCAAGCATCTGATAGATTCCGTGTGTACCTAAAATGGCCGTAAGCATAGAAGCCAAAATACCAATACTCATCGTGATTGCAAAACCTTTAATTGCACCTGTTCCATACACATAAAGCACAACCGAAGCAATCAATGTTGTAATATTTGCATCTAAAATAGCTGTCATTGCATTAGAATAACCATCTTCTATGGCTTTATGCATTGATTTGCCTTCATAGATAAGCTCCCTTATCCGCTCTGTAATGATTACATTGGCATCAACGGCCATTCCGACTGTTAAGACAATACCAGCCATACCAGGAAGTGTCAGTGTCGCACCAAAAAGACTCATCACAGCCAAAAGCAGTAACAAGTTGGCAATTAAGGCAATATTGGCAACAACACCTGCCATACGATAATAAACGACCATAAAGGCGATAACTAAAACAAATCCACCAATAAGAGCAATCATAGATGCTTTAATACTGTCTGCTCCCAAACTTGGCCCGACAGAACGTTTTTCCATCAAATAAATCGGTGCAAGCAGCGCTCCCGAACGAAGTGCGATTGCTAAATCTTTTGCTTCTAAGACCGTATAGTTTCCAGAGATCTGTCCAGCCCCTCCACCAATACGCTCATTAATATTTGGAGCAGAAAAGACTTTACCATCAAGAACAATTGCAAGACGTTTTCCTACATTTGCACCTGTAAAGTCACCAAAGATCTCTGCCCCTTCGGAATTAAGTTTAAAGTTAATAACAGGACGATTATTCTGATCGAATCCAACATTTGCATTTGTAAGCATACCGCCATCTAAAATAGGAATCTCATGAACAAGATATTTGATTTTAGGATTTTTTGCATCTGGTAAAATCACATCACCGTACGATGCTGCATCTGCATCACTCATATTATAAACACGGGCATTTCTATCTTCATCAACAGCCATAAGCTCAAGTTTTGCTGCACGACTGATAAGCTCACGTGCACGCTGCTCTTCTTGTGGAGTTTTAATACCTGCAAGTTCTACAAGTATCTTCTCTTCTCCTTGACGTGCAACTATCGGTTCAGAGAGTCCAAACTGATCAAGTCTGTTTCTGATTGTCTCTATTGCCTGCGTAATAGCTAATTTTTTGATTTTTTCTATCTCTTTAGGTGTAAATGAGATAGAAATCACACTGCCGTTTTTTTCAACTTTAGCACCTTCAATCTTCGATAAAAACTCATCAAAAGCTTTAATCTCATCACTGTCAAGCACCTCAAAACGGACACTACTCTCATCAAATGTAAGTCCATCAATCAAGATATCATTTCTATCAGCATAATGTTTCACACTTGCAGCAATGGATTTGATGCGAGATTTCAATGCCTCTTGGGTTTTTACACCTAAAAGCATATGTAAACCACCTTGAAGATCAAGACCCAGTGTTATTTTTTTTCCACCTTCTGTCTGTAAAAGAGATGGAACAGAAAAGACTATTCCAAATACAATTGCCAGTGCAAAGATGATTATTCTATAATTAAGCTTCATCCTCATACTTCTTTGCAATGGAATCTTTAGTAATTTTTACGATTGTGTCATCGTTCATTTTAACAGATAAAAAATGTTCTTCTACCTTATGTATAACGACAATAAAACCACCGTTAGTGATGACTTTGTCACCTTTTTTGAGTGCTTCTAGCATCTCTTTTTTGGCTTTAGCCTCTTTTTGTTGTGGACGAATAATCACAAAATACATAATTGCAATTAAAAATATAAACGGTAACAGTTGAGAAATAATTTCCATGACTGATGATTCCTTTAGTTAAAATTGCGCAGATTATACAAAACTTATACTAACATACTTATAAATTGTGTACAATTTCATTATGAATACATTAACAAAAGAGATTTTACTCGGAATTTTCACGGCAGTTTTACTCAGTGCATTTATCTATTTAGAGCATTATGGACTCAGCTATAAAATCATTAATACCCTTCTTGGACTGAGTGCATTTGCAATGATTCTTTACATACCAAAAAAATCTATTCTTGCTTTTGGTTTTTTTACAGGTCTTCTTTGGTTTTACTGGATAGGCTACAGTTTTAAGTATCAGGGTGTCGGTTATATGGAGCCCATTATCACTGTTGCTTTTGGTTTTATCTACCTGCTTTTCTTTCTACCACTCTACTTTACGAACAGTGCTCTCATTAGAGCAGTTCTCCTCTTTGGGCTTAGTTTTTTTGAACCATTTGATTGGAACTGGATGCAACTTGAGCTCCCTTTTGTCAATAGTTACCTAGGAGTTTACAAGTATCAGTTTGCTATCATACTTTTAGCACTCTCTCTTCCGTCACTAATGCAAAAAAGGTATCGTTTTCTTCCTCTACTACTCTTACTTGCAGCTTTTAATTACGGCTATGAAAAACAAGAAGATGCACCACTAAAGATAAAACTCGTCCAAACAGAGATAAAACAAGAGGATAAATGGCAAAAAGAAAATCTCTACCCGACAGTTTATGCAATGTTTCAAGAGATACAAAGAGCAATAGATGAAGGGTATGATGTGGTAGTTCTTCCAGAATCTGTTTTTCCTCTTTTTATGAACAAAGCACCACAGCTTATAGAGACTCTAAAAAAATACTCTTACAAAATCACCATTGTAGCAGGCTCACTTTTAGAAGAAAATGACAAAAACTACAATGTAACTTATATGTTTGAAAACGGCTCTTATAAAATTGCAAAAAAACTGGTTTTAGTTCCTTTTGGAGAGTATATACCACTGCCAAAATTTGCACAAAAATTCATCAATGACACTTTCTTTAGCGGAGCTAGTGACTTTGTAACAGCTAAAAAGCCTACTGATTTTCTCATTAAAGGAGTAAAATTTCGAAATGCCATCTGCTATGAAGCTACATGCCAGGAAATCTATGAAGGAGATGTAAAGTATCTGCTCGCCATGAGTAACAATGCCTGGTTCGCCCCATCCATAGAGCCCACTCTACAAAAACTGCTTTTAGAGTATTATGCGCGCAAAAATGGTGTAACTATCTATCATGCGGCCAATTATAAGGGTACAGGAGTCATCAAATAATCTTATTCTAAACTCTTCTTGATATAATAAGAAAAAATATTTTAGGATTATTATCAATATGCTTAATTTAAAAAATCCAAACCTTTATAATAACCGTGAAATCTCTTGGCTACAATTTAATACAAGGGTATTAAAACAAGCTCAGGATGATTCACTTCCACTTTTAGAACGCCTCAAGTTTCTTGCCATTTATGGTACAAATTTAGATGAATTTTATATGATTCGTGTAGCAGGTCTGAAAAAGCTCTTTGCTGCAGGTATCATCGTATCAGGTCCAGATAAACTTACACCTCTGCAACAGCTGCGTGAGATACGTTCATATCTGCACCAAGAGCAACAAGTCGTAGAGCACTGTCGCAGTGAGATTTTAAAAAAGCTTGAACCAGAAGGTATTAGTGTCAAGATATACGAAGAGCTCAATAATCAGGAAAAACATAAAGTCAACCAGTACTTCAATGAAAACATCTATCCGGTTATCATTCCAATTGCAGTCGATGCAACACACCCTTTTCCACACCTTAACAACCTCAGTTTTGGTCTCATTGTCAAACTACGTGATAATGACAATGATGATATTGAGCGTTTTGGAATCATTCGTGTCCCTCGTGTACTCAATCGTTTTGTCGAGCTTGAAGGCGGTGTTTATGTGCCTATTGAGAGTGTTGTAGAAAAACATGTTGATGAGCTTTTTCCAGGATACAGCCTCATAAAATATGCACCATTTCGTGTTACAAGAAATGCTGATATTGCTATTGAGGAAGAAGAGGCAGACGACTTTATGGAGATTCTTGAAGAGGGTCTCAAACTTCGCCGTAAAGGTGAGATGGTTCGTCTTGAAGTCGGTTCCAATGCCGATGCAGAGATCATTAACTTTATCAACAAACATACAAATGTCTATAAGGATGACATCTATACATTCCATACATTCTTAAATCTTGCATCACTCTGGCAGATAGTTTCTAACCGTGATTTTGCACATCTTTTACTGCCTCCGTTTAAACCAAAACTGCTACCACCTTTTGATGCAAGTGAAGATATTTTTGCAACCTTAGAGAAGCAAGATGTCCTCATGTATCATCCCTACGAAAGCTTTGAGCCAGTTGTTAAGCTTATTCAGACTGCAGCAAAAGATCCTGATGTTGTATCGATTAAGATGACACTCTACCGTTCAGGAACAAACTCACCAATAGTAAAAGCCCTCATGGATGCAAGTGAGAGTGGTAAGCAGGTAACGGTTATGGTTGAGCTTAAAGCCCGTTTTGATGAAGAGAACAATCTTATCTGGGCAAAAGCACTGGAGAAATCTGGTGCGCACGTTATTTACGGCATTAAAGGCTTTAAAGTTCACGCAAAAGCAGCACTTGTTACTCGTAGAAAAAATGGGAAGCTCAAACAGTATGCGCATCTTGGCACAGGAAACTATAACCCAAGTACAGCAAAAATTTATACCGATATGAGTTATATGACATCTAAAGATGTTATTACAAATGATTTGACTCGTTTTTTTCACTTTTTAACCGGTTTTAGTAAAAAAGGTAAACTCAACGAACTCTATATGGCACCATCACAGATAAAGCCAAAAATTCTCTCACTCATTCACAATGAAACACGTCAGGGGAAAAATGGACATATCATTGCAAAAATAAACTCTTTAGTTGATGAAGATGTTATCCGTGCACTTTACAAAGCAAGTCAAGCAGGTGTAAAAGTAGAACTTATTGTTCGTGGAATCTGCTGTTTAAAACCTGGCATTAAAGGTGTAAGCGAGAACATTCGAGTTATCTCTATCTTAGGAAAATATCTTGAACATGCCCGTGCATTTTATTTCAAAAATGATGCCGCGCAGGTTTATATCTCAAGTGCAGACTGGATGCCACGAAACCTTGTACGTAGAATTGAACTACTTACTGCTGTAAAAGATGAAGCATCAAAAAGAAAAATCATTCAAATTCTCAAACTTCAATACTCAGATAATGTTTTAGCACATGAACTCAAAAATGACGGAACATACATAAAACTCAAAGCTGATGGACAAAAAGCTATCAATAACCATAAACTCTTAGAAGATTATGTCAATAAGATCGCAAAAGCAACAAAAAAAGAGACCTCAACTTACGTACAACAACTTGTAAACCGTCTCTTTATTGAGAGCTAGGAGTAAAAAATGCTACACACTTTTAAAGGAATTGAACCTAAGATAAAAGCAGGTACATGGATAGCACCTTCAGCCGATGTTATCGGAGATGTCAACATAGGCAAAGATTGCTCTATCTGGTTTGGCTGTGTGGTACGTGGTGATGTTCACTATATCTCTATAGGGGATCGTACAAATATTCAGGATCTCTCTATGATTCATGTAACACACTATAAAAACGGTGACAAATCAACAGGAAACCCTACAGTTATTGGCAATGACGTTACAGTAGGTCACCGTGTAATGCTACATGGCTGTACAATCGAAGATGCCTGTTTGATTGGAATGAGTGCTACTATTTTAGATGGTGCAATCATTGGCAAAGAGAGCATTGTCGGAGCTGGTGCACTTGTCACAAAAAATAAAGTCTTTCCACCAAGAAGTCTCATAGTAGGAAGTCCTGCAAAAGTAGTTCGGGAGTTAAATGATGAAGAGGTAGCAGAGCTGTATGCGTCTGCTAAGCGGTATGTAGCATTTAAAAAGGACTATGAGAACTAAAAACTTTATGTTCTGTAGTCAGCATTGATCTCCACATATCTATGCCCTAAATCACAGCCATATGCTTCAAAACTTCCGTTTGCTATGCCCAGATCGCAAAAGATGGTGAAAATATCTTTTTTCATGACTGCTGCAGCTTTTGCTTCCATGTCTGCATCAAAGAAAAGTTCCCCTTTTTTATAAACACAGACATCATCAAAGGAGATAGTTAAACTCTCTTCATCGGCCTCTGCTCCACTGGCACCTACTGTTGAAGCGATACGCCCCCAGTTTGGATCTTCTCCATAGAGTGCCGTTTTTACAAGCAAAGAGTTTGAGAGTGCTTTTGCTACGACTTCTGCCTCTCTATCATCTTTTGCACCCGTTACTTTATATGTTACAAGTTTACTAGCACCTTCTCCATCACGTACCATCTCACGTGCTAAAAAACGCATAATATTTTCAAGAGCCTCTGTAAATGCCTCTTTGTGAAATGTATCTGATTCTCCATTACTAAGCAGCATAACAGTATCATTTGTAGAAGTATCACCATCTACACTCGCTGCATTGAATGTCACGCTTACCTTTTCATCCAAAATTTCCTGCATCTCTTCGCGTGAGACCTTTGCATCGGTCGTAATAAAGCAGAGCATTGTCGCCATTGCAGGATTAATCATCCCAGCACCTTTTGCCATTGCTCCAATATGAAAGCTACTGCCATCTGCAAGTTCAACACGATACGCTTTTTCTTTGGAAAAACTATCTGTTGTCATAATTGCCTGCGCTGCTGCGTGAGGCTCACGCTGCGTGAGATCAAAAAGCTTTGCACCTTCAATAATCTTCTCTTTTGGCAATCGAACACCAATAACTCCAGTTGAGCTCATTACAGGATTGCTAACGCAAGATGGCAGTGTAGCAATAATTTCATCAATATCTTCTACTCCTGCACTTCCTGTCATAGCGTTGGCATTTTTAGAGTTAATCAATACAAAATTTGTCTGAAACTCCCCTTTTGCTTTAAAATGTTTAATGGGTGCTGCTGCCATTTTATTTGTCGTAAAAACCGATGCTATCTCACAGATAGAATCAGAATAGATAAATGCCATATCTTTTGCACCCTTAGCTTTGAGTCCAGCACTTACACCATCAGCAAAAAAACCATTAGCAGCACAAACACCACTTTTTAATTCTACTAACTTATACAAATTTCAATTCCTTTGGTTTTACTCTTTTTTTAAGCAGCTCTTTTGTTGTTGTTATACCCTCTTGTGTCCCAATGACAAGAAGTTTTGATTCACTTGTAACAAGTGTATCACCTTTTGGCATTGAGATAAATTTTCCATCTTTTTTACGAATACCGACAACAGATGTATTTGTTATTTGACGAATATGTGTCTCTTTTAATTTTTTAAGCACTGCCCATGAATAACGTGGAACTTCTATCTCTTGCATATCAAGAGGATTGTCACTTCTATACAAAAACTCCTCAAGCAAATTTTCCATATCCGGTCGTGCCGCCATCGCGCTCACACGTTGCGCTGTCAGTTTTGTAGGACTTACAACCGTATCTGCTCCGAGTTTTTTGAGCTTTTCAACATCACTCATTGTCTCTGCAGCTGAAATCACATAATAAGGGCGTGGGAGATAATGCTCTTTTTCAAAGAGTCTTACAGAAGCAATCAGTGCGATATTATCAGCAATTAAATCTGAAAGTGTAATCAGACCTTTAGCAGAAGAGAGATGTGCTTTAAGCATTGCAAGCTCTGCATGAGGTTCAGCTTGAAGATATTGTGGATATTTATATTCAGCTGCCCACTCATGTATCTCTTTTCTTGGATCAATAACCACAAAAGGTATATGATTTTTACGCAGTTGTTTCGTCACTTCAATAGTATAGTCATTATGGTAACAAACAACAAAGTGTTTTTTGAGCCTTGCAATTTTATATAACATTCTTCGCTCCTTGAATACGGCAATAATATGCCCTTTATTTATCTCAGCGACTAAAATACCTAATGCACTCGAGAAAACTGCAAATCCGGCAATAATCAAGTTAATTGTAAAGATTCTACCCATTGGTGATATTGGAGCTATTTCTCCAAATCCAACAGTAGTAAATGTGATAGCTGTCTGATAGATAGCATCCATTACTGTAAAGTTATCTATAAGAACATAACCGATAGTCCCGGCCAACATAACAATAACAGTAAGTATAAGAGGTAAACGGAAAGCTTTGAGATGGGGGTAAACTTCTGGAAGAAGCTTTTTATCTGGTTTGGGAGCAATCTCCCAATTAAGGAATTTACGAATCCTTTGTAAAAGATTCAAAACAAATTCCTAAAGTTTACGAATTTTTCTTAAGTGTGCGTAATTCTCTTGCAGAAATCTTAATTTTTTTCGTTGTACCATCTTCTAATGTGATACGCACTGTTCTTAAGTTTAATAAAAAACGACGCTTTGTTCTGTTTTTAGCATGAGAAACATTGTTCCCACTCATAGGGCCTTTGCCACTGATAGCACATCTTCTTGCCATTTGAGTATCCTTGAATGATATTTTAAAGTTGCGAATTGTACCAAATCAAAGCAAAACTTCAACTTAAGCCAACACTATTTTCTCAAGAAGCAACTCTTTTAGAATTCTTTTATCTAATTGTAGCTAAAATATACGATATTTCACAAAAAGAGCAGGCTATTTTGATAACAAAAGAAAAAATCGACGCATTTATAGAGAAGATTCCTCCATCTCCGGAGGCTCTTCGAAAAACGATCACTGCATTAAACACTGGAGATTTGACCAAGGCAGCTAAAATTGCCAAAGAGGACAAGGCACTGAGTCATTACCTAAAAGAGCTTGTAAACAAACCGATATATGGTTTTAGAAATGAGGTCAGTGATGTTTCTCAAATCTTTGGTATCCTTGGAGTTTCACGCTCTCAACAAGCAGTCTATAACTATATGCTTACACTGCTTTCACCTTCAAAATGGAAACTTTTTAAACTCAATAAAAACTCTTTTGCAGATCTTCAGGCAGAACTCTCCATCGGATGGCAAAAGATCTTACACCATCTTGCT
>Ga0256842_1003302_pt1 | contig 10863 bp, 12 predicted proteins | sample 4559240metaG_FD_185973 | JGI IMG/M metagenome (GOLD analysis project Ga0256842, IMG submission 185973) | Hydrothermal vent microbial communities from Guaymas Basin, Mexico - 4559-240 | ecosystem: Environmental > Aquatic > Marine > Hydrothermal vents | place: Mexico: Guaymas Basin | collected...
TTCTCTATTTTCTAAAAGCACTGCATTTAACCAATAATTAGATTGTGAGTTTTCTGGCTCGGTGATAAATTGAGGTTGAGATTTAGGTTGAGAAAAGAAAGTTTTATATTTTTTTGCTAAATTTCGTTTTGATATTATTATTTCCGGTAATTGCTCTATCTGAGCTACGCCCAAAGCTGCCGCCAAATTTGTTAAACGATAATTATATCCAATATAATCGTGCACATAATCCCACTTATGTGGAACTTTGGCTTGTGTGGTTAGATGTTTTGCTAATTTGGCAATTTCTTTATCATCGGTAATTAACATTCCTCCACCACCTGTTGTAATTGTTTTGTTACCATTAAAACTAAGGGTTCCAATTTTACCAAACGTTCCTGTGTGTTGCCCTTTGTAATAACTACCCAAACTCTCGGCAGCATCTTCTATTAATGCAATATTGTATTCGTCACAAATCTCTTTTATCTCATCTATTCTTGCAGGATGCCCAAAGGTATGCATGGGAATACAAGCAGAAATTCGTTTGCCTGTTTTTTTGTTGTAAGACTGAGGTTGAGATTGAGGTTGAGAACGAAGTTCAGTATTTTCTTCTAAGAATTTTCTTAATTTTTCTGGAGACAAACCCATTGTGTCTCTGTCAACATCGATAAAAATTGGTTTTGCTCCCGTATAAGAAATTGCATTGGCTGTCGCAATAAAAGTTAGGGGTTGTGTAATGACTTCGTCGTTCGATTCTACACCTACTAATTCTAAAGCAATATGTAAGGCCGCTGTTCCATTTACTGCTGCTACTGCATATTTAGCTCCTGTATATTCTGCAATCTTCTGCTCAAATAAATCAACAAATTTACCTACACTAGACACAAATGTACTATCGATACATTCGTTTAAGTATTTTTTTTCGTTACCTCTAAAACGTGGTTCGTGCAAAGGAATAAATTCTTTTGTATTGTAAATTTCTTGTATGAATTTTATGATGTCCATGATGTTGAGATTGAAATTAAGGTTGAGATTGAGAATTATAGAGCGTTTTTATTATTTTATTTAGTTCGAAAATTAAGTTGTTATATTCCTTTATCAAACTTTCGATTTTTTCATATTCAAAATATTTAACTTTATTTCCATATATTAAATGATTTTGAGTTTCGTATGCAGAACCTCTTGCTATAATATAAAAATGAGCCTTATCGTTTTTCGTTTTCCTTCCAAATCCTTCTGAAATATTTGCAGCTACACTATTAGAAGCTCTTCTTATTTGAGATGTTAATCCATAATCTTCGGAACGTGGCAAATCGATAGAAATATTAAATACTTCAACGGATAAATTGTGAGCCTTTTGCCATACCGGCATTTCTGTAAAATTTCTAAACATACTTTTCACCTAAATCTTATCCTCAGTCTTAATCTTTACCTTAACCTCAGTCTTAGCAACTACATTTTACTATCTAAGTACTTCCCTGTTTCTTTGTGTCCAAAATCGGGTATCATTTCGAAGAATAAATTGACGACTTGCTTTTTATCCCAAGCTTTATCTTTTTTAATTTTTTCTATAGTTTTTTCAAATAATTCTAATTTAGTAGGTTCAAACGATAATTCATTTTTAATCACTCCCAAATTTTCGAAACGTTTCATATCTATAGTTTCCTTATCGGTGAAAAATTCCTCGAAATCTTTCTCGCCTGTAGTATCGCTTTTAGTAAATAAACAAGGCCATGCTTCGACTCTGCTCAGCACAGACTTTTTATTTTCTTTTTTAGTAAAAAAAGCTCTTGCTTCGTCTTCGGTTTTACAGATTAAAGGTTTCATGCCTTTTGTTTCGAGGTATCGCTCTGCTATTTCCGAGAAAGTAATTAAGTTCAAATCCGCACTCAATTTAGGGAAGAAAATATCTCTATTCTCACCAAAAACGCAAGACATTAAACATAATTCACCCGATTCTTGAGGCGTTACAAAATATCTTCGGATATCGTTAGGAGCAACAATAGGCTGATGTTTTTCTATCCGTTTGTTAAAACCGTGCAAAAGAGAACCATCGGAAAAAGCCACATTAGCAAAACGTGCCATAGATACTTTTATATCTTTACTTTTCCGATTAACAAACATCTCCATAATTCGCTTCGATGCTCCCATCATATTTACAGGATTAGCTGCTTTGTCTGTAGAAACACAGAAGTATTTTTTAACACCCTTTTCTATAGATTGCTGAAGGGTTTTATCAGTATTAAAGATATTAGTATTAATCATACGCATTAGCGTATATGGGTCTTTTTCGCTACGAACATGTTTTAGTGCCGATAAATTCAATACATAATCGTACTTTCCATCAGATTCGATAAAAACATCGTACTCACGAGAGCCAATATCTAGAGCAAAGGTTTTAAAATCGCCATCGATATAACCAAAAGAGCTCCTTAAATCTCTTACTAACTCAACCATGTTATTCTCAGAAATATCAACTACATGTAATTTTTGTGGATTTCTTTTAAAAATCTCTTTGGTAACTGCCTGACCTATTGAACCTGCGCCTCCTAACACAAGAAACTTTGAATTAAAAACTATTTGTTTTAATTCCTCTTCGTGTTGCTGAATATCTTGAGTAAAAAGGGGCTGTTTCCTTCCTATTAATTTTAATATTTCCATAACAAATTTAAAGTCTCAAAGATATTAAAAGTTTAGCGTATATAACGATTTAAGCAAAAAAAGGCTGTATCTATAATTTAGAAATAGCTTTTGAACTTACGAAATATATTTTATTCTTCGCTATATTTAATAGCTTCTACAGGGGTAGATTCTGCCTATTTCATAATTTAACGTGAGTTCTATATTAAAAAACTACATTTAAGTCGCCAATATTAAAAACCGCCTTGTCCGCCCTGTTCAATAGGAGTGTCAGAGACAAAATTTTGTGGTGACATTTGCATAAAATAAAATTGAGACAAATTAAATTCTCCCAATTTTTTGCCATAACCATTATAAAGTGCTTCAACTTGTATCATTAGTGAATTAGCGAATGTATAATTCGTAACCCAATGATGCCATAAAAGTACCGCTTGTATCAGCAAAATTATCTTTTGAATGAAAATAAGATACTTCTCCTCGAAAGCCGCCTTTAAATAATAAGCCCGAAAAACCTGCTCCTAAAACGAAATCTCTTTCTTCGTAATATCCCCCAAGAAATTGAATATCGGTATTCCATTTATTAAAACGGTACAAAGCTGCTGCGGTTAGTTTCTGGTTATCATCTAGTTTTGCAACCACTTCTAATTTTGATGAATATGATGGGTAAAACTACCAGCTATTCTATATGTAATAAAGAATACAGCATTCTCAGGATTAAAGTGGGGTAGATTCCTTCTGTATTCTGTTATTTTTTCATACTTATTATATTATTTATTACCACAATATTTTTTAATGATACTATCTTTCAATTTATCCAAAGGCATTATTTCTGGTGCAAAAACATAATCCATTGCTATGCCATCTAATAGAGCCCCAAACAACATGGCCTCTGTCATAGGATCTTCATATCCTCTATTTTCAAAAAAAGAAAATAGCATAGTCATTAGCGGCTTAATAAATTCAGCCATTTTTGTTTTAATAAAAGGCAAAACTTCAACTTGCATTGAAATCCTAAAATATAATTTCCAAAATTCCGTTTGTGTTTTCAAACGATCAAAAGTATTTTCTATGTATAATTTAAACTCTCCGACTTCAATAATTCGATCATTATTTATATCTAAATCTTTAATTATTTCTTTAAATACACGATTTATTAGTTGTAACAAAATATCTTCTTTGCTTTCAAAATAATTATAAATTAATCCTTTTGATATCCCCGCCAAATTTGCGATTTTGCTTATTGATGTTGAATGATATCCATTATTCGCAAACAATTCTAGTGATTTATCTAAAATTAATTGTCTTTTCTCGGCTCTAATACCTTCAAATTGCTTTTCTGTTCTTGGTACCATTTACATAAACTTATTTTCTATTAAAAATTCTATTCCCGCATTATATCCAATCTCGAAAAGTAATTGTGTAGTTTCTTTACCAAAGCTTCGATAAGCTTTATCTAATTTAGGATTTATTACATAATCACATTTTTTCATATTATGCTTTACGTTATGTCTAATCACAGTCGAAAAAACCTGATTAGCAATTCTTTTAATATTTTGAGTATCAGGAATCTTGTAATTATTAACATGCACACCTATAATAGTATCATATTTTTCGAGTAATGGGTCTACGGGCAAATTATTAAATAAACCACCATCTACATAATTCTGATTATTGATCTCTACAGGACGAAATAAAATTGGGACTGAGGCCGATGCACAAATATGAGTAAATAAATCACCATCGGAAAAAATCACAGAATCGGCCTCGTCAATATTACTAGCACAAACAAATAGTTTTTGCTTTAAATCCTCGTACTTATCTACTTTCATATGAGTATCAAGAACATTTCGTAAACCTTGCATATTGGCTAAACCTCCTTTCTTAAGAGTAAAATGCAACATCGTCCCAATAGTTTGCGAATCCATAATTTCTTTTAATTGTATTGCAGAAATACCAGAAGAATACAATGCTCCAACTATAGCTCCAGCGCTTGTCCCCGAAATTGCATCAATCTTAATGCCTGTTACATCAAAAGCATGCAACACTCCAACATGTATTGCCCCTCTATTTCCTCCTCCACTTAACGCCAGGGCTATTGTATTATTTACCATTTATTTATTTTTTGACTGAACGATTGGTCAAAATTAATTTAAATTAAATTATCTAGAAAGTTTTTTACCTACCATTTATATACTACCTTTGCATAGTATATTATGATTTTAACAAAAACAACAGAATACTCCGTTCGTGTTTTAGCTTATATGGCTAAAGAAAAAGAACAATTGTTATCGGCAAAATACTTGCACGAACAATTGAATATCCCATATAAATACTTAACTCATTTAATGACGGATTTAACAAAGAGCGGTTATTTAACAAGTGTAAAAGGTCGTGATGGTGGTTTTAGGATAATAAAAGATTTAAAAGAAATAACTTTAGCAAGTATTGTTGAAACAGTGGAGGGAATGGATAGTTTTAATGCTTGCATTTTGGGTTTTCATGAATGTTCGAGCGAAAATCCTTGTGCCATGCATTTTGTTTGGGAAGAAAATAAAAAACAACTTCTCCACACACTTAAATCTACAAGTTTGGATGATTTAAATCATGTAAATATTAATAAATTTTAAATTTTAAATAAAACAACTATCTGTTTAATAATATTATATAAAAATAATTTAGTAACTTAGTAAAATTAATAACTAAAAAGTAAAAACAATGAAAGAGACATTACTAGACAAATTTATGAGTAAAAAAGGACTCTATACGAGTTTTTGGTTCATATCTATTTTTATGGTTGTTGCCTTAATATATTTTACGGCAAACCTACAAAAAGAAGTACCTCCAATTGCTAAAGAGGTAAAATCGGTTTCGGGAGAAGTATTATATACTTACGATGATGTTGCACAAGGAAAAGGTTATTTCCAACAATTTGACCTAATGGATTGGGGAACTATGTTAGGAATGGGTGCTTATATGGGACCCGACTTTACAACAGAGTTTTTTCATCATCGTGCCGAATATCTTTACGATTTTTATGGTAAAGAGATGTTTGGAAAAGTAAATGCAGAATTATCCGACATTGAAAAAGGAGCCGTAAAAGTTCGTGTAAAACAAGATTTTCATGATCAAACAAAACTTTTAGAAGAAGGGGTTACTTATACCGATGCTTCTGCAGAAGCTTATCATGCTAATGTAAAAAGCCTTACAAAAATGTTAGTTGAAGGCGACAAAGCAAGAGCATTCCCAGGAGGTGTAATACACGAGGACGAAGCTATTAAAATAGCTGCTTTTGTAGATTGGTCACAAATGGTAGCATCGTCTATTCGTCCTGGTACCGAAGGAACTCTTCATGAAAGAACATGGTCGAACAACTGGCCTCCAGAACCTTTAGTAGACCAAGATTCATCTATCAACAATGACATGGTATCACTTTGGGAATTCCTAATTTTATGGGTGTTAACTGTAGTTGTTATTTTCTTATCTTATAATTACTTATTAAAAAGAGATAAGGATGAAGATTTAGCTCCTGCAATGAAAATTACTAAATTATTTCCTTCTCAGAAGAAACTTCTTAAATATATTCCAATTGTATCATTATTATTTGTGGTTCAATTATTTTTAGGAGCATATTTAGCTCACTTATACGCTGATCCTACAAAAGATTTTATCTTTTCGCAGGATTTATTACCGTTTAACGTAATGCGTTCTATTCACACTCAGTTGGCAATTCTTTGGGTTGCTGTAGGTTGGCTTGTTGGTGGTTTATTAATTGCACCTTGGGTGGCCAATAAAGATCATAAATTTCCTTGGTTAGTAGATGTACTTTGGACTGCTTTATTAGTTGTTGCTGTAGGTGGAATTATTGGACTATATATGGGAGCTACTGGTCAAATGAGAGATGTTTGGTTTTGGTTAGGAAACGAAGGTAGAGAACTATTAAACCTTGGTCGTGTTTGGGATATTGGATTAGTTGTAGGATTGGTATTCTGGTTCTTATTAATTATAACACTTATTAAAAAAGCATCTACAAACAATCCATTAGTTGGAACTATTATATGGTCGGCATTTGGTATTGCTACACTCTATTTAGCAGGTATGATGCCATTGCATAAAATTGAGCCAAACTTTACTGTTGATGATTATTACAGATGGTGGGTAATTCATTTATGGGTAGAATTAACTTTTGAGTTATTTGCTGCTGGAACAATTGCATTCTTTACCGTTTCTTTGGGATTAATCTCTCAGAAAACTGCCGAAAAAATTATGTTCTTCGAATTATTCTTAATTATGATGTCGGGAACTTTAGGCGTGGGACACCACTACTTCTGGCAAGGATTAGATGAGTATTGGATTGCTATTGGAGGTATTTTCTCCGCAATGGAGCCACTACCTATTGCTTTAATGGTTGTTGAAGCTTGGAAAAATCATAAAGAAAAAAATCATGGAAATTCTGGTTTCGCCTTCTCTACTCCATTTATGTGGATTACAGGTTCTGCTGTATTAAACTTTGTAGGAGCTGGTATTTTAGGAATGGTTATTAATACACCAACTATTTCCTATTACTCTCATGGTACATATTTAATTATGCCTCACGCACACGTTGCCTTATTAGGAGCATTTGGATATATTTCAATTGCATTCTTATATATGACTTCTCGTGCCAACGCAATGGCAAACGGCTGGATTTGGAACGATAAATTATCGAAATATGCTTTCTGGTCGTTGACTATAGGTGTATTATTATTTGTGCTTCCAACAATAATTATTGGAATAGAGCAAACTAAAACAGCAGCCGAAATGGGTTATTATTACACAAGAACTCGCGAAGCTATCCAAGAAATGGACGGTTGGATGTGGTTCCGTATATTACCTGATACTCTAATGCTTGGCGGTGGAATTATGATTTTTATCGACCTATTTATGAAAACATATTTAGGAAAAAAAGATCCTAACTTTGTAGCTATCGAAGAATAATATTTCTATCAAATAAATCTATATTAAAGCCTTTTCATTCTTTTGGAAGGGCTTTTGTTTTTCTTGATGTAAAAGCAAGTTACAAACAAAATTCTGATTAATAAATAGAGTAATTCTACAAGCTGTTAAATTCGGTTTAGAATATAAAAGGTATGAGCAAACTGGTTCTTTTCTCCTTTATCGACATAATCTTTTTCCAATACAGACCATTCACTCCAATCGAATTCAGGGAAAAACACATCTGCATCAAAATCCTCATTGACTTGCGTAAGATACATTTTGTTTACTTTAGAAATAAATAATTCGTATACAGAGGCTCCCCCTATCACAAAAACATCTTTATCATCCTTTGTCGCCTCTACAACTTGTTCTACAGTTGAATAAACCTCTGTATTTTCATACTCTAAGTTTTGTTTAGAAAGTACAATATTTCTTCGGTTTGGTAAAGCTCCTTTGGGTAGCGACTCAAAAGTTTTACGTCCCATCACGATTGTATTTCCTGTTGTAATAGTCTTAAATCTTTTCAAATCGGCAGAAATCCGCCAAAGTAAATCATTATCCTTACCTATTTCATTGTTATTCCCAATGGCAACAATTATTGACCAATTCTTCATCGTTAATTAATTATTGTATTATTTCAATTCTTAAAACTTTATAAAAATCAGGGCCCCCATCAACTGGATAACCAGGAACTTTTACAGCAATCATTTTTACATTTTTGCCTACAAATTCTTTTAATTTTACATCTGAGGACTTCAGTGCATAAAGTTTTCCTTTCTCAACAACAGTATGACTTCCATACTGATAAGTTGTAATGCCTTGCTGCTTTAATACTCCCCTTATCGTAACAGCTTTTTTCAAGTGCTCATTAATAGAAAGAACCTCTTTTTTTTCAACTTTCACGCTTTCGCTTTTCACTTGTTCCTTAGTCTTACATGAAAATAAAAAAACAGATACTAAAGTCGTAATGATAATAATATTTCTCATTCCTTATATTTATTATACGTTAATAATACTATCTAATTTATTAATAAATTCTTTTTCGTAATCTCTAATGGCATAACAATGTTTTCCCTTTATCTTCCAAAACTGCTTTGGTTGATTTGCATTTCGAAAGACTTTCTTCCCCATTGCAAAAGGGACAACCTCATCTTCTGTACTGTGAATTATCAGAACAGGAATATGTACTTTAGATATTAGATTTTTTGAATTGTATGGTGATGCAACAGTAAGCCTAACAAACGGCTTTAATATCCAAGGCATAAAAGAAGTCCCTATATCGCTATGCGAGGAAAATCCTGCTTCATCGATTAATACATTAACTTTATTTTGATTTCTATATGCAATATTCACTGACAAATTACCTCCTAAAGAAACGCCCCAAACTATCATTTTTTCATTGGGAGATTTCTTTTTTATTAGATAATTCAAAAATAATTCCGCATCGGTAACTACGTTATTATGAGTGGGTTTCCCACCAGAATTACCGTAACCTTCATAATCGAAAACCAAGGTTCTATAACCCGCCTTTTGTAAAGGAGTAAGCGAGTAAATCCAACCTGAAACATTTCCTGCGTTTCCGTGAATTAAGAAAACAATTCCTTTCGATTCTCCGATAGGATCTAATTCAACAGCATTAAGTTTTACACCTTTTTTATTAGTCAGATAAATATCATGATAATCGATATCCTTTATGGGGACATAAGCCGAATCGGTATAATAAAAAAGGCTGTTAAAAGAACAAGAATTTAGAGCTAATAAAATAATTAGTAAATAAAAATATTTCATATTTAATAAGCTCTTCTCCATGATTATAGAACTTAATGATGTATTTCTTGCAATTCTTCAGGATTGTGTTTGTGCTTGAACAAAATAGCAAACAAAACGGCTACAACTAAAGAATAAGTTGCAAAAGTTATCCAGATACCTCTCCATTGAAAAGCTCCTTCTGTAGTCTTAAAGAAATGGTCTATTACAAATCCACTTGCAAAGCTTCCAATAAATGCCCCAAAGCCATTGGTCATCATCATAAATAGACCTTGTGCACTTGCTCGCATTTCGGAACTACTTTGCGATTCTACATATAAAGAACCCGAAATATTGAAAAAATCGAAAGCCATTCCATACACGATTCCAGAAACGACAATCATCCATAAGCCTCCAGCAGGATCGCCAAAGCCTAATAAACCAAAACGCAATACCCAAGCAAACATACTCATAAGCATCACTTTTTTAATTCCAAATTGTTTCAGAAAAAATGGTATTGCAAGAATAAACAAGGTCTCCGACATTTGCGAAATCGACATAATAATAGCTGGATATTTTACTGCTATAGAATTTGCAAACTCAGGAATAGATTTAAAATCGTGAATAAAAGTATCTCCATACATATTGGTTAATTGTAAAGATGCCCCTAAAAGCATAGAAAACACAAAAAATAAAGCCATCTTTTTATCTTTAAATAAGGAGAATGCGTTTAAGCCTAAAGAGTCAATTACAGAAGTATTTTTTACATGTTTACTTATTGCACATTTGGGCAAACTAAACGAATATACACCTAACAGAATAGAAGCTACAGAAGCTACATAAAACTGCATTGCAGAGGTTTCTATTTCTAATAAACTTACTGTCCACATGGCAACAATAAAACCTACAGTTCCAAAAACTCTAATGGGTGGATATTCTTTAACAACATCCATACCTTCGCCTTTTAAAGCTGAATAAGCCACCGTAATAGAAAGAGAAATAGTAGGCATATAAAATATCATATTAATAAGCATCACCCAAAAGAATAAGCTGGGCGAATCTACCATCGGGATTGAGAAAAGAGCAACGGCTCCAAAAATATGAAATATCCCCAATAATTTTTCGGCATTAACCCATCTATCAGCAATAATACCAGATAATGCTGGCATAAATAAAGATGAAATAGCTAGCGTAGAAAAAATAGCTCCAAATTCTGTTCCTGACCATTGCTTAGTCTGAAACCAATAACCTCCAATAGTAATTAACCACGAACCCCACACAAAAAATTGTAGGAAATTCATGATAATAAGTCTTAATTTAATACTCATATTTTTAATTTTGATTTTATTCAGCCTTATTTATTTTCAAGAGTAGATATTTCTCCTTTGATTCTTGCAGCCTCTTCGTAATTCTCTTGTTCTATCGCTTTTTGTAGTTGATGTTTTAAATCTTTTAATAAAGCTTTACGGGTAGGTTTTTTGGATTGCTCTATTGGATCTGTATCTTCCTTGTCAGAATCTTCCA
>Ga0256842_1003303_pt1 | contig 10860 bp, 8 predicted proteins | sample 4559240metaG_FD_185973 | JGI IMG/M metagenome (GOLD analysis project Ga0256842, IMG submission 185973) | Hydrothermal vent microbial communities from Guaymas Basin, Mexico - 4559-240 | ecosystem: Environmental > Aquatic > Marine > Hydrothermal vents | place: Mexico: Guaymas Basin | collected...
GGCCGGCCATGGGTGTTGAAGAAGTGGACGGTGAAGATGAATCCGGTTGCCAGCAACGCTTCATCTGAGTGAATGATTGTTGCAACGTTGAAGACCCAGCCCGGCAATGCAGCACCGAAGAACTCTGGGAACCAGAGCATCAGACCCGAACCACCGATGGCAAACATACCCCAGAAGACGGCGATAAAGTCGAATTTCTCCCAGTATGTCCAGCGCTCGAAGGTTGGTTTCGGTCCAAGGAACAGGAACCAGCGAACCATTGCCGTAACGTCGCGAATATCACGCAGGTTCGGGCAGAGAGATTCTGGACCGAACAATCTGTGGAAGAACTCAATTGGGTAATCGAGCTTATACAGGAGGAACTTGGCACTCTTGAATAAAGCCATACCGAAGTAGACAAAGGTAATTGCAGCACCAACACGGTGCAACGAACCGGCGTTAGCCGAACCACCGAAGAAGTCCATGAGGACTTTCGCCCATGCCTGATCCGAGAACTTCAGCGGCAGACCGGTCAGTGATAACAGCAGAAAGCTGGTAATAACCAACAGGTGCATGAAGATATGAACCTTGGTGAAGCGACGATAAATCTTGTGCGGGTTCTCGATATGGTGAATATGCGCACCGGCAGCAAGAGCTTTTTTCTTTTCACTATTTTCGATGAAGCCACGGAACATCCACAGCAGTGAATGGAACCAGAAGACACCGAAGGTACCAACCAGCAGCAGGCTCATTGCGAGATAAGTGTAATAAAGAATCGGGTAATTAGCCCGGTCTTTCATATCACCGTGAGCATAGAACTTAACAAACTGAGCCGATGCATTTTCGTGACACTTGCCACATGAAACAATCAGGCGCTCAGGACTAAGACTTGAGGCCGGATCATCACTTGGCAGAACTTCGTGGGCGGTGTGACAATCGACACAACCGGCAACCTTATCAGGATAACCGAGGTGAAAGTTCTTGCCATGATAACTCTCAAGATACGTCTCAACAGCAACAGGAGTCACATGGTTGCGATGCATCATTTCCTCATCAGCATGGCAAGTCATACATGGTTCAGTATGGAAGCTTGCCCGCTCACGCGGAGTCATTTCGCTAACTTTGGCAATTGAGTGAAGACCATGACAATCAACACATGATGCCGAATCAACATTGCCCTCTTCAACAGCCTTTGCATGGATGGAGGTATGATATTCCGATGCCTCAGTCGAGTGACATTCCTGACAAGTTTCGTTCGCCTTCTGCTTGTCATTATTCCATGCCGTTAACTCATGAATATCGCTGTGGCAGGTTTTACAGTTGAAATTGATGTTCGGGTGGTCGAAATGGTGGACACTGTCGTAGTACTCTTTAAATTCAGTCTTGTGGCAGCGAGCACAATCGACAGGTTTCGGCATTAACTCGCCTTCCATGTGTGCATCGATATCGACCAAGTCAATATGACAGGCGACACAACCGTTAGCACCATGGACTGAAGCAACAAAATCTTCAGTGGTTGTCACATCATCGTGACATTCGAGACAAGCTTCGGGAGAAGCGACTCCTGCTGCCATGACCTGTGCACTCCATAGTAGAGATAGCAACAGGACAGAGAAAAACATAACCTTACGCATCAAAACTCTCCTTAGAAAAATATCCTTCGTCAAAACATGAAACACTACAAAGGCAGGTTTACAAATTTCAGAACCTCCCGTTTTCACTTAGCTTTAATCGGTGAGTGGCATCACGCGATCAAGCCCTTCCATGACTTACGTGAGGGGCCCTACAAACCTAAAGGTGTATATTTTTAACATACAGTGGAGACACTACCCCCTACACTGTTTTTTTGCAACAAAAAATCCCTGCTTCCGTGCAGTTAGAGGACATAGCAGCATAGAAAAGGTGAAAATCATTTTCACCTTTTCAGCACCCTCAAAAAATGCAAAAAAAAAGGCGACCCCCGAAACGGAGTCGCCTTTTTAAACGTGGAACTAAATTCTCTCTTAGTGACCCAATACAGCGAGAACGTGCTCGGTGAAGGGGTTAGCAAAGAGAATAATCATCGAGACAACGAAAACATAAATTGCCAGGGACTCGATCATGGCCAGACCGATCATCATGGTGGTCAGAATCTTACCGGAAGCACCTGGATTACGGGCAACACCTTCACAAGCAGCTTTGATAGCAATACCCTGACCGATACCAGTACCGACAGAACCAAGACCCATACCAATACCTGCAGCAAGCATACACCAAGCAAAAAATTCCATGTTCATTCTCCTCTTTCTTCTTTTGTTTTATTGTTCCTATTCAATATAGGACTTAGCCTTCCACCCTTGTGAAAAGCACGATAATTTTAGTGGGCTTCTTCCAGAGCACCGGCGATATAAATCATTGCCAGCAGCGTAAAAACAAATGTCTGAATGAAAGCAACCAGAACACCCATCAGCATCATTGGAATCGGCAGGAACAGTGGCACCAGTGCAAGGAAAATCATCAGCACAATTTCGTGGCCGTACATGTTGCCAAAAAGACGCAGAGTCAATGACAATGGGCGAGCAATATGACCGATGATTTCAATAACAAACATCAACGGGGCAAGCCAGATGATCGGGCCCATAAAATGTTTGAGATAAGCGATGCCATGCTTCTTAAAACCAACGATATGGGTCATGAAAAAGACCGTCAGCGCCAAGGCTGCATTGGTATTAAGGTTCGCGGTTGGAGGGTAAAACCCGGGAACCAGGCCAATCAGGTTACAAACGAGGATAAATAAAGCAAACGTTGCGATCATTGGGAAGAATGCCTTCCCCTCTTCGCCCATTGTTTCCTCAATCAATCCGTCGATTCCTGTAACAACGGCTTCCATCAGATTCTGAACCCCTGAAGGGACCATCGTAATCGATTTAGACGCCAGAAAAGCAACCGCAATCAAAATTGCCATGGCTAGCCATGTATACGTAACATGCTCACCAAAGTTCAGGTGCAGTTGTTGTTCAATCCACTGCAGAAATAAAAATGGATGGGTCATGAGTCAAGCTCTCCTGTTTTCAAGACTTTTAATAGAGTCGTTTCGCCGTTGTAATTGCGATATTGATAACTACCACCGACAGCCCAACCGCCAAAGCAATGGGGTGGACACCACCGCGAACTAATAAGAGGTAGATGGAACCGGCGATAAATAATAAGCGGAACAGGTAATTCCGTTTAAATCCTTTTTCAGCACCCTGGTGCGGATCGCTTATCACTTTAAACAGCGAGCGACCCAGCCAGCGATAATTGATGATCACCAGCACACCGCCGGCAAGAACACCCATTGTAACCGGGAGTGACTGCCAGAACAGACTAAGGAGAACAAGTGCCAGCAGGATAATCCAGTTCCGCAGTGCCATCTCGGCCAGCAGTTGATTATCCTGATGAGTCATAATCGCTTTCGGCCTGTTCTTCTTCCAGCTGCTGTCGCTTCAGTTCCCGGGTGGTCAAAATATAGACGTTCCTGAACCCCGAAATGACACCGATCACCAGCATGATCAGCGTAAATAATGGCCGCGTATCAAGCCAGCGATCAAGGTACACCCCCATCGCCAATCCAATCAGGATCGAGGCCACGAGTGAGATACCGACACTCGATAAAAAACCGAGGCTTTTGAATAATTGTCGCTTGTCTTCAGCCATCTAGAGGGGTCACCAATGCGGAAACTGCCGTAAAAGCGGACTTTAAGTACCACAGAGGGCGCAAAAGAGTCAAGCTGGATTTTCACCCACCCCCGACTTGATTCTGCTGAATATCTCGGCGCTTAACTTAAATGAAGTTGGTAAAAAAATGCCCCGGAGAAAACATCCGGGGCACCAACGACGTAAAATCGTCGTAACTAGACTTTTGCAATCTCGACAGACGTCAGATTGTCACCATCAGGCAGAACCTGCTGAATGCCGAGAGCAATAAAGTTATTCGGAGCAAAGATCAAACCCTGCGGGATGGCATCATCAATCAGAACCCGACCAACAGTCGATCCGATAGCATTACTCACCTTCACTTTATCTCCAACAGCAATTCCGGCAGCCTGTGCATCGTCACCATTCACCCGCAGCATTCCCTCGGGCTCAACTTCCAGCGGTGCTGGTGCCCATGTCGATGTTGTACCGAAGTGACCGGCGGAGGTTCCGACCAGCAGCTGCATCCCTTCTGCAGCATTAGCGACAGAAATCAGCTGATACTTCAGACTCTGATCTGCTATTTCATACGCCGGTGCCAACTTGGTGCGACGATCATCATTGAGTTTCTCAAAATCAGCATAAAGAGCTGTCAGCTTGTCGATTTCTGCATTCACCGCTGACGGACTGAATGAAACCGCAGCCTTCTTCAGCCGACCATAAAGCTCAGCAAAAATCTGACCATCCTCACGGCTTTCGCCCACCGGACGAATCGCCTGATCGAAACTGCGAACGGTTTGATCGAGAGCAGTGAAACTTCCCGACTTTTCAGCATAGGAACAACCGGGCAGCACAACTGTCGCCAGCTTGGTGATTTCGGACGGGAAGATGTCCTGAACAACCAGTACTTCGACTTTTTCCAAAGCTTTCAACCAACGGCTGCTATTAGGGAACGTCAGAGGATTGGTTGCCGCCAGATAAAGGAAGCGGATTTTCCCGGCTTCAATTTCCTGCAGGATACCACCAGCCTCTAAACCACCTTCCGGCAGTGAACAATTCCATTCTTTCGCAAATTTTTCTTTATTCTCGGCATATGACTGGAAACCGGGCAGCAATTCAGGAGAAACACCCATGGCAAGAACACCCTGTGAGTTTCCTTTTTCATCGAGCGGGAACAATCCGCCGCCTTGACATAATGCACCACTAAGGATTGCCAGGTTAGCAGCAACAGCTGCTTTTGACGTGCCAAAGGCCGACTTGGTCACATCAGAACCAAAGATCACAGCAACATTTTCTGCCTTACCGATAATATCGGCGGCCTGCTCAAGAGACTGAAGATCAAGCCCCGTCACAGCAACGACCGAATCGAGATCAACGGCTGCAAGATCATCCTTCATTTCAGCGAAGTTACTGACAGTCCGCTGCAATTCAGCTTCATTAACATAACCACCATCAAGAAGCAGCTTCGCCAACCCCTTGGCCAAGGCAACTTCACTGCCCGGCTTATAAGTCAGTTGGCAATTCGCAAACTGAGTCAGGTGGAGCTTACGCATATTGGCAATAACCAGCTTGCCACCATTCCTACGCACAGCATCCTGAATCTTCCAGTCAACACCCGGAGCCTCAGAGGAGGGATCTGCACCGAACACCAGAATTGCATCCGCAGCAGCGATAGCATCCATCCGGCCAGTCGCACCATTAACGCCAAGCCCCTGAGTCAGAGCACGGTAACTACGCTGAGCACCATAGTAAGTTTCACTATCGATGTTGTTGCTGCCAATCGCAGCCCGGAACAGTTTCTGGAACAGATAGTTTTCTTCGTTGGTCAAACGCGGAGAAGCAAAACCTGCCACAGCTGCAGCACCGTCTTCTTTTTTGATTCTTTCAATTTCAGTGACAACCCGATCAAGAGCCTTGTCCCAAGTCACAGAGTTTTCGTTAATCAACGGCTTGGTCAGACGCTTTTTGCTGTTGATATAACCGTAACCGAAGAAACCTCCGACACAGAGATTGCCGCGGTTTGTTGTTGTCGCATCGTCAGAAGTGACCCGATAGACTTCATTGTTCAAAACATTGAGGTCAGTTTGGCACTGACTTGGGCAATAGGTACAGACCGAGGATACTTTTTTCAGTGCCCAGGGACGAGCACGGAATTTGAAAGGCTTGGAGATCATGGTTCCGGTCGGGCAGACAGAAACACAGTTGCCGCAGTAAATACAGTTTTCAACGTTTTTATCGATAAATGCCCGGTCACCCTTATCGTTGACGTACAGAGCATCGGCACCGATCAATTCGTGACAAACCTTGACGCACTTCTCGCACATGACACAACGGTTAGGAACCTGCTGAATCAATGGCCAGTGTTCAATTGTCTCTGGATTAACATCATCAGCCTGAAATTCCTGGCGGGTGACATTAAGTTCGTAACAGGTGTTCTGCAAATCACATTCACCACCGGCATCACAAACAGGACAATCGAGGGGGTGATTCACCAGAATCAGTTCCATAATCTGCTTGCGAGTTCGAGCCAGTTTCTCCGACTGGGTGGTAACGTTGATCCCTTCCTTGACCGGAGTATTACAGGCAGTCATGGTGCGATCAATACCTTCGATCTCAACTGCACAAATCCGGCAAGCACCTGTCGTTGATACTTTTTCTAACCAACAGAGGGTTGGAATATGAATATCCACTTGCCGAGCGGCCTCAAGAATTGTTGTGTTCTTGGGTACGCTTACCGACTTACCGTCTATCGTCAGGTTGACCATATTGTATTCACCTCGAATGCTGGCTGATTTGCTCTGCTCGATTCTTTAATCGCAGACACAACCTTTGTAATTTTGACTCAGTTAAACCGCAATCATCGAAACCCGGTAACACCGCAGACAACGTTCCGCTTCCAGAACTGCTTCATTGTCTGAGAAACCAAGTTCAACTTCGTTGTAATTCCCTTTACTTGCCCGCTCTTTACCGTGAATTTCGTGTTGATTAAAACGCTCAACGGCATCAAGCCATGCAACCTCTTCGTTCTTGTCGTAAACCCCAAGGTTGGACAGGATATCGGTATGGAAATCTTCATCGGTCAGATAGGCTTCGCCCTCTTCCAACCAGCGCTCAATGACCTTTGCAGCGCGGTGAGCATTACCAACACAAGCAACAACTGTCAGCGGGCCGATCTCGGCATCACCTGAAGCAAAGACCCCATCCATGTCGGTCAGCAACAGCCGTGACAGTGGATTTCCCATCGCATCGTTCAGATCACGATCAGCGGCATTCTTCAATGGAATATATTTAGTGACGACAGTGTTCCAGCGGGTAATTTTGATGCCGGTATCGTCGGTAATGAATGACAGATCGGGATCCTGACCGATGGCAGGAATCAACGTGTCACACTCAACGATAAACTCACTGCCTTCAATCGGTTGAGGACGGCGACGCCCGGAATCATCCGGCTCACCCAGTTCCATCCGCAGGCACTCAACGCCGGTAACCTGACGATTTTCATCGACAACAATTTTCTTCGGCAGGACCAGGAACTCAAACTGGACACCTTCTTCATCGGCACCATCGATTTCCCAGACATCGGCAGGCATTTCGTTCCGCGTCCGGCGATAAAGGAGAATTGATTCTTCAGCACCCTCACGCAGCGCGACCCGAACGCAGTCAATCGCAGTATTACCACCACCGACAACACAGACCTTTTTGCCCATACCGGTCGGCTTGCCGAGATATGCTTCACGCAGGAACTCAATACCACCAGCGAGGAAACCACTGTAACCTGCATCTTCACCTTCAACACCCATCGGCTTCGACTTATGAGCACCGGGAGCAAGAAGAACAGCATCAAACTTATCTTTCAGTTCCATCAGGGTGATATCTTTACCAACACGCGTGTTGTAGATAATTTCAACACCCATATCACAGATAATATCGATATCACGCTGCAGAATGTGACGCGGCATCCGGTAAGCGGGGATGCCGACAGCAATCATTCCACCGCCAAAACCTTCAGGGAGTGCTTCATAGATTGTGCAGGGGTAGCCTTCCATCGCCAGATAGTAAGCAGCGGCCAGACCGGCAGGACCGGCACCAACGATAGCAACGGTCTTGTCTTTCTTCGGTTTGGGCTGCATCGGTGGCTGATGGTTGTGCTGCCACTCGTAATCAGACGCGGTCCGCTTGAGAACCATGATATTGATCGGCTCATCAACATTGGCGCGTCGACAGGCAGTTTCACACGGATGAGGGCAAACCCGTCCACAGACTGCCGGCAATGGCATGCTCTCACGGATAATTTCAAGAGACTCGTCAAAGCGACGATCTTTAATTGCTTCAATGTATGCAGGAATATCGATATGGGAAGGACATTTATCCTGACAGGGAGCTGTCATTTTAAATTTATATTCGACCGGCTTCGCAAGCTTTTTCTCACCGCGAATATAGGCAAGATAGTCATCACGATAATGTTTGACGGTATCGGCAATCGGGATCGCCGATGTCATACAGAGTGTACACTTACAATTCTGTAGAAGCTCAGCAATATTTTCGATGGTATCGAGATCGCTCTCTTCACCTTTACCCGCAACGATCCGCGCCAACGTATCCTGCATGACCCGGGTTCCCTTTTTGCCGGGCGAGCATTTCGCACAGCAATAGTCTTCCTGAACATGCTTGGCATACTCTGCCGCCATCGCCACAACATCGACGTCGGGATTATTGATGATGAAACCATCCCACCCCATAAAAGCAGAAATTTTCTTCTCACCATCAAAGGTGACCGGCAGTTTCTTTTTGGCGACTTCAACTTCGGCATCGCCACCCTGCCGATTATCGACAACCTGTCTTCCCCAACTGGAAAAAGTAACCTGTGACAAACCGGCCTCCTATGACCTGCTTCGACCCTCCAAAAAGGAAGGTCGAAAAACCCGCTAAAGGGTAGAATCACCAGATGTTCTGGCGGTTTTCAGTACTTCAAATCGTATACAGTATGCAGGTAGATACCACAAACGCCAAGCGTAAATCAAGGCTATTTTTTCTACCAAAGGTGAGAAAAAATGGGGACAAAGAGCAGAAAAATCAGTTTGTTAGATTGGAAGTTTATTGTGCTTTTAGCTTCTGCCATGGAAGCTCTGGCGGCTCATTTTTAATCATCCAGATTCCCGGCTTTATGACTCTTTCGTTACCCAGTTCCCAGCTCTGCTTCCAACGCCATTTCTTAATTCGGCTTGATGGTAAGTGATAATACTCAAGCTGGTAGACGATATTCGCGTGCTCACCATCGGGAAGGATATCGATACTCAAAATCCGGCTTTCAACGATACGCAAGTCATCATCTTCGACAAATTTCTCTTCAAAATCGATTCGCACTTCCGGATCAATATAGCTCGCAGCATTGGAAAAATCGTGCCAACGCATCGATTCACTGAATCCCTGGGCTATTTCCTCAAGATTGGAGCCTCCCATCTGCATTGCGCTATTACATGCCGTCAAGAGAACGCAACCCACCGCAACAATCATCAGATTTCGTATAAATTTGGCCCCATTCTTCAGCAATATATTCACCCCTATTGGCCCCGCAGACCGTTTTCTTTCAATTGAGTTATCGTCGCCTGATAATCATCAGCTTTAAAAACCGCACTCCCAGCAACAAACACATCAGCCCCGGCAGCAGCAATCTCTTCAATATTGTCCGTTTTCACGCCGCCATCAACTTCCAGCTCAATCGGCAGGCCGAGAGCATCAATCCGCTGACGCAGCTCGGTAATCTTTGGCAAACAACTGCGGATAAATGACTGTCCGCCAAAACCGGGGTTAACCGTCATCAACAGAACCAGATCTAGATCTGGAAGGATCATATCGAGTGAGGTCAGTGGGGTCGCCGGGTTAAGGGACACTCCCGCCTTTTTCCCCAGCGATTTAATCAGCTGTACAGTACGATGAAGATGGCGAACGGCTTCGGCATGGACAACAATAATATCGGCACCCGCCTTGGCAAAGTCGGGAATATACTGATCAGGGTTCTCGATCATCAGGTGAACGTCAAGTGGTAACTCGGTCACCGGACGAACTGCATCGACAATCAACGGACCGATAGTAATATTGGGGACAAAGTGGCCGTCCATCACATCGACATGGACGTAATCGGCACCGGCTGCATCAATAGCACGGATTTCTTCACCCAGACGGGCAAAGTCGGCAGATAGAATCGAGGGGGCAATTTTAATCATAGGGTCATCCACAATAAAAAACGGGGAAGGGCGTTAAAACACTCCCCCTGATAATCAGTCACGCCGCCGCAAGCGGGCAGCAAAAAAAGCATCCATACCATTATGGCGATGGGGATAGCTACGCAGTGTTCCCCACTCGGTCAACAGGTCATCCCAACCTGCCGGAACCTTATTTTTAAGACTTTCCAGTTCAAATTCCGGGTGATCGTGCAGAAAACCGTCGATCAGAGCATCGGTTTCACCGTAGCTGAAAGTACAGACCGAATAAAGGAGCTTGCCGCCCGGCCTGAGCAGAGGGGAAACATTATCAAGAATTTTACGTTGCAAAACCGCCAATTCCCGCAGATTAACCGCCGACTTGTTCCAGCGCCCCTCAGGATTGCGCCGTAGCACACCGAGACCACTGCACGGAGCATCAAGAAGAATCCGGTCAAAACTCTGCGGCTCAAGAGAGTCGGGGGACAGTGTCAGATCACAATCACGGGCTTCAATAAACGGCGTCCCCAGTCGTTCTGCTCCTGCTTCGATCAACTCAACCCGGCGGGGATATTTATCGAGAGCGATAATTTCAGCACGGTTTTCGGTCAACGCAGCAATATGGGTCGTCTTGCCTCCGGGAGCAGCACAGGAATCGAGAATCCGCTGTTCCGGTTGAACATCCAGCAAATGACTGATCAGAATACTTGCCTCATCCTGAACCTGATACCACCCTTCGTTATTTCCCGGCAGCGGTGCTTCGCTACGCTGATCAATCATTACCCCTTCGGGAGCATACTGACAGGGTGACGCCTGATATCCAGCATCGTCGAGTGCCGCCAGATAGTCCTCACGGGAAATTTTCAAGGTATTAACCCGTAACGTCAGCGGCGGTGGCGATGCCAGACTTTCACCTAACGCCCGCGCCTCGGCATTGGGAAGCTGGCGCATCAGCTCTTTGGCCAACCAGACCGGCTGACTGCACACATGCTGCAGATACGGTTTGATCTTCTCGGGAGTTGGCCAC
>Ga0256842_1003305_pt1 | contig 10844 bp, 11 predicted proteins | sample 4559240metaG_FD_185973 | JGI IMG/M metagenome (GOLD analysis project Ga0256842, IMG submission 185973) | Hydrothermal vent microbial communities from Guaymas Basin, Mexico - 4559-240 | ecosystem: Environmental > Aquatic > Marine > Hydrothermal vents | place: Mexico: Guaymas Basin | collected...
TCCAATTACTGATGAGGAGACTGACAAAGCCGTTGAGTTTTACCTATCAAGTAAAAATTCATGATCGGGGGTAATACCGTGAGGGTAGTTATCGATGGAAAAGAATACGAATTTGATAGGGAAATGACCATTTTGGAAGCTGCAAGGCAAGTAGGGGTTCACATCCCCACCCTTTGCTACCACCCCGCCGTTGAAAGCATCGGAGCTTGTAGAATGTGTGTTGTAGAGATTGAAGGTTCTCCAAAACTCTTCACGGCATGTACGACAAAGATAAAGGATGGAATGGTAGTAAAGACCAACACAGAGAGGGTAAGAAGGGCAAGAAAGATAAACACAGAGCTACTTCTATCAGTTCACCCCAACGATTGTATGACCTGTGATGCCAACGGTCATTGTGCCCTTCAAGACCTTGCTTATCAGTTCCAAATAAAGGAATCAAGATGGGGAACAAGGCTTAGGAATCTTCCGATAGATGACTCTCATCCTCTTATAATGAGGGATCTTAACAAGTGTATTCAGTGCCAGCTATGCGTTAGGGTATGTGATGAAGTTCAGCAGATGTCGATATACTCAATGGTCAACAGAGGAGCAGATAGTCTGCCACAACCCGGTCTTACCGACAAGCTTGGAGAGAGCGATTGTGTATCCTGTGGAGCCTGCGCTACTGTATGTCCAGTTGGAGCTATTGTAGAAAAACCGGCTATTGGAAAGGCAAGATGGTGGGAAGTGAAGAAGGTAAAAACCACCTGTCCATACTGTGGCGTTGGCTGTCAGCTTGATGTTTACTACGATCCTAAGAAGAACGAAATAGTCAGAATATACGCTTCTGAAGAAGATGTTGAGATAAATGACGGAGTTCTCACATGTGTCAAAGGAAAGTTCGGTTATGAATATACAATGAGCAAAGATAGGCTCACCAAGCCTCTTATAAAGAAAAATGGAAAATTTGTGGAAGCTACATGGGATGAAGCTCTTGATTACGCTGCAGAGAGAATCCTTGAGATAAAGAAAAAATATGGTCCTGACGCAATTGGTGTTCTTTCTTCTGCAAAATGCACTAACGAAGAGAATTACCTTATGCAAAAACTTGCAAGAGCCGTAATAGGAACCAACAACGTTGACCACTGTGCGAGACTTTGCCACGCCTCAACCGTCACGGGGCTTGCTATTACTTTGGGTTCTGCAGCGATGACCAACAATTTAATGGATATAATGAAGGCGGAAGTTATCTTCATAATAGGTGCGAATCCGACGGAGAACCACCCAGTTTACGGTACGAGAATAAAGAGAGCTGTGAGAAAATACGGTGCAAAGCTCATAGTTGCTGACCCAAGAAAGATAGAACTTGCAAAGATGGCTCATATACACCTGCAGCACAGACCCGGAACAGACACAGCTCTCCTTCTTGGAATGATGAAGGTTATCATTGATGAAAAACTCTATGACGAAGAGTTTATAAAGGAGAGAACCGTTGGCTTTGAAAAGGTTGTAGAAAAGGTGAATGAAGTGGACCTTGATGAGGTAGAAAAGATAACAGGCGTATCAAAAGAAAAGATTGTAGAAGCTGCAAGAATGTACGCAAAAGCTGAAAGAGCTGCGATACTCTATGCGATGGGAATAACACAACATGTTTCTGGAACTGAAAATGTCGCATCCCTTGCAAACCTTGCTATGATGACTGGGAACGTAGGAAAAGAAGGAGCCGGAGTGAATCCACTTAGAGGGCAGAACAATGTGCAAGGAGCTTGTGACCTTGGAGCTCTTCCAAATGTATATCCGGGATATCAAAAAGTTGAAGATCCCGAAGTGAGAAAGAAATTTGAAAGCTTTTGGGGCGTTGAGCTCCCACCAAAGGCTGGAATGGCACTAACCGATATGTTCCTCAGTCCAGACAAAATAAAAGCAATGATAATCATGGCAGAAAACCCTGTTGTATCTGATCCTGATTCAAAGAGAGTAGAGGAATTCTTAAAGAATTTGGAATTCTACCTGTCGATAGAGATATTTATGAACGAGTCGAATCAGTACGCTGATGTTATTCTACCTGCAGCATCCGCCTTTGAGAAGGACGGAACTTTCACCAACACAGAAAGAAGGATAATAAGAGTTAGAAAGGTTCTTGAAGCGCCAGGGCAGGCAAAACCAGACTGGTGGATAATAAAAGAGCTTGCAAAACGCCTTGGCTACAACATGGAATACTCCCATCCATCGGAGATAATGGAAGAGATAAGACAGATAACGCCAATCTATGCAGGTGTCACCTATGAGAGGATAGAAAAGAAAGGTCTCCAGTGGCCTGTTAGGGACCTTGAACATCCCGGAACTCCAATTCTTCATGTTGGAAGATTCAACTTCCCGGATGGAAAAGGTCGCTTCGTGCCGGTTGAATTCAAGCCACCAAAGGAGCTTCCGGATGAGGAGTATCCGTTCTACCTTACAACTGGAAGAATGCTTTACCACTTCCATACAGGTACTATGACAAGAAGAGTTAAAGGAATAAACAAGATAGTTGGAAAAGCCTACATGGAGATAAGCCCACAAGATGCAGAAAAGCTTGGTATAAAAGACGAAGATGTTGTTAGAGTAACATCAAGAAGAGGCTCCATACTTATCCACGCCAAGATAACAGACAGAATGCAACCTGGGGTTGTGTTCATACCATTCCACTTTGCGGAGGCGAGGGCTAATATACTTACTGGGGAGTTCCTCGATCCAAAGGCAAGAATACCAGAGTTCAAAGTTGCGGCAGTGAAGATAGAAAAAGTGGAAGGTGTAAAAGAAGTAGAGCCACCAGAGTATGTAAAAAAGCATTCATGAACCAATCAATAAAAAACAAAGCGGGCATATCGCCCGCTTTTTTCCAACCATCATCAATTCCTAGCATCCAAAATAAATATATCCAACTGGGTAAACTGAATTTTTTATATTTATCGAAAAGTTTTTTGTAAAGTATGCTTGACGTTTTGTCAAATATACTTTACACTAATTCCTGGTGATGAAAATGATGATAAAACTGAGAGAAATAAGAGCACAACTAGGCATAACTCAAGAAGAGCTTGCAAAAAAGGTCGGGGTATCAAGGCAAACAATAAATTACATAGAAAGGGGAAAGTACAAACCCACAGTTATATTAGCCCTGAAGATAGCGAAAGTACTCAACAAAAACGTGGAAGAAATATTTGTTCTTGAGGAGAGTGATTGGGAATGATTCTGTCCATTTTGGAGCTTTCGTTTGTTGTTGTGGCAGCACTGCTAACGGCTTTGAACAGGATGTTTGCTCTTCTATACATGGCAGCAATAGTTATCGATGTCATTAAAGATTTTCACCATGATGAGATGGTCAGATTTTATAGAAATAGAGCAAATACTTACACGCTTGCTATACTGGGAATATTTTTCTCATTTCTGATTGCTTTTTCAAAAAAGGTTGATCTGGAAGCAATGAACGCTTTTATCGTTTTTGGATTCATTCTCAAAAATCTCCTTTCCGCTGATCGAATTCTTGAAAGAAACAAACTCATAAAATGGGTTGGAGGGATTTTTGGAATTCTTGTTCTTCTGTTCACCTTTCTCTCCCATGGTTTTACCGCTGAAGGCTTTATAGAATCTGCAATAGGAATTTATGTACTTTTTGCAACGTTTGTGGCGATAAGATGGAGGATTGCGGGTTTTACCATGTTCTCAGCCATTGCTGGATTCTTTTTGTATTTTTTCATAAAATCCTTGGCAAAAGGTGTTTTTACAACTGGAAAGATGGGGACATTACTCTTCGTTATCTTTCCACTCGTATATTTAAGCGTCCAATCGTTAAGAAGGGAGGAGAAACTATGACGAGAAAAGTTCTTATTTTCCTGCTTACCATGTCAGTGGCGCTCGCTACTCCTTACTTTTTTGCAGGGGTAGACATTACAGGACATATATTTCCATACATAGGTCTTGGAATGGACACTGGAAATGGTTTTTTGAATTTCTTGCTAGGAGTAACGAATTCAGAAGGAGTATGGGCTTTTGAGACAAAAACGGAGTATGTATTTTACTTTCACAGCGTTGGAATAGGAGGAACTTTTGATGTGATAACAGCATTGGATGGAACACAAGAAGGAGACCTCACCATAGGCCCTGATAATTTTCTACTTTTAATTGGGCCAAGACTTTCATACTCTTTATCTCTGGGATTAGTTGATCTTGAAGCTGCTGCGGAAACTTTCTTCACACTGCCGATAGGCTCAACGGAAACCGTAAAAGGCCCCATACCTTTCTTCTCCCTTAGAATATCTCAAAACAAGGGATTTTAAGCCCGCACTTGCGGGCTTTTTATTTTTTCTTTTCTCTCGATGAAGGACATACATCTTTAAGGGGACATTCCTTGCAGCGTGGTCCCACAGGTCTACACACCTTCTGGCCAAACTCCACCATACTACCGTTTATAGGACCCCAAAGTTCTTTGGGCAGGACTTTCATAAGCTCAAATTCTGTTTCCTCAGGCGTCTTTGTCTTAACCCAACCAAGTCTGTTGGATATTCTATGAACATGCGTATCTACGGCCAAGGCTTCTTTACCAAAGGATACGTAAAGAACAATATTAGCTGTCTTCCTTCCGACACCCGGAAGCGATACCAGATCCTCTAAAGCGTCAGGAACTTTTCCTGAGAATCTCTCCAATATCGCCTTAGAGGCTTCTATTATTCTTTTCGCCTTCTGGCGGTACATTCCGGCAGGTTTTATTAATTCATAAAGCTCCTCTGGAGCCGCTGATGCGAGCTTTTCTGGTTTGTCGTATCCGGCTTTAAAAAGTCTTTCTGCAGCTTCATCGGTGTTCTCATCCCTGGAACGCTGACTCAATATGGTTCTTATTAAAACCTTGAAAGGATCTTTCTCCGTTATGGGCCTTGGAAACTTTTCTATTATAAGCTTTGCTTGCTCTTCAATAGTCATAGAACCAACCCCTTGTTGGGATCAACAACATATAGCTCTACATCCTCAATCTCTTTCTTGTATTTTGAAATTATTTTGTCTATCTTTCTTAAGTATCTCGTGGAAATGTGATATAGAATAACCTTTTTAACTCCAGATTCTTTTATCACTTCAACCACTTCATCTATAGAAGCGTGATTTTTTATTCTTCTGTCTTTAGCATCAAGAAATGTGCATTCATGAATTAAAACTTCTGTACCTTTAACTTCCTCAGGATCAAGGGCGAGAGAATCTCCAGAAATCGTAACAAGTTTTTTATGATACTCATAGGTTACAGCATCCTGACCAAGCTTTTTAACGAGTTTTGCTATCTCTGAAGGAGGCATTCCCTGATATTCCGGGCGCAGTTTTCTTCTAACTTCGAATATATGGTAACCAAAGCTCTTCTCCCCAGGAGTGTGAACAGTTTTAAAGGGCAGAACATATCTGTTAAATGTACCAGCCTTTCTTAAAAAGACTTTTTCTTTATCCTCTAGCGGACGAGTCGTAAAGGAAAATCTAAGTTCGGGATTCGCCCTCTTTATGAACTTTAAAAATTCTTCAATGGCTCTATTTCCCTTTGGATAGTAAACTTCCAAAGGCTTCTCCCTATCACCCATGGCGTTGTTTCTCGTGTTTATTATGTTCCAAAGACCCGATATGTGATCAACATGTCCGTGGGTTAAAAATATCTTCTTAAAGGCGTACACCTTACTCATCATTGTTGTAGATACGCCTTCTCCAGCATCAAAAAGAAGTCTTTCTGGTGCATAGTATATCCATGTGGAAAACAAAGCTTTGGAGAATATCCAGAATATCATCATCGTTTCCTCCCAGAAAATTATGTCATGCAATTTTACCACAAAATGTTTCGTTCTTTTCTTGATTCAAAAATCCCCTTTGAACAATATAGAATTCGCTTTCTAATTTGCAACTATTTAATTTTTGAACTTTTCCCAATGAGGTGTGTCTAAATAAATGAAAGCCGAAAGCCTCTTAAAAAATAGATGACCCCCCATTTTTCCCCCGCAAACGCGGGGGATCTTTTTAAAAGTCAATTCCCCTAAACATTTCTTCCAAAGTTTCGCCTCTTCTGATAAGCTTGACTGTTCCATCTTCTTTAACCAACACTTCTGGAGGTTTGGGTATAGAGTTGTAATTACTAGCCATGGAGTACCCATAAGCACCAATATCTTTAACGATAGCCAAAGAACCTTCTTTTGGAAGTTTACCCCTGATATCTCTCCTTATAAAATCTCCTGTCTCGCATAAATACCCTACAACATCGTAAGGTCCTTCTTCATCTGTATACTCAGAAAATTCAACGCTATGCTTTGCACTGTAAAGTGCCGGCCTTATAACGTGAGACATCCCTGTATCTAGAACGACGAAATGCTTTTCTATACCTTTCTTAACGTAATGGACTCTTGACAAAAGAATCCCAGCAGGTGCATAGATGTACCTTCCAAGTTCAATATAGATCTTTTCAAAATCCTTCAAAGTACTTTGAACTATTTTTCTGTACTCTCCAAGATCGAGCTCCTGTCCATCTCCATAATCAATTCCCCATCCACCACCGATATTGACTTGACTGAAGCCAAACTTTCTGGAGATTTCCGCAACAACTTCGTAAGCATTTTCAAAATCAACGGCTTTCGTTATCTGAGAACCTATATGTATATGGAGCCCTTTAAATTTCTTTCCTTCTCTATCTAGAAACTCCATCGCCTTCTTATAGTGAACGCCAAATTTATGTTCACTCTTTCCAGTGGAAATGTATTTGTGGGTATGGGCTTCAACATCAGGATTTATTCGCAAAAAGAGGTCAACACCATCTGCGTCTTTCCACAGCTTTTCGTATTCTTCTATTGAATCTACATTAACTATCTTTACACCGTTTTTCATAAAGAACTCCTTTTGCTGATGAGTTTTTCCATTCCCATTCCACACTATCTTTGATGGCTCTATCCCTGCTTTAAGGGCTGCATAGAGCTCTCCTGGTGTCACAACATCCCCACCAAAACCTTCTTCCTTGAGTATGGATAAAAGGACAGGGTTGTTATTTGCCTTAAGTGCTGCTGTTGGCACAAGACGCATTCCTTCAAAAGCCTTCCATACACTTCTAGCACGTTCTTTTAAGATTTCCTCGAAATATAAGAACACCGGTGTTCCAAATTCATCTGCAATTTTTTCAAGAAGTTGAAAACCCACTTCTATCCCTCCTGAAGCTGAGAAAATTCTTTGATATATTTTTTCATACAATTCAAAATTGAGAAAGTACGAAAGAAGGGTAATTTCTGGTTATAGGTATCAAATTTTAAGAGCACTTTTTACTAAAAGAAATATCCATGTACTTGGGAGACAATATGAAAAACTCTGCAAATATTTCGGAAGAAATTCTATAGGGAAGTACATTCCAGAGAGTGGCGGGAGGATAGTGTAGACAAGTGTTGCAATTGCAACGGAACCGGTTCTTGATCTTACGATAATTGGTATAGCAAATCCTATCAGAGCTGAAATGAAGCCCGAAAAGAGTATCATAAGCAATCCTGAAAGGGTTAAAGTATATTTTATATTCAATACTCTAGCCAACGTGAGCAACACGAATGATGATGCTAAAGTTATAAATGTCGAATTAACGATCATAGATAGGTAAAACTGGATTTTTATTGGTGTGATATTTATAAATTTTGTGATTTTTTTATCCATGTATCTTGCTAGGGTCCTTGTTATCGTAACCATACCAGATGATAAGACTGACAACGCCAGCATACCAGCGAGTGTATGGGATTTCTCATCAAGAGAGGAAATCTTAATGTATTTCACATTGTAAAACGGCCTTACTTCTTTCAGTTTTGAGGTTATCTTCCACACAGTGGCTTTTATTATGCTTATCTTCGTTGGATCTTTCGTTTTTATTTCAACTTTTAAAATGTTATCTCTTAGTGTTAAAACGGCATCTGGGTTTTCCGAAGTTTTAACAAAATCTGGAAGATCAAAATTTGCACTGAAGGTTACTGTAGGAATAGCGGTGATGTTGTAGTTTACAAGCACAAGCAGCATTATAGGAACAATCAATGTCAAAATGATGCTCATGTAATCACGTATGGTTTCTAAAAATAAATAATAAACCGTGTTACTCAGCTTTTGCATACCACGCACTCCCTGCAATATATATGGCAAAAGAAATTACTACCCATAAAGCGATTTGAGAAAACTCCATCTTTCCCCTAAGAATCTTTACAATAGTTGTTGCAGGATTGTATTTGAAAGATACCCCGAAAAACGCTCCTGACAAAAATAACATGGGAAAATAAAGAAGATTTGCAACCAGTTCCGAGTGCTTTCCAGATACCTTTCCTATTCCTATGCCAAAAGGTATAAAGATTATTGCTCCAAACAAAGCAGAAAAAGTTAAGTTTTTGTAGTTTACATTCACTCCCATTATTGTAGAAACAGTAACAAGCGCAAAAAGAGAAATTAACATAGCAAAAAAGTGTGATAGGAACATCATGAGGTCTATAGGAAGTTTTCTTTGAGGAAGGATTTTAAAAAGTTTATCAAGACCTATTTCTTTGAACCATGCTTCTGTATATATACCGCCAAAAAAACCTACTCCCAGTATAACCATGAGAACGCCTGCTGGAAAATAATATTCATAACTACTCAATCTTTTTCCTTTAGCTTCTATAATCTCGACTTTTATTTCTTTACCGCCAAAGCCAAATGCGGAGAAAAAACTTTCCAACATGTCTTTAGCGATAGAAGAGGTGGTTCTTGATGTGTAATAAACCACGAATTCTCCACTCTTTAGCACTATCCCACAGTCTGCGGTGCCATTTTTAACATCTTGTATTATTTTATTCTCATCACGAATTTGAACAATATCAAAGTGATCTTTTAAAACGTTAAAAAAGATCTTTGGAATATCTGCTTCCAATTCAGGTTTAAAATCCTCACCCAATTTGTAAAATATCGTAGAGAAGGTGAAATAAAACAAGCTTGGAAAGACAATTATCCAAAATAGCATGCTTTTATTTCTAAGGTAATTATCTAGAAAAAATGTGATCATTTCAGTTTCCTCCCCGTATAGTGGAGAAAGACATCTTCAAGATTCGGCTTTCTTATGTCTATCTCTTCTGCACCTTTCTTTAGAAGCTCTGCAGTAACTTTATCAGGTTCTGTTGTTTCTATGCGGATCTCTTCATCATTGAGCTTTGCCGTGACGATCGTTTTTAAACCGCTTTTTTCGATAACTTCTTCTACTCTTCCCATTGTCACTATTTTTCCTTCATTCATTATACAAACAACGTCAGAAAGTTCCTGTGCTTCTTCCATGTAATGGGTGGTGAGAAATATCGTTTTTCCTTTTGCTTTAAGGTCTTGAATCACCCTCCATATATTCCTTCTTGACGCAGGGTCGAGAGAAGTTGTTGGCTCATCTAAGAATATAAGTTCTGGATCGTGAACGAGTATCGTTCCTATAAGAAGTTTTCTTCTTTGGCCACCTGAGAGATGTTTTGCTAGAGTTTTTCTTTGATTCCAAAGATCGAGGTATTTCAATATCTCTTCTATATTGCTATCACCTTCATAGGTTTTCTTAAAGAATTTGAGTATTTCATAAGGTGTGAGATTTTCAAAGATGGCTGTTTCTTGAAATACAACCGCCAATTTTTTCTTCGTTTCTTTTGAAAATCTTTCTGGATCCTCTCCAAGAACTTTAACCTCACCCGATGTTCTTTTTCTTACGCCGATGAGTATTTCTACCGTCGTAGTTTTTCCTGCACCATTGGGACCTAAAAGGGAAAATACCGTCCCTTTTTCTACATCAAAAGATATGCCCTTTACCGCTTCAACTTCCTTGTACTTTTTCCAAAGATTACTAACTTGAATGACCTTCATTCGTTTACCAGCTCCTCCATAATCACACTGGCAAATGCTAAGTCAACTGGATAGGTTACCTTTATGTTGTAGTGCTCCCCTTCGACTATTTTAACCTCAGATAAATTGTATCTAAGAATCAATGAGGTATCATCCGTTGGTAAGAAATTATCCTTTTTTAAAAGTTCGTGTGCTTTCTTTATAAGAGCTGCTTTAAAGCATTGTGGGGTTTGTAATGCCCAAAGCTTGCTTCTATCTGGAAAAGAAGCTATTTTATTATCACTTGAAATCGCTATCGTATCTTTAACCGGAACAGCTAAAGTAGCCGCGCCTATTTCTTCCGCAGCTCTTACACACCTCAACGTTTTATCAACTGGAAAAAAAGGTCTTGCGCCATCGTGGATCAAAACAACTTCGTCATCTTCATTAACTAATTCCAAAGCTTTTAATACACTTTCTGCTCTTGTCTTTCCACCCTCTATAATTTTGATGCTGTTAACACCTTCAAAAAGTTTTCGAGTCCTTTCAACATAATCTTTCGGTGTGGTTAATATGATAATTCTTGGGTTTAATTTAAACATCCTTTCAACAGCTATTTTCACCATCTCTTTTCCATTGATTTTTATAAACTGTTTTGGCGTATTTAAACCAAGCCTCTCGCCTTTTCCAGCGGCAAGTACTATAGCTGTCAAACTTCTCACTCCTTCCAAAAGCCTTGCAAGGAAACCTATACATATCACCTCTAAAGAAAAGGATAGAAAATTATGTGAATAAATTATACATCTTTTGATATATCATCCGTTCATCGCTGCTCTATATTGTCTATTCATCGCTATCTTGTACATGTACAGAATATCCATGATTTATGAGGCTCCTATCTCATTATTCCACTATACTGGTCGATATCTTCCCGTATAGCTAGGAACATTTTTGGTTCTGTCTTTACAATTTCTAATTTAGATAGTATCATTCGCTTCGGCATGGCTGACCCGCATGAAGTGTGAAAGAGC
>Ga0256842_1003306_pt1 | contig 10842 bp, 8 predicted proteins | sample 4559240metaG_FD_185973 | JGI IMG/M metagenome (GOLD analysis project Ga0256842, IMG submission 185973) | Hydrothermal vent microbial communities from Guaymas Basin, Mexico - 4559-240 | ecosystem: Environmental > Aquatic > Marine > Hydrothermal vents | place: Mexico: Guaymas Basin | collected...
CATTTTTTATTTGATTTATATCTTCTTGAATTAACTTTTTAGTTTTGTCTATTTCATTTGATATTTTATTTGATAATTCAGTAATGCTTTCTTTTAAATTATTTTCAATATAATTGAAATTTTCAGTAATTTTACTAAAAGTTTCTTCTATAGTTGAAACTTTTTCATTTATAAAATCTTTAATATTTTTTATATTCTTCTTTGAAATATCATGTTCATTAATAAGATTTTCTAATTTTTCTTTTAAATTATTGATTTCTTCAATTCTTGCAGAGAATGTTATTATTTTATCTTGAAATTCTTTAATGTTTTCATTTATAAAATTTATAGATTTTTCAATATCTGATTTTAAATCTTGTTTATAATCTTTTAAATTTTCTTTTTCTTCTTTAACAATATATTGTAATGTTTCATAAGAATTTTGAATTGATTGTATTTTTTCTTTATATTCAGTTATTTCAGTCTTTAATTTATCATAATATTTAATTAATACATTATATTTAGAATCTAATTGATTTGACACATCTTTAATTTGCTCTGTTATTACTTGTTTTAACTCATCTTTCTCATTTTTCTCTTTATTTTTATTTTCAATCAATAAATTCAAAAAATCATCTCTATTAATTTTATTCAACATAAGCAAATCCTTAAAAAATTTTTATGTTTGTTTATTCATTTATTGTTGCTTTTTTATTTTTAATTTGTTTAGATTCTTTAGTTTCCTTTGTTTTTTCCATCTCTTCTGGTTCTTCAAATTCTTCTTCAGGAAATTCTTCAGGTTCTTCATTTTCTTCTTGCTCTTCTTGTTTTAATTGGTCTTTAATTTCTTTTATTTCTTCATCAGTAAATTGTAATATATTTTTCCAAATATATTCTTTAGAAAAATATCCTTGTTCTCTTAATGCATCAGCATTATTTACAACATCTATTTTCATTGATAAAGTATCAAGTTTTTTAATTAAAGCATACAAATTGTCAGAATTGTAAATAAATTTAATTTGTGATTTTATTTTTTCCCAATCTTCAAAAGATAAGATTTTTTTGTAAAGTAAATCTCTTTTAAGAAATTCTAAAAATAGTCTATTTGTTGCTTGACGCAATCTTAAAATAAATTTGTAAAATCTTACTTCTGCTCTTTCCATTTCTCCAGTGTTATTAAAATTGACAACTGCTTCTTGTTTTCTTCTTTCAGGTGGAACATTTAGTGCTTTATATACTTTGTTAACAAAATAATCCAAGTCTGCTAAATCTTCTAAATTAGCAGAAGTTCCTGGTAAGGTTTCAACTCGTGTTCCTTTGTTATTTGCACTAACAGGAAACCAAAAATCTTCAAGTATGGAAATTGATTTTGTATTTCCTTTTATTGTTCCTGTTTCAATATCATAAACTTTCTTTTGTCGGAATTTTGAAATTAATTGTTGAACATATTGTTCTGCTTGTGTCTTTGGTAAATTTCCTGTGTCAATGTAAAAAACTCTTTTTTCAGGACTTCGTGTAATTCTATAAATTATTAATGAATCTTCAATTAAAACAAGTTGGTTTATAACTTTTATTGCTTTATCAAGATAAGAAACAGGAAAAGATTTATCAGTTGCATATCGTTTAAAATCAACATGAATTATTTGTTCTTCATTAAAAATTTTATCAGCATTTTGATAATCAGAGACTAATTTGAATGTTGGGTCAAACTTATAAAAAAATTGTGTTTCTCCTGTTTTAGGATTGGTTATTTTAAACAAGTTAAATGGAGATAAAGGTAAAAGTTCTTCAATTCCATTTGAAATTTTATCAGAATATATTACTTCAAAATTCTTTTGTCCATCTATATAAAATTCTCGAAGTAATTCATAACCATTTTCAGCAAAATCTAACAAATTTATACATTTTTCAAAACTCTCTATTATTTTATTTTTTATCTTTTTTGAAATTTCAACATCATCTAAATTTATTTTTATAGGGTCATTTATTCCATCAAACGAAATCCATTCATTTATAATTATATCAATCGCTTCATCAACTTCAGGTATTTGGGACATATATCTCCATTGTCGTATTTTGTTATTCATATCTTCAATTTTAGATATTAAGGTCATTCTCGATGAAAATATTTGAAATGGGTCATATTTAACACCATAATCTTGTTCTATTTGTTGAATTGGAAATTCAGACTTTTTTCGTATCTCTTCTTTTTTCTTATTTTCTTTTTGTGAGAAAAATGATTTTACTGCTTCAAAAAGAGAATTCATTTATTAATCCTCTTTTTTCTCTTGTTTTTTAACTTCTTTTGTAAGGAATTCACTTAAATCATCAAAATTTGATTTGTCTGCTTTAATATCAGTTATTTTAATGTTTCCATCTTCATCTTCTTCATATAAAAATTCAACTATTCTTTTTCCTGCTATACCAATATCAATATTTCCATCATCATTCACTTCAACATAAATAGAATTTCTAATGATAAAAGGTAAAGATTTTTCTTCATCATTATATTCTTTTAAAATTGTTCTAACATTATTCACATCAACTCCAAAATGTTCTCTTAAAATATTTGCAAATTCACTCATAATTTCACTCCTTTTTTATTGAAATTATTTTTCCATATTCATTTCTTGTTAATTTCCAATCTTGAATTAAATTATTATTTTTATCAAAGCATTTATATTCAATTATTTGCTTATTTTCATATCTTAAAATATTTATATAATCTCCATTTTCATATTTAACTTTACTTAATTTTCCATTTATATCATATTCAAATTCTGTATCATATTCACTATGTAAAATTTCAAAATCAAAATCATTTTCTTTCATATATTCACAAGCATATTTGTCTGCCATATAAGTATTTTCAATCGCTGCTAATTTTCCATTTTGATAATATAAATACTTCCAACTTTCTTTTAAATTTCTATTTAAATCAAATAAAGAAATCCTTGTAATTTTTAATTTTTGTTTATGCTCATCATTTACAAAAACACTAACTTTAGAATAACCTAATTCTGCAATATCTCCATTATCAAAATAAATTCGTCTTGGTTTTTTATTTTCATCATATTCAACATTAGTAATATTAAAATTAGAATTTTTAACATCAAAAGATAACTTATCTCTTGATAATTCAGTTAAGGGTAAAAATGAAAATCCATCATAATCAGAAATATTAGTTTTTTTAATAGATTTTATCAAAGGAGAAAAAGAAGGTGGATTAGATTGAATTGTTATAATTGAAGTTCCATTACAAGAAATATTATAATATTTTACAGTTAAAACATCTTGTAAATAAATAGTATTTATTTGTGGAGAATAATCCGTTGGTTTTATTTCTTTAAATTTTAATTGTTCATTTTCAATATATATTTTATAAATTTTATTATCAGTTCCTTTTATATGAAATTGAGAAAAATATTCATCTTTAAAATCAATTTTTTTCAATTTTATTTCTTTATTTTTAATATATAATTCATATGCTTTTGTTGTGTCAGTTTCATCAAGTAAAATTATGTTATTTTCAAAATTATATTCAAATTTCCATTCTTCATATATATTTCCTATACAATCATGAAAAGTAAATTTATCAAATTGATATTTTCCACCTTTTTTAACATTAAAATTATAAGTAATTTTTAAATAAGAACCATCGCCAAATTTATAAAAAATAGGATAATAATTTTCATTAATATAATCATAATTTATTTCAATTACATCTTTTCCTGATTTTTGAACCCATAAATCGATATATTGATATTTTACAATTGATTTTAATCGTGGGTTTAACTCTAATGCATTCAAATTTACATCAAAATTTAATTTATGTTTATCTTTATCATAAGAAACACAAATTCCTTTTTCAATATTATCATTTACAGCATAATCCATCCAATAGTCATGTTTATTCAACCAATCTTGTGCATACCAATCGTCATTTGTAATAATTCTATGATAATTTATTCCATCATTCGTTAATTCCCAATTTGTCCCATTATATCGAACATTTGATTCAAACCAACCATAATGTCGTAAATCATCAAATTGAACCATTCCTTTGTGAATAATAACTTCTTTTAGTTGTAAAATTGTATTATCTTCTTGAGAAATAAATTTTAAATTGATTGGAACATTTTTTAGAGAAACATCAGATATTGAAAAATAAGTTGCATATTTTTCAAAATCATCAGATTGATTTATTTCAAGTGTGATCTCATCAACAGTATTTCCGTTTTGGTCAATAAAAATATTTTGGTCTGCTTTTATTTTAACGATTAAATCTTTATTTGATTTGCAAATTATTTTGAATGAATATTCTTGGTCAGAATATAATAAATTAGTAAGGTCTTGTGAAACTTCTTCAGTTTGGTTTAATACAAATTGAGTGTAAGAAGTTGTTTGAGTTAGTGAACCATCAGGATAATTCCAAGCAAAACACTTTCCTTGATTGAAAAATTTTAATCGTGGGTTAAGAATATAATTAAATACTCCTGTATCTGACAACTCAATAAGAAAGTTATTATATACTGTTTTAAAGTTGTATAAAGACATTTCATCTTTATATTGAAAAATATCATTATTTATTAATTTGCTCATTTACAATCTCCAAAGTTTGAAACTTTTAAAATCATTTTTATTTAAGCAACTTTTTTAATGCCGATAATTTTTACTTTTATATGCAAATCTACTTCTAAATTTCTTTGGCATTCTTGAAGTAAATAATCTATCCCAATCTTCTCGTGGTATTGGGTAAACATTCTTAATATTATTTAAAAAATATAATCTAATTGCTTGGTAAGACATTCTTTTAAATAATGCATTTGATTTTATTGTTGCATAAAACAATCGTGGAAAATATGGAGAAGGTCTCTTTTTACCTGCTTTAATCATTTCTTCAGTAAAAAATGCATTTACTAATTTAACAAATGGTTTTCTATATTGTCTTGGTATCCAGTGTAAATTTATTCCTAAAACTTTTCCATCAGTCCTTTCTAAATCAAGGAAAATTACAAGTGGTGCTCGGTCAAACACATGAATTCGTTTTTGTTTTGCTAATTCTGACATATAATTAAAAAAATAAATTTCATTATATTTAAATTGTGATTTATATTTTGCTAACCCTCTTACTTTTCTTGCCAATTTTTAAACCACTTTTTCAACTTCAAAATTATTTCGTATAAAAATTACTTTGATTTCATCCCAAATTGATTTATCAATTTTTATTTTATCAGGAATATTATCAAGAGATAGAAATACTTTATTATTTTTTATTAATTGTAATTTTGTATCAAGATAAAACCCAACTCTATCTATTTTCAATTCAGTATTTTCAAAATCAACTATTGGGTTTGGATTTGATGCTATTGAATAATTATTTATCAAAAATGAAAATTTATGTTTGTATGGATATTTAAATGATTTTATTGATATTTGATTAGGAATTGTGTTTGAATTTGATAAATTTGAAATTTTATTTATACCATAAACAAGTTGCTTTTTGTCCCATCTATGATGAATATAAGGAAGTAATTTATATCGGTATGGATATTTCCAATTTTTATGTAAAAATTCAAGATAAAGTGTTGTTGGATATTTTAATTGTTTTAATTCAAAATCAAGAAATGGTTGCAATTTTTTGAATAAATTTACTCCATTAAAAGTAAAATTAAAATTATAATCCAATCCATACCAATAATGTTTATAATTTAATTTAAAAGTGGATTTATCATCTTGATAATGTTTAATTTGTTTAATTTCTCTATAAAATGGATTTGTTAACTCTCTATGAAAATCAGGAGTAAATGTATTTTCAATTACATTGTATTTGTTTGCTCGGAATGGGTAAAATTTTGTTGATTTGTAATCATCCCAAATTGCATTTGCTTGGTTTTTAGCAGGTAAAATGTTATAAGTTGGAAAATGTTTAAACATAACAACATCAATATAAGTTGGTGCTTCATATTTTTTCTTGAATACCGAAGTTAGTTTTTTTGTTTTATCTTCTAAATTATCATAATAATGTGGAATTTGTTTTTCTATGTAAATATGTTTATCTTCAAATCCTTCAGGGTGAGTAATTTTTTTAATATCTCTATGCCAATTTACATAAGGAACATCAGTTGAAACACGATATTTAAATCGTAAGAATGGGTCAGGATTAACCCAAACCATTGTATAATCAAGTAATTGTGCATATAATTTAATAAGAAAAGTGATTTGACTTCTATTTCCTTTGAAAAAATTTATATTAACTATGTTTTTTATTAATAATGCTTGTAATTTATTAAGAAAATCAGTATCAGATATATATTTTTTTACAGTGTGAAAAAATTTATCAAATTCTGGTAAATAATCATTTCTTAAAATTTCAAGTGATGTTTCTTTTACATTATGAAAAATATATGGTTTATGATATTCTATTTCATACTTATCAATGATTGGATTATATTTAGTTGGTTTATAATAAAAATTAAAATCATCACCTTCTTCATTTATCCAATCAATATCCAATAAATTATAAATTTTTCTTAACTTGTAATAAATATCATTTGGATTGTTAGAAAATCCTAATTTATCTTCAATTGGTTGTTCATATTCTTGAATCGTTGAAAAAGTAATTGAAACAACATCATTTGTTAAATTTCCAAAATAAGATTTAATTTTTCCTTTTGGGATATAAATTTCATAAGTTGTGTTATAATCTAATGGTTTATCTAAAAATGAAACAGTAATTGATTTATCAGAATAAGAAATTGAATAATTTTCAACAACTTCTTTTGAATTATATTCTCGTAAAAATATGTTTTGCTTATTAATTGTAGAAGGATCTAATTTATTATCAAAAGTTAAAGTAATCGAACCAAAAATATTTTGCTTATTTGCGAGAGATGGAGTTACATTTAATAATCTTATTTCAGGAATATTATCTGTGTTAACTTCAAGATTAATTCCATAATCAACATTGTTTTTTAATAAAACATATATGTTTAATTTAGTTTCTTGAGAATAATCGGTTGCAAAAGTATATTTTAATTGATTATCTATGAAAAATCCAAAAACATTATTTTGTATTAACTCAATTTTGTAAGATGAATGAATATTTGATTGTATTGATAAAACATCATAATTTTTAAAAAGTTTTACAAAACCAAGATTTCCTGTTTTTATCCAAAGGAAGTAATCTAAATCATTTGGATAACCAATTTCATCTATTTCTTTTGTTGAAATTCCAATTGCAAATTCATAATTTTCAGTTACTAAAGAGTTTTTAAATTCAAATCCAATTCCTTCTTCTAAAGAAACAATTTGGTTTTTTACTTGTGCTTTTCCATTCCAATCTTGTTTTACATTTTTAGATTTATATAATTTATTATCTTTTACTTCAGCATTTATTAAATTGATGTATTCAGGATTTTTATACAATGCTAAACCCCTTTTCAAAATGACTAATTATTGTGTCTTTATTTTTAAAAGAATTATTTATTGCAAATAAATTTAAATTTATTTCTAAATGTGTTGTTTCCTTTTTTTCAATTTTATTTAAAAGGTTAAGAGTTAAATCAGTATTTTTTTCAGTTGAATATAGATAATAATTAAGTAATTTGCTTATGTTATAAGTATTAGTATTTGCAAAAACAACAAATAGATATAATTTCTTATTATCAGTTATAAAAATTTCATCAAATTGTTGCTTGTCTTTTAGATATTTTGAAAGTGGTTTATGTAAATTAATGTCAATATCTAAAACTACACCACCAAATTTTTTTAAAATTAATAATTTACAAATATCTGCTTGCTTAACAATTGATTGATAATTTCTTTTTATATATAAAAATTCTTGTTTAAATTCTTTAAGGCAGTCTTTATCTTTCCATAATTTATATTCAAAATTTGGATTTAAAAATTTTAATACATCTATTCTTTCATTCCATAAATTTTTATAAAAACCTGCATAAGGAGAAGTTAAAAGAATTTGATGAATTTTATTCGGAATCATTTTTTAATTCTCCAATTATATCTTTTGTTAAATAAGCATATTCAACATCAATTTCTTGAGAGTGAGAATAATCTATATTATCAACATTATCACAAAAATCATCGATTGAAACATCCATTGGTGGGTTGTTATTAAAAGGAGATAAAGTAGAAGTTCGTTCTTTTAATTGAATTTTATTTCTTATTTCATCAGTTAAATCTCTAAATCCTTTTAACACTAATTTATTTTCATAAGTTCCAAAATATTGAGAATAATCTGAATTTTCTTCTTGAATTCCAGAAGTATTTTCTAAAGGTATGTTTTCTTGTGTATGGTTAACATTTTTAAATTCAAAACGAAATGCATCAACTTTTTGATAATCAAAGTAATCAGCATTTTCTTTTAATTGTAAAAAATCATCTTTTGAATAATCATTTACATATTCAAATTTATTATGATTAAATATAGCATCTTTAAAAAATGTATTTATTTTATCAATTATTTCTAATTTGGTTTTTGAATCTAATGTTGAAAATTTTACTAAATTAAATTTTGGAAAAATTGAATATATATTCTCTATTATAGGATTTGCCACTGTCATAATATCCACTCTCTATAAATTAATTTAATTTTTTTAAGAATAAGGTGAACCATGATGTGTTGTTTTTTCTATTATTTTAAATTTGTCTAAAAATATATTATTCCCTAAATATTCTTGTTTATAAAAGGGTATTTGGTCAACATAATCAATAAATCTTAATTTAATATCATTCTCATATTTAAAAAGTCTTGCTTGGGTTTTATGTATAGTGATAATTGTTTCATCATTAACAGGAATTTTTGAAAATACAAAATAAAGTTCATTTTCAATTAAATATGATAAATTATACATATAAAAATCAATTATTAATGAATCTCCATCAGAAATATTATAATTTGCATAATTATCTTTAAAAGGGTTGAATATTAAATAATTTTTAAGATTTGTTTTTAAATTAAAATCATTTAATAAATTTGGGTTAACATCCTCTGAATATCCAAAATATTCTTCTATATTATTTTTAAAATAAGAATATTCTACATAACATTGATAATTTTCATAAGATTTAAGACATTTTGAATTAGCAACATAAAATAAAATATTTTCTGTTCCATTTTTAAATATTCTTGGGTTCACTTTTAAACTAATATGGATATAACGATAATTATGATGATATATATATGATGGTTGGTTAATTCTTTCTAAATAATCTGAAACATTTATTTTATAAATATAAATTTTATTATCATCTGAAAATAAATCACTTTCTGTTAAATCAATTATTTTTCTTCCAATATCTTTAATAGGATAATTTAATAAATCAATTGCTTGAGTTGAAAATTCATCTGTTCTTTTCCAATAATATTTAAGAATGGTATTATTAATATAAAATCTTCGTTCAAAAATATAAGCAATCGGTATAAATTCTAAATCAACATTAGAATATATTAAAATATCTCCAAGTTTCTTTTGAAAATCAATATTATCAATTATATATTGTTGTTTATTTGAAAATATAATTTTTTTATGTTGTTTTTTAAAAAAATCAAAAAAAAGTAAATTATTATCAATTTTTTTAATAATAGGTTGTATAGGTATAAATTCATAATCATAATTTTCACTTTCAGGAGTTAATTCATAAGTTTTTTCATATTTTTTAAAAGAACCATTTTCAAGGATTAAATATTGAAAATTAACATAAGAATAATGTAAAGCATCATCTTCAGTTACTTTTTCATAATATAGATAATAAACTACACTTAATTCATCTTCATTTATCAAAATAGGAAATGTAAAAATTTTAATATATCCATCTGATTCTTTAATCAATTCTAAAATTTCATTTTTTTTATTTCTTATATACTCATTTGGAATTTTATAAGTTTTTATGTGATTTAATGTTAAAGTATCTAAATCAATTTCATTTTTTTCATATAAAATAAAATCATTTGTTAAATAATAATTTGGGTCTTTTCCATCTTTAGTTCTATGCCAAGTATAAAATTCTGAATAATCAGCATTTCTTATTAAATTTATTTTAAGTTTATTATTTTCAAATTTTATATTTATTAAAGAATCAAAAAATTCAGTTAAATATTCATTTATTACATCTTTTTGATAATAGGATAATCCATAATCAAATTTTGTAAAACCATTTAAATAAAAATCTTTTACAGATTCAAATTGTAAATTTTCATTAAATTGAAAAATTTGTATGTATAATGAATAATATTTTTCTTCTATTTTAAAATAATCATGTAATATATTTTGTTTTATCTCTTCATTTTCATCATACCATTTTTCAATTGCTTTTACTAAAATTAGATAATATTTTTTATTATGTTTTATAAAATATTGTTTTATTATAAAATAATTATTATAGAATCCTTTAATTAAATCTTGTGGAATAGTTATTTGATATTGTTTTTTTATTGATAAGTTATCTTTATCAAAAATATTAACATCAAAAACATCAATATTCTCATTAAAAAAATCATTTATATTTGTATTTAAATACTTACAATCTTCTCTAATCATTTTTATCCAAAATCTTACTCTTTATAATTTCTTTTTACCACAATAATTTCATTATCTTTTATTAATCCTGTTGAATTGTAATCTTTGCTAAAATTATCAAATTGAAACACTGACTTCCCAGCAACATCAATTATATTTATGTTTATTATATGTGTTGCCCATTCAGAAACATTTCCAATATTATCTTTAACCCTACATTTAAACCAAAAAGTATAATTTCCTTTATCAAGATTGATAGGAATTTCTATTTCATTACCAGTTAAATGTTCAAAATTTGGATAATTAGTTTCCCATTCAAATTCAG
>Ga0256842_1003307_pt1 | contig 10841 bp, 9 predicted proteins | sample 4559240metaG_FD_185973 | JGI IMG/M metagenome (GOLD analysis project Ga0256842, IMG submission 185973) | Hydrothermal vent microbial communities from Guaymas Basin, Mexico - 4559-240 | ecosystem: Environmental > Aquatic > Marine > Hydrothermal vents | place: Mexico: Guaymas Basin | collected...
CCTTCTTTCATGGCGGCTACATCGTCGGCACTGCGCAGGGGCGGGCCCATTTTAGCATTGACATCGTAGCCGCGCACTGCTTCCTCGGTTAAGGTAAAGTGATGCGGTGTAACCTCGCAGGTAACCCGCACACCGCGCTGTTTGGCGTCACGGATCAGTTCCACGGAACGACGGGTGGAAATGTGGCATACGTGCAGTCGCGCTCCGGTCAGCTCCGCCAGCATCAGATCGCGGGCGATGGCGGCCGCTTCAGCCACCCACGGATTGCCCATCAGCCCAAGCTCGGTGGAGACGGCACCCTCGTTCATCACGCCGCCACCCTTGATGATGGTATCTTCGGCATGAGTGATGATGGGCATGTCGAAAGCGTCGGCATACTGCATGGCGCGGCGCAACACTTCACCGTTATCGACATTGAGCCCGTCGTCGGAAAAACCGACACAGCCAGCCTGCTGCAGATCGCCCATCTCCACCAGGGATTTGCCCTGTTGTCCCTTGGTGATACTGCAGATGGGGAACACGTTGGCGTAGCCTTCGCAGCGCGCCTTGTTAATCATGTAGGTGGTAATGGCTTTGTTGTCGTTAACCGGCACGGTGTTGGGCATACACGCCAGCGAGGTAAAACCGCCAGCGGCGGCGCTGCGGGTGCCGGTAACGATATCTTCCTTGTATTCGTGGCCGGGATCGCGCAGATGAACGTGGATATCCACCAGCCCCGGTGTTACCAGCTTGCCGGTGGCATCGATAGTCCGGTCGGCGTCTGCATCAATGTTTGCGTTCACCGCAGCGATGGTACCATTATCAATCAGTACATCAAGTTTGTCGTCGATATTGTTGGCCGGATCGATAACGCGGCCATTTTTGATCAGTATTTTCATAACACACCCCGTGATAATATTTGCTGAATAACTGCTCGGCTGGCTATTCCTCGTCACTGCCACCCAGCAGCAGATACAGCAGCGCCATTCGCACCGCCACGCCGTTTTCCACCTGCTCTAAAATGACATTCTGTCCACCGTCGGCAACGTAGGAGGAGATCTCCACGCCGCGATTGAGGGGGCCGGGATGCATAACGATGGCGTCCGGTTTGGCCAGCTTGACATTTTCGGTGTTGAGGGCAAAGAACTGGGCGTATTCGCGCAGAGTTGGCATCAGGGTGTTGCCCCCTTCCCGCTCCAGCTGGATACGCAGCATCATCACCACGTCGGCATCTTTTATGGCGGCGTTGATATCGGTATATACCTCGGCACCCAACTCCTCCAGCCCCGGCGGCAGCATGGTGGCCGGTCCGGCCAGGCGCACGGTAGCGCCCATGGTCTTGAGAGCGTGCAGGTTGGAGCGTGCCACCCGGCTGCGGGCGATATCACCGATAATGGCCACAGTAAGGCCCTCTATGCGCCCTTTGTGCTGACGCATGGTCATCAGATCGAGCAATGCCTGACTGGGATGTTCGTGAAAACCGTCACCGGCGTTGAGCACCGAACATCTGGTCAGGCGTTTGGCCAGGTAGTCGGGAGCGCCACTGCACGAATGGCGCATGACGATGGCGTCGGCATCCATGGCCTCAATATTTTTGGCGGTATCCTCCAGGGTTTCCCCCTTGGTTACCGATGAACCGGAAGCGGAGATATTGATGGTGTCTGCCGACATCCGCTTGCCGGCCAGCTCAAACGAGGTGCGGGTACGGGTGCTGTTCTCGTAAAACAGGTTGATGATGGTCTTGCCGCGCAGGGTGGGAACCTTTTTGATATCGCGCTGGTTCACCTCCTTGAAACGTTCGGCGGTATCGAGAATCAACTCGATATCGGCGCGGGAAAATTGCTTGGTGCTGATGATGTGCCGGTGTGCAAATGTCATTTTCCTGTTCCTTCCTCATCCTTTATGGGCATAACGACTCAAGACGGTTTTATCAGACGTACTTCGAGGGGATTGCCGTCGTCATCAAACAGCACCTCAATCTGCTCATCACGCGCCGAGGGAACATTGCGACCGACAAAATCGGCGCGGATAGGCAGTTCGCGGTGGCCGCGATCGATGAGTACCGCCAGTTGAATACTGCTGGGGCGACCCATATCAACCAAAGCGTCCATGGCGGCGCGAATGGTGCGGCCGGTGTACAGCACTTCGTCCACCAGCACCACGTGGCAGTTGTCGATGGCAAAGGGGATGTCGGTTTTCCCCACCGGGCGTACTTCACCGCTGCCGATATCGTCGCGGTACATGGTTACATCCACTGCTCCCTGGGGAATATCAACACCTTCGATGGCACTGATCTTTTCGCGCAGCATCCGCGCCAAATGATCGCCGCCGCTGCGGATACCGATAAGTACCAGATTGGCACAACCGTTGTTTTTCTCCAGAATCTCGTGAGCAATTCTGGTTATGGCTCTGGTTATGGCGCTGTTGTCAAGAATGACAGTCTCAATGGCGGCCATCGCTATCCCTCCGTATTTTCCGGGCTGAAAACGGGCAAAAAAATACCTCTCCTCCGGATAAAGCTCCGGGGAAAGGTCTCTTGTCTATACACTCTGATTGAACGGGCGACAAGCGCGCCGTATTGATTATGGTACATAAAATCACCTTTGCCAACCTCTCTGGATCGGCTTAAAAGGGAATTGACGGGAAACACGCCCCCTGCACTAAACTAACGAAACCATACGCAATCACCTCAGGCAAGTCAAGAAAAACTCCGCTGCAGCAATCGGACTGGAAGATATTGTTGCTATCGTTGGCTAAAGCTGTTTATAATACCGCAATTAATTTTTACACAGGGAGCATTTTAGTGAAAATCGAACAGAAAAAGTATGTAAATTGCCAACGCTGTGGAGCCAGCATTCTTGAACAATGTGCCGTTGAAGATGATGGGTTGTTGCTATGCGGTGACTGCATCGCCAAAGGAACCAGCAAGCAGTATGTCGAAGCAGAACGGAAAGCGTCAGAGAAACGGCAGCAGGCTTACGCTGAAGAACATAAAAAACTGGCAAAAAGGCAGAAAAAACGCGCAATTATCTGCCTCCTGCTCGCCTTGACGGCCTTTAGCGGAGCGCAATGGTTTATGGCACAAAACAAACCGGAGCCAGTTAAGAACGCCGACATAGATTTCAGCAAGGATCTATACTCCGCACAGGCATTGATTGTTGTCGGGCTGGATAAATACGCTTCCATAACCGGCAAACTACCTGCAAACTTGCATGAACTGATTATCAGAAAATGTGTCCCTTATCCGGTTAGCAAAGCGTTTCCCCTCTTTAAGTATCGCAGGATAGATAACAATACCTATGAATTGGAAAAAATAAATGCTGCCCAGACGCAGTCGAACAGCGAGGACAATGATGCAGCAAAAGAAAAATAAACAGGCTGGATATACTCTGATAGAGCTGCTAACAGTTGTGACGATAATCGGTATACTTGCGTCCATCGCCATCCCCAACTACAAGGGATATCGCGACAAGGCCAAGATGGTTACTGTCAACACAACACTGCGCCAGATACGTCTGGCCCAGGAGGTGTACTGGACTGATCATAAAATGTATTTCCCCGATCCATCGGCACCGATTGTGGACCAAAGCGGCTCTCTGACTGTTGCCGGTCTGGATATGAAGATATACCTTCCCCACGGGCAAAAATACAGTATTGCAACACTTGACGACTCGACCAACAATAAAAAGTCTTACACAGTAGTTATCGAAACAGACTTCGACCGCAATCAGAACGGGGTAAATGATCAGTATCTGTATACCAGAGTGGTAGACAACAGCGGTGCAGTAATCAGTGAAACTGATATATCCCCGCTAAAACCAGTTACCGGAACATAGCATACCTACTACAGCAAACGCTGGCAGCAGGGACAGAAAAACGCGCTGCGTTGCCCTATCCGCTCGCAGCGCAGAGCGGTGCCGCAGCGCAGGCACGGCTGGCCGGTGCGGCCATAGACGAACAGTTGCTGTTGAAAGTAGCCGGGGTCGCCGTGGCCGTTGACAAAATCCTGCAGGGTGGTTCCACCGGCGGCTATGGCGGCGCGCAGTACCTGCTGAACAATTGCTACCAGTTGCCCGCACTGTTGCAGTGAAAGGTGTCCGGCGCGGCTGCGCGGATGGATACCGGCCTTGAACAACGCCTCGTTGGCGTAAATATTCCCCACCCCCACCACAATATGACTATCCATCAAAAAGGTTTTGATGGCACGGCGGCTGTTACGCGATACCTCGAACAGATAGGCGGCACTAAAGTCCGCGCCGAGGGGCTCCGGCCCCAACCGGCTTAACAGGCGATGCCGCTGCGGATCGTCACCGGGGTGCCATAACACCAGGCCGAAGCGACGCGGATCGTTGAAGCGCAGGCAACTGCCATCACTGAAGACAAAGTCAACATGGTCGTGCTTGCCCGGTGTGGCGACTCGCTCCTGCCAGCACAACCGTCCCGACATCCCCAAATGAAACAGCACCGTACCGGCGCCAAAGCTCCACAGCAGGTATTTGGCACGGCGCTCAAGAGCGGTGGCAGAACTGCCGGCCAGTAGCTGCGGCAACTCCTTTGGCACCGGATAGCGCAGCCGGGGCTGATGGATGTGTACCGTTGCCACCTCTGTGCCGACAATAATGTTGGCCAGTCCGTTGCGGACAGTTTCTACTTCCGGCAATTCCGGCATTATCAGGTTCCTCTGTTTTTAACTACAAAAAAACACCGCGCGCGGCTACTTCCCGCATGGTTATCTCATCTGCGCCGCACGATGCCTCGCTGCATGGCAACCGGTAACTACTCAGGTAACGCCAACAGCGATCTTCCCGGGCAAAACAGGACAGCTCAAAATATTCCTCGTTGGCGGCGGCGGTGGCGACACGCAGATAAAACAGCACCCACGCCTTACCGTCGTCGCTTTCGTCAGCACAGATAATCCGGCATTCTTCGATGGAAAAACCGCTGTTCAGCGTTGCCAGGCCATAGGCGATATATTCGTCACGGTCTGGAAAACTGTTGCGGAAGGCGGAAGTAGAATGGTAGGTGGCATAGATAAAGGCAAAATCGTTACGCTGGAACGCCTGTGCCCGCGCCAGTACCAACTGAGATGGCGTCATCCCGTAGCCGGGTACGGTAACATCGCTGCCCAGACAGCATTTTTTATATTTTTTACCACTGCCACACGGGCACGGATCGTTGCGTCCACTCATGGGGATAATCAGTGCTTTAAACGCGGGTCAAGGGCATCGCGCAACCCCTCGCCGAGCAGATTATAGCCCAGTACCGTTATCAGTATTGCCAGACCGGGAAACACCGACAGCCACCAGGCGCTGCCCAGGGTTTGCTTGCCGACGATGAGCATATTGCCCCATGATGGTGTCGGCGGCTGCACCCCGATACCGAGAAACGACAGGGAACTTTCGGTGAGGATGGCCCCCGCTACCCCCAGCGCCGCCGAAACCAGTACCGGTGATAAGGCGTTGGGAAGAATATGGCGAAAAATAATGCGGGCGTCACTGGCGCCAAGGGAACGTACCGCCAGAACAAAATCGCGCTGGCGCAGGGAGAGGAACTCCGCCCGCACCAATCGCGCCACTCCCATCCAGCTGGTAAGGCCGATGATGATCATAATGTTCCAGATGGATGGCTCTAAAAAAGCGATAACCGCCAGGATGAGAAAGAAGGACGGGAAGCACAGCATAATATCGACAAAACGCATGATAACGCCATCGACCCAGCCGGAATAATAACCGGCTAAAGCGCCAAAAAACACGCCGACAACGGTGGCGATGCCAACGGCGACAAAGCCCACCAGCAGCGAGATGCGCGCACCGTAAGCGATGCGGGCAAACACGTCGCGCCCCAGATCGTCGGTGCCCAGCCAGGCGTCGGCGCCCGGCGGTTGCAACTGGCGTGATATATCCACCGCCGCCGGATCGGCACAGATCAGCGGTGCCGCCAGCGCCAGCACCACCATCACGGCGATCATGGCCAGCCCGGCCATGGCCATTTTGTTGGCGCATATTCGTTTAAACACTGTATCTGCCATCAATTAACCATTGACTGCGGGTTAACGCCCGCCTTGTACCAGTTGCGCCAGTAGAGTATGCCCGGCGGCGCACTTGATACCTGTGGCCAGAGCCGTTTTTTCGCAGTAGCTGCCGCCGCCGTCGGCCGGATTGGCCGAATCGTAGAGGATATACGGCACGGCATCACGGGTATGGGTGCGCAGCTTTACCGGCGTGGGATGATCGGGTAATACCAGAATGCGGCAGTCGCCGATGGCATCCAGGCTGGCGACAATGGTACCCACCACCTGCTCGTCAAAACGCTCAATGGCGGTGATTTTCTCCTCCATATTACCGGAATGGCCGGCCTCGTCGGGCGCCTCCACATGCACGTAGACAAAATCGCGCGTTTGCAGCGCAGCGATGGCAGCCTCGGCTTTGCCGATATAGTTGGTGTCGAGGTATCCTGTTGCCCCCTCCACCTCAATAATATCCAGCCCGGCGTAGACACCGATCCCCTTGATCAGATCAACCGCCGAAATTACCGCGCCGCTCAGAGCGAATTTTTGCGCGTAGGTTTCCATAACCGGCGCACGTCCGTGCCCCCACAGCCAGATGGAATTGGCCACCGCTTTGCCTTCCGCCTGACGTTGCAGGTTCACCGGATGGTTTTTCAGCAGCAGTTGCGACGATGTCATCAAACTGAGCAGTTCGCTGGCACCGTCACCGCTGGGCATTTTATCTTCGATGCTCTGATTGATAATGTCGTGGGGCGGAACAAAAGTCATGCCGTCCTTGCCGCCGCGCCATACCAGCAGATGGCGGTAGGACACGCCGGGATGAAACTCGAACTCGTCGTCGCCAAGTTCCTGCTGCAGGGTGGCAATAATTTTATGCGCCTCGGCGGTGGTTATATGTCCGGCGGCAAAATCGGCCATGTACAACTTGCCGTAATTGTAGACAATATCCACCAGGTTCAGCCTGAAAGCAACATCGTCCGGGCCCAGTTTCACTCCCATGCTGGCCGCTTCCAACGGTGAGCGACCGCTGTAACAGGTGGCCGGATCGTAGCCGAACACGGTTAAATTGGCTACATCGCTGCCGGGATGAAAACCATCCGGCACCGTCTCCACCATCCCCACTTCGCCGGCGGCGGCCAGTTTATCCATATTGGGAGTGCGGGCATGCTCCAGTACGGTTTTACCGCCCAGTTCCTCCAGAGGCTCATCGGCCATGCCGTCGCCCAGTAAAACAATATATTTCATACTCTTCCTCTTTGCGTGCGCCGCCATTATTTGCAACGCTTTATTTGCGCGGATGGTAGCGTTGGTGAACAGATTTAAGATGCTTACGAGTTACATGTGTGTATATCTGCGTGGTGGTGATGTCGGCATGTCCCAGTAATGTCTGCACCACACGCAGGTCGGCACCGTTTTCCAGCAGATGGGTGGCAAAAGAATGGCGCAGGGTATGTGGCGTAACATTCTTGCTGATTCCCGCCTGCCGGGCACGGCGCTTAATCATCTTCCAGAACCCCTGACGTGTCAACCCCCTGCCGCTGCGGTTGAGAAACAGAATATTGCATAAACGGTCCCGCAGCAACTCCTTCCGCGCCGTGGCCAGATAATCGCGCACATACTCGATAGTTACCGGCGCAATGGGAACCAGCCGTTGTTTGTCCCCCTTGCCGAAGGCGTACAGGTAACCGCTGGACAGATGCAGATCTTCACAGCGTAACGATACCAGCTCCGATACCCGCAGGCCGGTGGCGTAGAGCAGTTCCAGCATGGTTTTATCGCGCTGTTCCAGCGCCGTGTTTTCCTGCGGCAGCGCCAGCAGCTTGTCCACCTCCGCCACGCTAAGCGTATCGGGCAGGGTGTGCAACAGGCGGGGCGCGGCTATACTGGCGAGGGGATTACTTGATGCCAGAGTTTCATCCAGGGCAAAATTATGTAGGCCGCGCATGGCCGCCAGCACCCGCGCCCGGCTGCGCACGCCCAGCTGCTGCTGTTGCAGCAACGTGAAAAAGGCGCTGATTACACCGCTGTCTATATCATCCATTTCGACCACGCCCCGCTCTTCAAGATAATCGACGTAGCGGTTCAGATCGCGGGAGTAGGCCTCCAGCGTGTTGGCGGCCAGATTGCGCTCCACACACAAATAGTTAAGAAAACTTTCCAGTACGGCTGCTACAGAACGGTTATTCACTTAATTCATCCAGCAGGGTTGCGCGCAACTCTTCCAGCTTGTCCGCCTGGGTTACTTTGTGACCAAAAATATCCTGTACATAAAAGGTGTCGCCCGCCATATCCGCCTTGGTGGTAACTTTGGCTACGCCGATATGCAGGCCGATCTGTTTTAGACAGTCGGCCAGTTGATACAGCAGACCCACCTTGTCCTTGGCGGTGATATCGATGACGGTATATTCCACCGACACCTCGTTGTCGATGGATACCTTGGGCGGAATCTGCGGCGCCTGAGCCCCTTTGTCGAGAATGGACGGGCCGCCGCGCTTGCCGACCAGATCGGCAACGATGGTCTCACCACTCAGACAGCTGTTGAGATCGGCCTCGATATTCTTCCATTTCCGCTCGTCGTCGTAGATCTGGCCGTCGCGTCCAACCTGAAGAATATCCAAAGCCACACCGCTTTTCTGGGTGTAGATCTGAGCGCCGAGAATGTTTACGCCGTTGGCAGCCATTACGCCGGTGATGATGCAGAACAGGCCGGGAACGTCAAGGGTGGATATGGTGACTTCGGTAAAGCACAAGTCCGGTTTATGCTCCACCCGCATAGTCATGGGATTGCCGTTACGCGCCAGAATCAGCTGTACATGACGGGCAATCTGCACCGCCTTGTAGGTCATAAGATAACGGGTGGAGAAATTGTTCAGGCACTCTCGAATAACCTTTTTATCGTAGTCATCTACCAGTATCTCCATCACCTTGCGTTTACGATTGCGAATTTTGGCTGAATACTGCTCGGTGCGGAAGTTGCCTTTCTCCATCACCATATAGGTTTTTTCGTACAGCTCTTGCAGCAGAAACCCCTTCCACTCACTCCATACATCCGGGCCTACCGCCTTTATATCGGCAAACGTAAGCAGATAGAGCATCTTGAGGTTTTCGCTGCTTTCCATCAATTGGGCGCACCAGGCGATGAGATGCGGGTCGTTGAGATCGCGGCGCTGAGAGATGTGCGCCATCTGCAGATGGTGCCGCACCAGAAATTCCAGCCGCTGACTATCCTCCTTGCCCAGACGCAGGCGCCGGGCGATGGTGGGTACCATTGCGGCCCCTTTTTCACTGTGATTGTGCCCCTCCCCTTTGCCAATATCGTGCAGCAGCACCGCCAGAATCAGCAGCTCCGGCTTTTCAACCTCGTCGGCCAGACGGGTGAGCAGTTCTTTTTTGTCGCGATATTCCCCCTGCCACAGCTTGTCGATCTCCTGCACAGCAAACAGCGTGTGAGTGTCGACAGTATAGATATGGTAGGCATCGTGCTGAACCTGACAATAGATACGCCTGAATTCGGGAATATAATGGTTGAGAAACAGCAGGTGATGCATCTGAAACAGGGTATCGTACACCCCTTTTTTGTAGCCGAGAATCTCCAGAAACGTTTTGGCTACCTGCCGGTTGCGGCGCATGGCGTCGTTGATGCGGTGCAGATTTTCGCGAATCAGCATTTTGGTACGGATAGCCAGCTTAAGTTGATGACGCTGCATCAGCCAGAACGCCTTCATCATCATCTCCGGCTGTTCGGCAGGCAGATTGTCGTCAACAAAAAACAATTCACCGCGCAGAGCGTAAAAACCGTCGTCGATGATACGGCGGCGCATGTAGCCGCCAAAACCGCGCTCCGCCTTCTCGCGGTCGGTGGCACGGGCGATGAGCATGGAGGTAATGTGTTCCACCCGTGCCGCCGCGGCGTAATAGTCGCGCATGAACTGTTCCACCGCCAGAGCGTCTTCGTTATCCTTATAACCGAGAAACGTGGCGATCTGCTCCTGCTGCTCAAAATGGAGCTGATCGTTCTTGCGCGATGACAGGTAGTGCAGCTCGTTGCGGATGCGCCACAAATAATCCAGTGAAGAATTTATCTCCTCCCGTTCCGGCTCGGTAAGCACCCCTTTGACAATCATGGCGCCGAGGGAACGCGCCTTGTACTTGACCATGGAGATCCACAGCATGGTGTGGATGTCGCGCAGACCGCCCTCCCCCTCCTTGATGTTGGGTTCGAGAATATAAACCGACGAACCGTATTTTTTGCGTCGCTGCTGATGTTCCACCAGTTTGTCGCGGATAAAGGTACGGCTGTTGTTGCGCATGATGGCGGGCAGCACCTGCTGATCAAACTGGGTGAACAGCTGTTTGTCGCCGCAGATAAAACGCGCGTCGAGCAATGCCGTGCAGACGGTAAGATCCTCAGCGGCAGCGCTGTGGCACTGGGTATCGTTGCGCACGCTGTGGCCGACATCCAACCCGAGATCCCACAGCAGATAAAGCACCCGCTGCGATAGTTGCTGGGCAAAATCGCTGCTGGAGTTTTTGACATAGAACATTAAATCAACATCGGAGCGCGGGTTCATCTCGCAGCGACCATAACCGCCGACGGCGATAATGGCGTATGGCTGCGGCGTTGTCACATCCATTAAGGCATAGGCAGTCAGATCGGTAACCAGTGTATCTATGAGCAAGGTGATTTTCTGCACCGTTTCACTGCCGCTGGCGCCATCTCGATGGTGCTGGCGGATAAGTTCGCCGTGGTCATGTACCAGATGCTGTGCCAGACGCAGACACTCAGCACGGTTGTCATCGAAATTACCACCCTGTTTTATCAAACGACGGATAGCGCTGTTATCTACACTGAACA
>Ga0256842_1003308_pt1 | contig 10841 bp, 9 predicted proteins | sample 4559240metaG_FD_185973 | JGI IMG/M metagenome (GOLD analysis project Ga0256842, IMG submission 185973) | Hydrothermal vent microbial communities from Guaymas Basin, Mexico - 4559-240 | ecosystem: Environmental > Aquatic > Marine > Hydrothermal vents | place: Mexico: Guaymas Basin | collected...
AATAACATCTTTTGTATCCTTACTTGAATATCCCAGGTTTACAAGAATGCTTTTTGTTTTTGTTAGAGATTCTATGTCTATTTTTTCTTTTAATATATCCTTGATATTGTTAAGTGATTTTTTCCATTTTTCAGAGCTTTCCAATGATTTTGCAAGAGTTAAAAGCATATTAATATTTCCAAGTATAAGCCTGTCTCTCTCCTGCTTCTTTTTGTTTAGATAAACATCATATTCTACTACGAAATCAAGTATTGAATCTCTGAGTTTTGTTAATTTGTCAGTATTTTCTTCATACTTTATTGTTCTAATGAGTTTTTTATATTCATTAATTTTTTCATCAATTTCTTTATCTTCAACTTTTAATGCATTTAATATTTGAATCATAACAGCTGATAGATTTTCTATGTATGTTGTGCAGTTAACCTTACTTTTTGTTTTATTTTTAGACACTTTGAACATTTTAAAACTCCATAAACCGATAATTAATTTGACAAATAAAGAACTGTTCACTAATCTTTCAATAATACAATAATTTTATTGTATGTCCAATTTTTTAGGTGGTAAAATGGTTAAGACCGAATATTTCATTTCCTATATAAAAACAAATTTTTTAATGCTGATTGTAAGGTTAATTTCAAATTCAGGTGCAATTATATGGATTGCTGCATCCGATGTTATATCAATTCAAGATAAATATATTATTTTAATTGTTTACAGCGCAACAACATTCATATATTCCATCTTCTTTATTATTAGATTCTTTGTTGAAGAAAAAGACCAAGAAACTTGTCTGTTTTGTATATTTACATTTCTAATTGATCAGATAGTGGTTTCATATTTTATATACAACACAGGAGGATATTCAAGTCCTTTCTATTCGGGATATTTTGTTGTCATTACACTTGCTGCTTTTGTTCTTGGATTAAGATCAGCCATTATAGTATCAATAGCGGCAGCTCTATTTTTTACACTGTTTAACATCAAGTATGATACGACTTTTTATGACTACCTTGACCTTATCTACAGAATAGTACCGCTTATCATTATTGCATTTCCTACCGGCATACTTAGCGATATAGCCTCAAAACATATAAAGGAGATAGACAGTTTAAATGAAAAGTTAGAAGTCAAAAATGAAAAACTCGAAAAATCATTAATTCAGATAGAAACGATGCAAAAACAGCTCTTAGAAAGAGAAAAAGAAAAGGCATTAATAGAATTAACGGAAAATGTTGCGCATCATATGAGAAATCCCCTAATGAGTCTTGGTGGTATGGCGAATGTTATGAATAAAAGTTTAAAGAAGAAAAAGAATATTGAAGATATTACAAAATATGCTCAATACATAGAGTCAGAAAGTAAAAAATTAAGTACCGTCTTGGATAATCTGCTTCAAATAAGTAATAAAACTTTAGATTTAAAATTTGTTTCAATAAACAATGTTATAAATAAATTAACAGGCAATTTCGAAGATGAGATTAAATCAAAAGGTATTCGACTCGTAGTGGAAACCGATAACACTATACCCCCTATAAGATTGGATGAGAAGAAAATATCCATAGCAATCAACAATATAATTGACCATTGTTTGCAATTTATTAAAAAGGATGATATTTTGAAGGTTGAGACCAAATACAACAAGGATTACATACCAAAGAAGACGGTCTATGTAAAAATATTATGCACGGGCGTTGTGATACACAAGGATGTTCTTAAAAATATTTTTGAGCCCTTTGTAGCAGGTGATGATACAAAGAGAGGATTGGGTTTACCCATTGCAAAACATTCAATAGAGCTTTTAGGCGGAACATTGGATATTGAGAGTCAGGTGGATAAAGGCACAACATTTACCGTTACTTTACCGGTTTGAGGAGGCTAAAGTATGAAAGAGGCTTATCTTTATGAAAAACTTAAGAATAAAAGCATAAGATGCAACTTATGTAGTTTTAGATGTGTGATACAGGATAACAAATTCGGTAAGTGTATGGTTAGAGAAAATAGGGATGGGATACTTTATGCCAATACATATGCGAAGGTTATAGCAAAAGCCATAGATCCTATAGAAAAAAAACCTCTTTTTCATTTTTTGCCGGGAACAAACGCCTATTCCATAGGAACCGTGGGATGCAACTTTAACTGCTTGTATTGCCAAAATTATGAAATTAGTCAATATCCCTTTGAAAATAATGCTCAAGTAATAGGTAAAGAGAATTCTCCCAAAGAAATCGTTGAAGAGGCTATAGCAAATAACTGCAAATCCATAGCTTATACATATACAGAACCTACTATATTTTTTGAGTACGCTATAGAAACGGCTAAAATAGCCAAAGATAGAGGTTTGAAAAATATATTTGTGACTAATGGATATATGACGAAAGAGGCTATAGATATGATGGATGGCTTAATAGATGCAGCCAATATAGACATCAAATCTTTTTCAGATGCATATTATCTGCAGATAGCGGGCGGAGCAAGATTAAAACCGGTTTTAGACTCTTTGGAATATATGAAAAAAAAGGGAATCTGGGTGGAGGCTACAACCCTTATCATACCAAACATTACGGAGGAACCCGTTGAGATTATGTCCATAGCAGAGCATATACATAGTGTTGATTCTTCCATACCGTGGCATTTAAGCAGATTTTTCCCGGCTTATAAAATGGAAGATGTGCCACCAACGGATGTTAGAATTATTGAAAATCTTGCGCAGATAGCAAAATCGATGGGTTTAAAATATGTTTATACAGGTAATATACCGGGTAACAACGGCGAAAATACTTATTGTCCTAAATGCGGTGAACTATTGATTGAAAGGAATGGTTTTAATATATTGCATTACGGCATCAAGGATTCGAAATGTCCTAAATGCGGCGAAAAAATAGATATATTGGAGAGTTGATAAGTGAGAATTCTTTTTAGTGAACAGGAGCTTCAGAAAAAAGTGAAAGATTTGGCGAGACAGTTAAATGCGGAGTATCAGGGCAAAGATAACATCGTGATGGTTTACATAGAAAAAGGTGGCAAATTTTTCTTTGACAAACTTATGGAGCAAATTGGATTTAATGTGGAAACAGACAGTATAAGGGTTAAAAGCTACGACGGAACAGAGAGCGGAATTTTAAAATGGCTTAAAAAACCATCAATTAGCTTTGACGGTAAGGTGTGCATACTTGTTGATGATATACTTGATACGGGTAAAACAATGAAAAAGGTAAAAGAGTTTATATTAAAGCAAGGTGCCGTAGAATGTAAAATATGTGTTGCGGTGAACAAGCATGAAAGACGATTGGAGTACATACATCCCGATTATCACCTTTTGGATTTGGATGAGGGATTTATTGTGGGATTTGGAATGGATTATAATGAGCAGTATAGAGAGCTTCCTGCGATTTATACTATGGATGAGAACTAAATAAATTTATATGAGTAGAAAATGTGTAGTCTTATATTCCGGCGGATTAGACAGTATACTTACGATACATATTATGAAGTCTTTGGGGTTTGAAGTTTATGCTCTTTTCATTAAAACACCCTTTTTTAGCAAAGATACATCTTCCTTAAAAAAACAGCTTGAAAAGACGGGTGTTAAACTGCACGAAAGAAGCAATAATGAAAAGTATATGGATATGGTACGACATCCTAAATTCGGATACGGAAAAAATATGAATCCGTGTATAGATTGCAAAATATTTTTTTTAAAAGAAGCAAAAGATTTTATGGAAGAGGTTGGTGCGGATTTTGTTGTAACGGGTGAAGTTTTAGGTCAAAGACCTATGAGCCAAGCTTCCTATCCAATTTTAAGGCTAATAGAAAAGCAAGCCGGACTGAAAGATTTGGTATTAAGACCTCTGTCGGCGAAGGTTCTGCCTGAAACTAAAATGGAAAAAGATGGTTTTATAAATAGAGAAAATCTTTTTGATATAAACGGAAGAGGGCGAAAAAAACAGCTTGAACTTGCTAAGCACTTTTCCATTGAGGATTTTGAGACCCCTGCCGGGGGATGTCTTCTAACCGATAAACACTTTGCTTATAGATTGAAAGATGCATTAAAATATAATAAAAAAAAGTACTTAGAAGACGAAATAAAACTTTTAAAGATAGGAAGACATTTTAGAATAAATGATTTAAAATTTATAGTTTCAAGAGATGAAAAGGAAACCAATTATATTTTTGAAGCATTTTACGATAAGTTGCCCTTTTTAAGATGCGTAGATGCTCAGGGAGCTTGTGCAATTTTCCTTGAAGAGCCGGGTGCAAACGAAATAGAGAAGGGTGCATCAATATTAAAACGATATTCAAAAAAGGCTAACGAAATAGAGTATCATTATAAGAGTGCATCAAAGATAATAAATCCTAAGCCTATATCTAATCAAGATATAGATGCGTTTAGATTGGATGTATAAAAATATGGGAGTTGTGTATGCTTGAAAAAATTAAAAAACTTGAAGAAAAATATAGCGAGTTAGAGAGTGAATTGAGTAATCCTGAAGTTGTTAAGGATATGGAAAAGTTCAAAAGTATAAATGAAAATTTTAAAAAATTAAATCCCATTATGGAAAAGGCAAAAGAATACAGGCAAGTTTTGAAGGATATTGAGGAGAGCAAAGAACTTTTAAAAGACGAAGAACTTAAGGATATAGCTAAGGAAGATTTAAAAGAGGCAAACGATAAATTAGAAAAAATAGAAGAGGAGTTAAAGCTTCTTTTAATACCCAAAGATCCGACTGCCGACAAGAATGTTATTTTGGAGATTAGAGCCGGTACAGGTGGCGAAGAGGCATCAATTTTTGCAGCTGATTTGTTGAGAATGTATAGTAAATATGCAGAGAATAAGAATTTTACAATTGAGGTTATAGAAAAAAGCATATCCGAAGCAGGTGGGATTAGGGAGATTATTTTAAATATAAAAGGCAAGGGCGCATATTCCAGATTTAAATATGAAAGCGGAACCCACAGGGTTCAGAGAGTTCCAACAACAGAATCTCAGGGTAGAATTCACACATCGGCGGCAACGGTTGCTGTCTTGCCTGAAGCTGAAGCGGTCGATATAGATATAAAAACAGAAGATTTAAGAATAGATGTTTTTAGGGCGACAGGGCATGGGGGACAGTGTGTTAATACAACGGATTCAGCAGTGAGAATTACTCATATTCCTACGAATACGGTTGTTACTTGCCAGGATGAAAAATCTCAACTTAAGAATAAAAATAAGGCTATGAAGGTTCTAAGGTCAAGACTTTATGATTTGCATATGAAAGAACTCGAAGACGAAAGGGCGCAGGATAGGAAAGAACAGATTGGCTCAGGTGACAGATCCGGAAGAATTAGAACATACAACTTTCCGCAGGGCAGGGTTACCGACCACAGAATTAATTTAACACTCTATAAACTCGATGCCATAATGGAAGGCGAACTTGATGAACTCATAGAGGCGTTAACAATAGATGAACAGGCAAAAAAGCTTCAGAATGAAAATTTATAGCTATATTGCCTACCTGCTTGAACAATATTTGGTAAACAAAAGTTGATAGCATATAAGAAAGTTGCAATATGCAAAATTGTATTAAAAATCCAATGGATGGTTTTTTGTATGAGGAATTACTTTAATGATAAAAGAAAAATATAAACAATTGTTTTTATCCCACCAATTTGGCGGAATAAGAACAATAATTATACACAATCGTTGGGCACAAGCTGAATGAACAGAAAAAAGTAGATTTGCTACTAAAAAAAGAATTGAAAACCCAGCGCACAAATAGCACATTTGCAATTCACACGAGCCGATACACAATCCCAAAATTGCAAAAGAGCTATTTTTATCTAACGCATTTTGTTAATAACTTTTGACAAAAAACAACTTGACCTGATAAAATTTGTCTAATTTTGTCTAATCAAAATTGAGAGTATGCAAACATTTGGAGAAATAATAAAATCTGAAAGAGAAAAAAAGGGACTTTTTCTTAGACAAGTAGCAAGTGCTCTGGAAGTTGACCAAGCACTTATAAGTAAATTTGAAAAAGGTGATAGAAAGCCATCAAAAGAACAAGTTGAAAAAATAGCAGATTTTTTAGGTTTGGATAAAGATGAATTGATTACAGCTTGGTTAAGTGATAAAATTGTTTATACAATTCAAGGTGAAAAAAATGCAGAAAAAGCATTAAAAGTTGCCGAACAAAAAATTAAATACGGAAAGGGGATTATCTAATGGCTACAAAAAATAAAATACAAAAGTTTATTGAATTACTTGGTTTTACAAGTAAAAATAAAATTCAATATCAAAAAGAATACAAATTATCTAATTACACTATTAAAGTTGACCTAAAAAAAGGAAAAATATTCTATCGTTCAGACGATAAAACAACAGTTGAAAGAGTATTAGATAACCAAATTCAAATTGGCGATAAAACAACATCGTACTTTGACATAAATAAAGAGCCGATAAATCAAGAAAATTTTGTGGTTTTAGAAGTTGTAAACAGACTTTTAGAAAAAGGATATTCACCAAGCGATATACATTTAGAAAGGCGGTATCCTTCCGGTAGAGGTGCAAGTGGAGGAAAATCTGATGTATGTGTTTATGGTAAAGATGGAAAATCTTTAATGATTATTGAATGTAAAACTTGGGGAAGTGAGTTTGAAAAAGAGCGTCAAAAAATGGAGCAACACGGAGGGCAATTGTTCGCTTACCTTGCTAATGACCAAAACACAAAATTTTTAGTTCTTTATGCTTCAAAACTTTCTGATAACAACATTTTTGAATATGAAAATTTAATTGTTCAAATCAAAGACCGTGAAGAAGACTTAAAGAAAAGCTTAAAACAAATTGAAGAGGAAAATATTAAGCTTTATCGTGATGCAAACAATAAAGCTGAATTGTTTGAAGTATGGAAAGAAATGTTTAACCTATATTTTCACTTCAACGGTATTTTTGACGATGATGCAGTAGCATATCAGCCAGAATTAAAAGCATTAAAAAAGAAAGATTTAAAACCTCTTGATAACTCGCAAGGTTTATTTAACAAATTCGCAGAAATCTTAAGACACAATAATATTTCGGATAATGCAAATGCTTTTAATAAAATTCTTTCCCTATTTCTTTGTAAAATTGTTGACGAAGAAAAAAATGATAATGAAGTTTTGGATTTTCAAGTAAAAGAAGACGAAGAATATGAACATTTGATTGACCGCTTACAAGCTCTTTATCAAAAGGGTATGAAAAAACTAAATGAAGAGATTGTATATTATTCAGAAGCAGATTTACATAAAATCATTAAACTATACCCAAAGCAAACACCTATTGAAGCTGTTGAAGAAGTTTTTAGAGAATTAAAATATTATACCAACAACGAATTTGCATTTAAAGAAGTTCATAATAAAAAATTATTTCAACAAAATGGTAGAGTTTTAACCGAAGTAGTAAAACTTATTCAAAACTATCGTTTTAAATATAATTCTCAGCAACAAGTACTTGGAGATTTTTTTGAGTTAATGCTTAATCACGGAGTAAAACAATCGGAAGGACAGTTTTTTACACCTATTCCTATTGTTAGATATATAATTCTTTCGCTTGGGTTTGATAAATTGATACAAACAAAACTACAAAATGATGATGACTATATTTTACCGAAAATATTAGATTATGCTTGTGGAGCTGGACACTTTTTAACCGAAAGTATCGAAGAATTGCAAAATATATTAAAATCATTAGATATTTCTAAACTTTCAGAAGAACATCAAAAGAAAATTAAAGAATATAGAAAAGGAACTGAATGGACAAAAGACTATATTTTTGGTATTGAAAAAGATTATCGATTGGCGAGAACATCACAAATTGCTTGCTACATTAATGGCGATGGAGATGCTAATATTATTTTTGGTGATGGTTTGGAAAACCACGATAAATTACAATTAGATAAGAAAAAATTTGATGTAGTTATTGCTAATCCCCCTTATTCCGTTTCGGCTTTTAAAAATTATTTGAATATTGGGAAAACTAATTTCTCACTTTTTGAATATTTAACAGAAAGGAGTAGCGAAATAGAAGCATTATTTATTGAAAGAACAAAGCAAGTATTGGCAGATAATGGATTAGCAGGAATTGTATTGCCTTCAACTATTCTTTCAAATACGGGAATTTACACAAAAGCTCGTGAAATTTTATTAAAATATTTTGAAATAAAAGCTATTACTGAACTTGGTAGCAAAACATTCATTGCAACCGGTACAACAACGGTTATTCTGTTCTTAAAACGCAGAAATGATGATTTCTTAAAGGATAGAGAATATATTGCAGAAGATGTTTTTAACGGAATAAATATTGATACAGAAAAAAGATACATCAAAGAAAAAAGGTTTGTTGAGCTTTTTTGCGAACATCGTGAATTTAATTATAATGATTATGTTCGTTTTCTTAAATTAGAAATAAATGAGAATTTGGCAAAAACAGAAATGTTTTTAGAATATAAAGACGCTTTTGATAATAGCACAGAGATAAAAAACTTAAAGAAAAAATCTTATTTTAAAAATTACACACAAAAAGAAAAAGATGAAGAATTAAATAAAAGGTTTTATAACTATTGTAAAGAAATTGAAAAAGAAAAGTTTTTGTACTTTATGCTTTGTTTAAGTGATGCAAACAAAGTAGCCGAAAAAATAGAAGAATACTATAAACCACAACAAACTGTAATTGTAAAAACAGGTAACGATAACAACAAGCAAAAAGAATTTTTAGGATATGAATTTCAAGGCAAAAAAGGACAAGAAGGGATAATAATAAATAATTATGGGGGTAAATTATTTGATAATAATTATAATCAAAATCCACAAAAAGCTAATTATTATATAAAGCAGTCCATCGAAAATAAACCTATTTATAATATTAATGATGAATTAAAAGATAATTTAAATATTTATAATTTAATTGATTTATTAAATTTTGAAAAAGTAGATTTTGAAAAAATAATAAATACAAGTATTCGGAAACAAAATAAACTAAAATCAAATTATCCAATTTTAAAATTAGGCGAAATTTGTGATATTAAGATTGGAGGAACACCAAGTAGAACAGTTAATGAATATTACAAAAACGGCAATAATTTATGGGTTTCAGTTGCTGAAATGAATGGACAATTAATTACAGATACAAAAGAAAAAATAACAGATTTAGGAGTTCAAAATTCAAATGTTAAATTAATTCCAAAAGGGACAACATTATTGAGCTTCAAACTATCAATTGGGAAAACAGCAATAGCAGGTAAAGATTTATATACAAACGAAGCAATAGCTGGATTAATAATTAAGAATAAATATAAAGAAAAAATAACAAATAATTTTATCTTTAAAATTTTTAATGCAGAAATTATCGACTTAGAAAAATTGGGAAATAATGTATTTGGTAAAAGTTTAAATTCAGCATTTTTAAAAAACGAAGTAAAAATTCCTCTACCACCATTAACAATCCAACAAAAAATAGTTTCAGAAATAGAAAAAATAGAACAAAAAGAAACCAAAGGAGTTGAAAGAATTAAAGAGTTAGAACAAGAAATAAAGACAGAATTTAATCAAGCTGTTATTGGTAAGAAAAAATCTAAAATTGATAAAGTTTGTATTTCTCAAAGCGGAGGTACACCAAGCAGAAAAGTACCTGAATATTGGGAAAATGGAACAATAAATTGGTTGCGTTCAGAAGTTTGTCAAAATTGCTATGTTTACGAAAAAGATGTAAAAGAAAAAATAACCGAATTAGGTTTAGAAAAATCATCAGCCAAACTATTTAAAAAGGATACTGTTTTAATTGCATTAGTTGGTGCAACAATAGGAAAAGTAGCATATTTAACTTTTGAAGCAACTACAAATCAAAATATTGCAGGGCTTTATCCAAAAGATGAAAATACTTTAAATTCAAAATTTTTATTTTATGCTTTAATGAATGATTATGATAAAAATTTTGGAGATAGAAAAGGAAAATTCACAATGGCAAATATGTCAATGATAAGAAATATTGAAATAGCATTACCAAGCATAGAAGAACAAAAAAGACTTATTGCAATAATCGAAAAGAAAGAAAAAGAGATTGATAAAATAAAATTAAGTTTAGAAAATGTACAAGAAGAAAAGGAAATAATATTAAAAAAATATTTATAAAATGGAAAGAAAACAAATAAAAAGAAATTTTTGCACACTCATTAATGGCGAAGAATTTTGTGGTGAAACAAAAGATTTAGTATGGGAAAAAGCCGAAAAAATTTATGGCAAATTTAAAAAAGCTCATTTGTACAGAAAAGACAAATATGGTAATGAAATACATTATAATAAATATGGTGATACATCAAGTAGATATGGGTGGGAAATTGACCATAAAAAACCTGTTGCAAAAGGAGGAACTGACCATATTAATAATTTGTAAGCATTACACTGGAAAGAAAATAGAATAAAAGGAGATATATATCCATATCCATTATCAAAAAGGAATGAGCAAGTGAAAAAAGCCAACGCATAAGCCATACACATTTGCAATTCACACGAGCCAACGCTCAATCTAAAAATTGCAAAAGAGTATGTCTTGCTAACGCACAGGAAGAAAGGAAATGAGTAGCAAATTTGAAAAGAAAAATGATATAAATGGAAGAATGCCAGTGCCCAACACAGCATATGCACAATGGCGGGTAAAGTGCAATAAACAAAGTGATTATGAATAAAACAATGGACATAGCAATAATGAACGGAAGTGCGAAAAACACCGCCACTGTGCATATGCGAGATCGTTATACGCAATTCAAACAAAATAGAAACATAGGAAAGAAATGAAATATAATGATTTAGACATAGAAAAGTGGAAAGAA
>Ga0256842_1003309_pt1 | contig 10839 bp, 16 predicted proteins | sample 4559240metaG_FD_185973 | JGI IMG/M metagenome (GOLD analysis project Ga0256842, IMG submission 185973) | Hydrothermal vent microbial communities from Guaymas Basin, Mexico - 4559-240 | ecosystem: Environmental > Aquatic > Marine > Hydrothermal vents | place: Mexico: Guaymas Basin | collected...
TAACTAAAACTCTCAGTTATTTGAGCAGTTAATTTTGAAGATGCCATAGTATAAGCACACTCTCTATCCTTTTCACATAAATTGAAATAACTATCAAAGATAGGTCTAACATAATTATTTTGAAAACTACCTGCTCTGTGAATAGCTAATAAAGACCTTTGAATGTCTTCTTCTAATCTATGAGAATAAGCCCTTGTCTCATAAGAAGCTCTTAAAAACTCCTTATTGAGTCTTAAATAAGTATCTAAATATTCAGAATAACCACGAAAATAAGTATTTATTAAATTGGCTTCACCTTTAACTTGTATAATACCGCTTTCAGCTTCTAATATGTTCTCTTTAGCCATCAAAGAAGAATATCTTGTTTTTATATCTCCCCATCTTGCTTCAAACTCCGCTTGTAAAGATTTTAAAACACTTGTCAATCTTTCTATTTCAGAGTTTAAATAATTAATTCTTTCCTCATAAATAGTTTCTTTTTCTTCTAAAACCTGTTTTCTACTTTGAGCCATAGTTTCTCTTGATTTAGCCTCTTCTACTCTTGATAAAGAGTTTAATTTTTCTACAAGCAATCTATCTCTTTCTATATTTAAAGCTTCAACCATAGTTAACATAACAAACATCTCATTATAAAAAGCAAACATTTGTCTCAAATCTCTATTCAAAGCAGTAAGAAGATTAAAATTTTTAGCTTCTCTACCAATATGATTTATTTTAGCTATAAGCTCTTGTTCATTCAAAAGCCATTCTTCCTTTTTCAAAATAAAATCACTTTCATTTTTAACAACCATTGTTTTTAATTGCTGAGATATATTATCAAAAAATAAAGATAACCAACGCTCACGCATTTTTACTTTAACATCAAAAACAGAACTAAAAAACTTAAAAAGAAAAAACTTTCTTTCCTTCTCAGACAAAAATTTTGAAAACTTATCTCTCTCAGTTTCTATAACAACTCTCATTTTCTCAATAAGAGAAGATAAACTGTAAACTCCTTTTAAAGCTTCAAGAAATTCAGAAATAAGTCCTCTTACATAAGAAGTCTCCTTTTCAAAATAAAAAAGAGGTTTTAAACCTAAGACATTATAAATATCAGTTTTCATAAAGAGAGGTGCTTCAAAAGAAAAATCAAATTTATCTAACAAATCAACCTCAAAATGTTCAAGAGAATTTACCTCAAGTCTATTAATTCCAAAAGAAAAGTCTTCAACCATAAATTTCTCAATCTCTTTTAGAGTAGGTATTTTTTTATAAAAAGGAATATAAACATAACTGTTCCCAAAAGGAGTAAATTTAAACTTTTCATAATCAATTTCAGAAGGAACTTCAGGCTTCTCCATATAATCTGGAGCAGAAGGACTTGGTATTTCTCCAGAAAAAGTAGAATAAGAAGGTATTTGTAAATTTTCTAAATCAGGAACTCCAATAGAAATAGGTAAGAAAGAAATTAAAGGTTTTGTTAATACAGGAGTATTAGGAGGAGTAGAAATAAAATAAGGTAAGTCAGGTTTTTTAGTAATATCTACAGATACCTTTGGAGAAGGTATAGTTTGTGTAGGCAATTCAATAGTTTTTCCGTTAGGAATATTTACCTTCTCAGGAGGTATTAAATAAGCAAAAGGTATGTAATAGTAAGTGTTTATCATTATGCAAAGCTCCTTATAATAGAAGCTGTTACAGAAGAATAAGCTATAGCCATTGTTCTATTATAATCACGAATTACATCAGTAGCCATTCTTAAAGCATCAAAAGCTCTTCTAACTTTATCATAAGCTTCTCTACCAACTTTTTCATTATAAAATATAACTTGATTTTTCAAATCTAAATAAGTATCTCTTGCTTTCAATTCATTCTCCCAATAAGAAACTAATTGCTGTTCTTGCTCTTTTAAAGAAAGAATTTTATCATAAATATCTTTTTTATATTCAGATATAATTCTTTCTACATCAACATTATATTTCTTTAAATCACTTTCATATCTTGTTATTTCAGCCTCATACTGTCCAAGTAAAGCTCTTAAGCTTGAAATGTTAGCTCTTATCTCACTATCTTTAGCTTCTAATTTTGCATTCTCACTTTTTATTTTAGATAATACAACATTTAATTTAATATCTTTAACAGCTTGTTTTGCCTCAACTGCATCTAAAGAAGATAAATAAGCCTGAACTCTTGTTTTTATTAAATCTGAAATACTATTAACTTGCTCTATTTCAGTTCTAAATTTGCGAAGCTCATTTTCATATCTCTTTAATAAGATTTTATATTCTTCGAAAACTAAATAATTATATTTCTCAAGCTCCATTAAATATTTACTATAAGAAGCATAATAATCATTTATAATTTCTTTTTGTTTTTCTTCTAATTCTCTTTTAGCAATAACAGCTTTTATTCTTTCAAATTTTCTCCTTTCTATTTCAATAAGTTCCTTATAAACAGAATTATAAAAATTTTGAAGCTCAATCATAAATCTGTATCTTATTAAAGCATTATTATATTCATTAATAGCATTCTCCATAATTAACATATAAGTTTCATAAGTTACTCTAAAATCTCTTTCAAAAACATCTCTATAAAGAGAGTTTGCACTATAAACTTCATTAATAAATGAAGCTAAAGTTTTTATAACAGTAGTCTGGTGTTCTTCCATATATCTTGAATACAAATCAATCTCATCTTTTAAACTATTCAAATAAAAATCATTAAGATTTTTTTGATAAATTCCAGAAGGAGAAAAATGACCTAATAATCCAAAAGAAGAATTTATCTTTCTAAAATTATTAGAAGTTTTTCTTAAAAATTCATTTCTTAGAAATTGATATTTACTATATGCATAAGAAGTTAATTTATCAAATAAATCATAAAACTTATCAAGGCTATTAGATAAAACAGATTTAAAAGTTAAAGTATAATAACTGGTAAGAATTTCATCAGCCTGAGGAATAGATATATTAGAAGGTTGTGCATAAGTTATAAAATCAGGCTCAATAAAAGAGAGGTCAGAAACATCATAAGTAGAAATATCAAATTTTTCAAACTTTTTTTCTAATGGAGTAGGTTTATTCATTTAGCTCTCCCAAGTTCAGCCAATCTAAAAGAAATAAACTCAAGATTATCTAAATTCTCTATAAGAATTTTTAACTCTTTGCTTTTTAATCCTCTTCCACAATTAATCCACATATTCCCCGTATAAGTATAAGAATTATTATCTGTATAAATAGTAGCACTCTCCAAAGGAACATTAGCAAAAATTTTATCTATCTTTTTTAACCTTGAACTTCCAAGACTTCCAAATCTAAAAATAAGATCTCCTGTAGTTCTTTCTTCATCAAAGATATAAATACCATCTTCAGCAGTAAGGATACCATCTACCCCTGTAACTCTAATAGAAGTAGAATATAAAGAATATAGAATTTTATCAATATAAGGAACTAATGAAAAGAAAACTAATGCTTCAGGCTTACCCGTAAAAAATATAGCATCTATAAAAAATAGAAAGTCTTCAAATGAAGCACTTATATTGGCTATACTGCTAAGAAGATCAGATAAATTGAAAACTTCTTTATGTTTTAAATTAAGAAATAATTTTGTAACATCTAAAAATGGCAGTAGTAAATCAGAAAATCTAACATCTAAAAGAAGACAGTAATTATCAGATAAAGAAATAGCTTCTAAAATGGAAGTTGGAAATATAAGTTTAAAGCTATCAAGTAAATCAATAACTGAAAGAGTATTAGAAAGTAATAAAATATTTATGTTATCTTTTATACCTAAAACATCTCTATAATAAGCAAGATTATCTATACCGCCTATAATATCAACTAAGGTAAGCCATTTATCAAATAAAGAAATACGAGATTGTAATTTATAAGAAGGAAAATCTAATAAAGAAACCAAATCTTTAATCAAAATGTAATAATTATAAGAAACTCTGTCAGCTCCAAATGGAAAAGAAAAATCAACACTTGAAGCTTTTAAATCTAAAATAAGATATTTACTATCAACGAAATTTAAATAAGACAAAGCAGGTATAGTCAAAAAAATTGAAGGTTCTTTCTCAATATAAGTTAAATTGTCAGAAAAAAATCCAAAACTCCATATACCATCTAAGGTATAAGAACAAATATCATTAAGAGAAAGAGATAAAGAAATCTTATTAAAATCTGAACCTAAACCAAAAACATCTGTTATAGAATCAGAATAGGTTGCCATTTTTTATCATTAAATTAAAAATTAAACAGAACTTATAGTATATACAACATTTAAAACATCTCCAGAAGTTAAAGCTTTAGCCACAGAAAAACGACCAGCACATAACAATACTCCAGTAGTATCTCCCTTTGTAGAAGTGCTGGTAATAAATACTCCATAAACATTTATAGTTACAGTAGCACTAATAGTAAAAGTAGCTGGATTAGCTTCATTACTTACAGCGTTAGTTCCAAAAGCATTTACAAATTGAGGACGATCACTCTCACTATAATCATAAAGTTCAGCATAAGTTCCTGTAGCTCCTAAAGCAGATGCCGCAGTATCATTCTCAGTAGGAGTTACATCAGCCCCTATTAAACCCATATACCATGCACCAGCCGCAACTTCCTGAGAAACTCCAACCTTTAATAAATGGTTTCTTCCTTCAATAGTAACTACATTATTAAATTCAAGTCTATCAATTACTCTCCCATTTCTAACAACTTCTACAATAAATTTTCCTTTGTAACCCAGCATTCTCTCCTCCTTATTCGTTTTTTTCTTTTTTAATAACAGTAGTTATTATTTCATCTTTGAAATCTACATTATTTCTTTCAGAACCTAATAAAAATTTATCTCCATCTGGAGTATTAGCTTTTCCAGAAACAAATTCGCCTTTAATATTAACATCTAACCTATCTTTTGTAAATAAAATAGGTTCTGTTCCCTTTACCATTACTAATCCCCTATTGCTTAACCATACAGGTATATTATTATTTAATAAAATTCCGCTTCCCTTTATACTTCCTATGTTATATTCATTAAATTGCAAATTAAAAGTTTCCCCTTCAACAGGCACTCCTATATATGTTCTATTATTTGTAGAAATTATAATTACCTCATTATTAGATATAACAATATTTATATCTTCAGGAAATTCAAAATAAAAATAAGGAAGAACTAAATCATAATAAAGAGCCTCAGTAAACCATAATTGATTTTCTTTTGAACCAAAAATTCTTCCTTTAAAAAAACAAAGATTTTCTACACGAGGCATAGGAATAGCTTCAGAGACAGCATATTCAAAGCTATCTTTAGCACTTTCAAAAGTAAAAGATTTATCAAATTTCCACTCTCCTACAGTTTCATCTTTTATAGAATATACTCCATTCCAAAATTTATTAGAAATATAAACTCTATCCTCAATTCTAACAAAATAAAACTTGCTAAAAGAACTGCTCGTTTTAGTAATTTGTTTTAAAGACCTATTAATCAATGAAAATTTATAAAGATAATCAAAACCACTCTGATAAGAAAAAACTAAATAATTATTACCGTCTAATCTAAAAGGAGAATGAGCATAAGGAAGATCAGCTACTTTTTTTAACTTATATCTTGACTTCAAAGAACCATCAGGAAAAACATCCATATTCAATATAAAATAAGGATAACGAGTATCCAATTCAAGTCCTTTATTTTTTATACCAAGAAAAGAAGTGAAAGTAATATCTTTAAAATCTTTTTGAGATAAAGAAATTCTTCTTTTTTTAGCCATCAAATAAGCCCTCTATGAACAGGAATAGTATAATTAAAATTATTATTTCTTACAATAAAATTTTTAAATCTTTTTAAAGCATCTCTATACTGAGCTTCATAATATTGAGCTTTCTGATTAAAAGTTTCTGTGTCATCTTTTAAATACGCCTGCCACATAACTCCATACAATAATAAAAACATCCATTCCTCTCTTAAGGGAATAGTATCATTAGCAGTCAAATCAGCTCCCAAAGTAGCCTCATAAACTACATTTACTGAATAAATATCATCAGGAGTTGGCAATAGATAAATATTTTCTTTATTATAAGTATAAAATTTAGGCTTTGCTGATACATTAAAAGCATTGTAATGAACCATAGAATAAGGGATAAAAGCCAGAGGTAACCCATCACAATAAACAGATTTTATTCTAAAAAAATCAGAAGGTAAAGAATAAGACATAACATCTTTAGATGTATTAAAAGGATAATTATCTTGTAAAAAACCTGTGTTAGCAATAATATCTTTAATTACATAATTCACATAGGAAATAAGTTCATTATCACTCCATAAATAAGGCTCTTCTGTATCAGAGAGCTTATCTCTCAAATTATAAATAAAATCTCCTACCATCACTTCTTCTTTCTCCTCTTTTCAGTTTTTATTACAGCTTTTTTAGCAAGTCTTTTTCCCTTTTTAGTTCTCATACTTCTTAATAAAGCAACAGCTTTAGTCCTCCCTCCACGAGGACCTCTTTTACTCTTCAGTCAAACTAAAACTTTTCTACCAGGTTTATTAGGAACATCAACCATACGATAATCTTTACAGCCTTTCTTTGAACCTAACTTCTCACGAACATATTTTCCTGTTTTGTATTTATAAATAGTTCCCTTCTTTATAGTCATATAAAACTCCTATTTCTTTTTCTTTCTCTTTTTAGCTATCTTTTTTGCATTTTGAGCAAAGACTGCCTCTTTTAAAAGTTCAATATTATGCTTTCTTCTTGCTTCTCTTTTAGCCTGTGCAATACAAGCCTGAGTTACTCCTTTATATCCCTTTCTTCTACAATAGGCAGTAAACTTCCCTTTAGTTCCTTTTCTTTCCATTCTTTCTTCCGCCTTCTGCATCCATTTATCATTCTTTATTTTTCTTTTAGTTTTTTTAGCCATCTTTTGCCTCCCAATCTATTTTCTCATAAGAAATAGCTACCTCTTTACCAAAAAACATATTAATAATATCAAAAACCTTTTTTTCATCAAAAGACTTACAAGAAGATATTTCTAATCTTGCATAATTCTTTTCTACCCAAGTATGAATATAAATATGACTTTCAACAAGAATTAATCCAGCAGAAAGACCATAACCTCCTTTATAAGAATTTTTTATTGGAGATGGAAAATGAGCTACCTGAAGAGTATTTAAAACAGGAGTCATATCTATAAATTCAACACATCTTACAAGAAAAAGACGGAGTATTTCCTCAGAAGATAAAACATCTTGAGGGGCATTATATATGTTAACAAGTAAAGTCTGCCCAGTCAACTCATAACTCCTCCCAAATTCTACAAAAATTATATTACCAAAATGAATATCTTTTACACCTCCATAGTCTCATTGGCTTGCCAAAAATATAAATTTTCTTTGAATAACTATAATTAATATTACAATTAGTTCTATATTGCTTGCATTTACCATTAACTCTCCAAACACAAATTTTTTTACTATGCTTTAAACATTCTTTATAACCTTGTTTCCAAGAACAATCTTTTGTTTCTTTTAAAACTTTATAGCATGAACGGTTATAACATTGATAAGTTATAAAAAGTTTTTTACATTTATTCAATTTGTGCAACCTCCATAAAATATATGCTTGAGAAAAAAAGTAATCCATACTATCTTTAGTTTTCCAAGCTGGAAAATATTTTGATAATTCTTTATCCCACCATCTTGGAGTTATCTGGGCATAACCAAGACTACCCCAGCCATCTAAAGAAGTTCTCCATCTACAATTACTTTCCACTTTCAATTGAGCCACAGAATACCAATAAGGATAATCTATTCCAAAAAACCATTGGTGTGCTGTTTTAACTTTCCAAATAAATTTTTTACAATCTCCAGTAAAACATACATCAACTAAAAGCAAAAATAATTGCAGACCCAATAAGCAAAATAAAGTAATAATTTTTCTTATCCTCATCTTTCCAATCAATTCTCCCTAACCTTATTCTTCTAAAGATATAAGACAAAAAATACCACCAAGATACTAAAAAAGTTTTTTTTATAACTACTTGACAAGGTGCTGTAAAATCAAATACCCAGCCAGTTAAAAACAAGAATAAACAAACTATAATTAAAATTATAGAAAAATACCATTGCTTTAAGTAATTCATAACTTACTCCTTAAATCTTTATAAATTTTTTCTACTTTATTATTTACAATTTCAAGATATTCTACTAATTCCTTTCTAATCTTTTTATAAGAAAATAAACTTACTCCAAAACCAAATAAAAAACCAAGAATAAAAGCTAAAATAGTCCAAAGCATAATAAACCTCCTTTATTGACATGTTTTTATAGCTTCCCTAAGCATTTCATTTTCCTTTTCTAATTTTAAATAATTATTTAGAATAACTTTAAGTTTTTCTGGATAAGTAGCATTTTCAACAAAAGGTTCAAGTTCTGCTTTTGGAACTTCAGGAATTTTACATTTTATATAAACAGGTTTTTCAACATACTGAACTTTAGGAGAAATAAGAGAACAGGAACACAAAAATAAAAGAGGTAAAAATAAAATCGCTTTTATTTTCATTTCAAAGTTCCTTGTTAAAATAAGTAATTACTTTCTTTAATAAATCAAAATAAATTACAGTAGTTCTGTTTATATGAGAAAATAAGGCTCTTTCAATATTATTTTTCTTACTTGGATTTTTATTAAGTATCTCAAAACATTCTTTTAAACCAAAAAGCTTACCAATTAAAGCATCACAATCTTTAATTATCGTTTCCTCTTCTAACATTTCCCCTCCTTTTTATATCTATAAATTCATCTATCATAATAGCCATTTGCTTACATTCTTTTGGAGTAATATATACTCTTTTAGTAATAATTTTTGGAATTTCTATAACCTTAACAGGCTTATTAGCTATTTTCAATAGTTTGTTCATTTTTTCCTTATATTTTTTATCCTGTAAAACAAGCTCTTTAGCAAGTCTCTCATTTTCTTTTTGACAAACATTTATCTTCTCTTTCAATAAGATATTTTCTTTTTTCAATCTATTATTATCATGTTGAAGTTTTTTTATTGAAATAAATAAAAAAATGAGACAAAGAATTCCTGCAATTAAAAAAATACCTTTTGGACGCAGATAAGAGATTAAAAAGTTAAACATTTCAATCTCCTTTACTAAATTATATTATGGATAATATATAATTCCATCTCTATCTATATGTCCGCATATAACAGAAGTTATTATATACTTTTTAATTCCAAGATTATCAGTTTTTGAAGCAAATGTTCCGTCTATCCCCGGATCAAACTCAACCTGTTCAAGAACTTCTCTACCAATTAAAGTGCAACCAAAAGGAATAACATAAACTTCTATTTTTTCTTTTCCTTCTATATAATTATCATCTACCCAAACACCTCTACCATCAGGAAGCTTTATATGAAAACATAAAGGATTTTTTGGATTTCTTATTTTTCTACAGCGATATAGACCTCCTACAACTGTGTTATAATCTATATAATCAATAAGTTTCTTTAGAGCATTTTCAGGAATAATCATATCATGTTCAACATTAAAAAGATAATCATAATCTTCATTTAAAACTATTTCTCTTGCTTTATTCATTTTGTAAGCAATGTTATATCTCCATCTTGGATTAGTCTCTATTCCTTTCATATTGTAAGATGGATCTATTGGATTAGATACAGTAAAAAATATATCTACTTCCAGATCAGAAGTATCTAAATTCATTATACTTTCATAACTCTTAGGTTGCCAAAAACCTATAGGACAATGGATTAACACTCTTATCTTTCTACCCACTTCCATTGATACCTCCTTATATTTTTATTAAAATTATCTCTATTAAAACCTCTTGATTGCTTTTCATAATGAATTATCTCCGTTTCACCACACAAAGCTACATTATAACCAAGTGATTTGATTTTATTAACCAAATCTATATCTTCAAAACCATTAATATATTCTTCATCAAAACCGTCCACTCTTTCAAATACTTCTGATTTAACCAACATACAAGCTCCTGTAACAGCAGGAACATATTTATTATTAACAAATCTATCAGGAAGCCTTATATCTTTATGATAAGGTAAACCATTACGAAAATAAACTCCTATATGCTGAATAGTCTTGTCAGGATAAAGAAGTTTAGCCCCAACAATAGGAACATTGAAATCATCAGCAACTTTCATCATTTTAGATATAAAATCACATTTAACTTCTATATCATCATTTAAAAATAAAACCCATTCTGTATTACATTTTCTAAAAGCTTCATTACAAGCCTTTGAAAAAGTATTATAACCCATTGATAAATGAACATGAATAGGATGTTCTACATATTGATAGATAGAAGAAAGACATCTCTCCACAAAATTATTCTTGTAAATTGTAGGTATTATTATAGTAACATCTAACAATGTTTATATTTCCTCTGTATAAGGTTTTTATTTGGTAGTTCAGCAACATCTAAAAAATCACTTATTTTTAACAAATTCTTTTCTGGATCAATAAAATAATCTTCATACTGAATATGAAGCACAGGAACTTTCTCCGAATTTTTAATACTTTTCAAATTTGTTATTATTCTCTGATAATATTCAAAAGCCAAACGAAAACCTCTTTCCAAAGAAAAGCCATCTCTCCTAAAAAGAGAAGAAGCTACAGCATAAGGATTTCTCCAGCAAATAATTAATTTTGGATTTTCTACAAGACCATGATTGATATATAAATGAAAAAACAAAGAATTTCTTGGATCTTTCCAACCCCAAAAATTACTCTTGTTCTTATCTATTACCTCTTTAATTTCATTTATAAAAGAAAGAAAGGCTTTATCAAGAGCTTCCTGTTCTGGAAGATTACACCAAG
>Ga0256842_1003310_pt1 | contig 10837 bp, 8 predicted proteins | sample 4559240metaG_FD_185973 | JGI IMG/M metagenome (GOLD analysis project Ga0256842, IMG submission 185973) | Hydrothermal vent microbial communities from Guaymas Basin, Mexico - 4559-240 | ecosystem: Environmental > Aquatic > Marine > Hydrothermal vents | place: Mexico: Guaymas Basin | collected...
CGGTAACAGCTTTGGGACCTGTACCAATGGTTACTTCTCTAATTTTACCAGAATAAACTTGTTTTGGGATTTCAAAAGCCAATTTCTCTCCCTCCTTTTGTTTTTATACTTCTCCTCTAAGAAGTTTCGGCGTTAACATATAAACAACACAATATATTTGTCAAGAATTTTTTTCATTGGCTCAAAATAGTTGTATTAAAAAATAGACACTATATGTTGTGTTTTAGTTGTAAAAACATACAATATATGACTATTCTATGATTTTGTTAAATATTTCATAAGCATCTTTAAGTGCTGAAGAATCCTCTGGTAACTGAATCAGAGGTTTACCTTGTATATCAAATTCATGGACTAAAGAATCTTCAGAAATCATTCCTGCTAACTCTAAATTAGCTTTTTTTATCTCTTCTAATAAAGGCTCTTGGTTTTCCTCTTTTTTGACTCTGTTTAAAATTAAATAATAGTTTTTTATTCCAAAATTTAGTTTCTTTGCTAAATCTGCTATTCGGGATGCTGCCTGAATTCCTCTTATAGTAGGGTCTGAAACCAAAATAAGTATATCCATGTCTCTTGCTCTCAATCTACTTATATGCTCCATTCCAGCTTCGTTGTCTATGACTACATAGGGATAATTCCGAACAAGCTTTTGAAGAAATTCGGTAAGAAGGGCATTTGCGGCACAATAGCAGCCTGGTCCTTCAGGTTTTCCCATGGCAATCAGATCAAAGCCTTTGCTTTCTACTAATGCTTCATTTATTTTCATCTCTATGAATATATCCTTTGTCATACCCAAGGATGGGGCTTTTTCTTTCATCTCTTCTCTTGCATCACTCAGAGTTGTTTCAAGTTCTAAGCCAAGTACTTCATTTAAGTTAGAGTTAGCATCTGCATCCACAGCAAGCACAGGGGTTTTTCCATTTTCTACCAAGTATCTTACAAGAAAACCTGCTATTGTAGTTTTTCCTGTTCCTCCTTTTCCCGCAAATCCAATACAGTAACCCATTAAACTCCTCCTTGATTAAACTCAACAATTTATTCTATCAGAAATAAAAATAAAGAGCTACTTTAATTTTACGCATCTTACCCAATGTGCAGAAGAGATCTTTTTTAATGGAATATCTTCTCTGCAATCAGAAGATGCATAAGGGCATCTTTTCAAAAACTTACAACCTTGCTCTACTGCTTCTACAATGTCTGCTTGTCTTTTTATCTTAAAAAGAATCTTTTTCTTAGGATCTGGTTCTGGCACAGCAGAGAGAAGAAGCTTTGTATATGGATGTTTTGGATTTCTAAATAATTCTTCTGAATTGGCAATCTCTACAATCTTTCCAAGATACATTATGGCAATCATATCACTCATATATCCTACTAAGTTTATGTCATGGGAGATAAAAAGATAAGCTATTCCAAGCCTTTCCTGAAGCTCTTTTAATAGATTTATTATTTGAGCCTGAATAGAGACATCAAGAGCAGAAACAGGTTCATCGCATACTATTAATAATGGATTTACACTTAATGCACGTGCTATTCCTATTCTCTGCCTTTGTCCTCCGCTGAATTCATGTGGATACATATCTGCACTGTTTGCTGAAATTCCTACCATTTCTAAAAGCTCTCTTACTCTTTTTCTTCTTTCTTTACGCTTAATACCCAAAACCCTTAAGCCTTCTTCAATGGTCTCTCCTATGCTCATCTTTGGATTTAAAGAGCCAAATGGGTCTTGAAATACTATCTGTATTTTTCTTCTTATAGACTTAAATTCCTTATCTGAAAGGGACTGTATCTCTTTTCCTTCAAAAATGATTTTTCCCTCATCTATCTCTAAAAGCCTGAGTATAAGACGTGCTAATGTGCTTTTTCCACATCCGCTTTCTCCTACAAGCCCAAGTGTTTTCCCTTTTACTATATCCAGATCCACACCATCTACTGCTTTGATCCAGCCAACTGTTTTCCTAAGTATCCCTCTTTTTATAGGAAAATATTTTTTTACTCCTCTTGCTTGAAGCAGTATCTCGTCTAAGTCTGCATTATCCCAATATATGACATCTGATTCTGTGGCCATCTTCTAATTCCTTAAAGTCAGGGATTGCTTCTGTACACAATTTCTCAGTCAAAGGACATCTGGGATGAAAAGGACATCCTTTTGGTCTGCTAAGAAGGTCAGGGACAAATCCAGGGATACTTTTTAGCTTCTGATTCTTAAAATGTCTTTTGGGTAAAGAATCTAATAGCCCTTTTGTATAGGGATGAGCTGGGCTGTAAAAGATGTGTTCTACACTTCCTTCTTCTACAATGATACCAGCATACATTACACATACCCTATCTGCAATCTGAGCTACAACACTTAAGTCATGGGTTATATAGAGTAAAGAGATGTTATATTTTTCTTGAAGTTCTTTGAAAAGAGTCAATATCTGCGCTTGCACAGTAACATCCAGAGCAGTAGTCGGCTCATCAGCGATAATCAGGCTTGGATTGCAGGCAAGTGCAATAGCAATCATAACCCTTTGTCTCTGACCACCACTTAGCTGATGAGGATAATCATAAAGCCTTTTTTCTGGCTCTGAGATCCCAACTTCTTTCAGCAGGGTAATACACCTATCTGTTATTTCCTGCTTTGAAGCATTTTCATGCACCATTATTGCTTCTGCTATCTGATCCTTTATAGTAAAAACAGGATTGAGGGAGGTAAGGGGTTCTTGAAATATCATTGAGATCTCTTTTCCTCTTATATCTCGCATCTGCTCTTCTGAAAGTTTACAAAGGTCTTTTCCTTTAAATAAAATTCTTCCCTCTACTATCCTTCCATTAGGGGGGATAAGTCTTAAAATGGAAAGAGAAGTAACTGTCTTACCACATCCACTTTCTCCTACAAGGCACAATATCTCACCTTTTTTTACAGAAAAGCTTACATCTCTTACAGCAAGAGCAAATTCATTTTCTATAAAAAATCCAACGCTAAGATCCTGAACTGAAAGAAGAGTCATTACTTAATCCCTATCATCTTGCTCTTAATCTTGGATTTAACGCATCTCTCAATGCTTCTCCAAAAAGATTAAAAGAGAGCACAACCACTAAGATGGCTATTCCTGGTGCAAAAGTAAGCCATGGAGCATCAAAAAGATATTGTTTTCCATCTGCCAGAATATTCCCCCATGTGGCATGAGGTGGAGGAACTCCAAAGCCTAAGAAACTGAGACCTGCTTCTGTAAGTATTGCTGAAGCAATCCCAAGTGTTGCAGAGACAAGCACAGGTGCTATTGCATTTGGTATCATGTGCTTAAATATTATTCTAAATTCACTTACTCCAAGCGCTTTTGCTGCCAAAACAAAATCTTGCTCTCTTAATGAAAGAAACTCTGCTCTTACAAATCTTGCTGTTCCCATCCAGCTTGTAAGTCCTATAACCGCCATGATGCTGTAAAGACTTCCTGGAATAAAAGCTACAATAGTCAGAATTAAGAAAAAACTGGGAAAACAGAGCATCACATCTATTATACCTGTGATGATAGAGTCTACACTGATTATTCCTTTTTTTAAAAAAGATTTTTCTTTTATAAAAAAGAGAAGCGAAATAGTAATAAAAGATGTAATGCCCAAAAAAAGCCACTCTTTTTTTGCAAAGAAAAATATTGCCAGCAAAAAAAGACAGCTCAAAATAATATGATAAGCTTTTACATAATGATGTCCAAAATATCCAGCAATACCTCCAACTACAATACCAATAGCTACTGAAATGCCGACTGCCACAAATCCAACAGTAAGTGATACCCATGCTCCCTGAAGCATCCTTGAGAAGACATCTCTTCCCAGTTCATCAGTGCCAAGTATATAAATACCAAATGGAGGAATTTGATCTGGTAAAAGAACTTCTGTATTTGCATGAGAAAGAGGAGGCTTAAGCTTCTCCTCAAGTCTTATCATAGAAGGATTAAATATCGGATGTCTTCCAGAAGTCAGGATAAGACCTAAAACAGCCACAATAAAGAAAAGCACAAATATAAAGAGTCCAAGCATACCAAGCTTATCTTTTTTTAATGTTGCCCAAAGTCCTCTTTTCATAACTTTATCCTTGGGTCTGCTATCATATACAGAAGATCAGATATAAAAGTTCCTATAAGCACTAAAACAGCAGAGATAAAGTTCAGTGTAATTACTACTGGATAATCTCTGGAAAGTATAGCTTCATATGCCATTCTTCCTATCCCAGGCCAGGAGAATATAGATTCAATAATAACTGATCCTCCAATAAGCCCAGGAATTACTAATCCAAACATCGTAATAAAAGGAAGTAGGGCATTTCTAAGTGCATGTTTGTAGTGAACATCATCTTCTGGGACTCCTTTTGCCCTTGCAGTCCTTATATAATCCTGAGCTTCTACTTCTAACATCTGGCTTCTTACATATCTTGAAAGTATTGCTATTCCTCCTGTTGCACTCAGCACTGAAGGTATGAACATGTGCCATATTCTATCCATAAAGATATGGATAGAGTCTGAAGAAAAGCCAAATGTTTTCATTCCTATAACTGGGACATGAAATGTGTTTACTACAAATATGATCAAAACATAGGCAAAGAAAAAACCAGGAATTGAGATAAAAAGATATGCAAAAAAGGTTGCTGTTTTATCAAAGATTCCGCCCCTCTTTATAGCTGAATGTATTCCTACAGGAAAGGATAGTGTCCAAGTAAGAAGAGTGCCAACAATAAATAGAGGGAGACTGTTTAAAAAACGTTCCCATATCTTTTTTAGCACTGGCCTTCCATCCTTCCAGGAACATAACTTTCCAGAGAAAAGGTCTTTATAAAATATTAGATACTGCACATACAAAGGCTTATCTAAGTGAAACTGGCTTCTAAATCTTTTTATAAGCTCTGGAGTAAATCTTGGGTTCATAGGATTTATCTGGCTTGGCTCTCCAGGTGCAAGATGTATTACAGAGAAGGATATGATCGAGATAAAAAACAATGTAACAGTTTTTTGGACAACACTTCTTATGATAAATGGTAACATGTTTTAAATCCCTTTATGTAGTAGTAGAGAGCTTGGAAGATATTCTGGCCTTAAATTATGAATAGCATGAAATATGTTTTCTTTTATTCTCTTATCTGTCTTGTAGATACCTTGAAGCAAGTCTTTAATATCTTTTCTCTTAGAAGAAAAAGAGGTAGGACATCCTGATTCTTTTTCAGTCCAACCCTTTGATTTAAAAAACTTTTCTATAAGTATTTCGTCTACCAAGTAAAGCGGTCTTATTATCTTGAATCTGTTATCAAAAAATTCCTGTACAGGAAGCATAGTGCTTATATTTGCGCCATAAAAGATATTTAAAAAGAGAGTTTCTATAACATCATCTTTATGATGCCCATAGGCTATTTTTGAGTAGCCTAATTCATCTGCTATTTCAAAAATAAGTTTTCTTCTTTGACGAGAACAGAAAAAACATGGATTCTTTTTGTTAATTTCGCTATGAGCTTTTGGTCCTATATCTGTCTTTACAATTTTATATCTGATTTCATTTTCTTCAAAAAAACTTATTAACTTGTCATTGCTTTCATCTTTAAAACCCAGATCTATATGAAGAGCAAGAAGCTCATAGTTTATAGGAATCCATTTCAATCTTTCTTTTAAAAACCACAAAAGAGTTAGACTATCTTTTCCGCCAGAGACAGCAACAAGAATTTTATCTCCTTCTTTTATCATATCATAAGTATGAATTGCTTTTGCTATAAGATAGTTGATCTGCTTAAACAATCCCCTTCTCATTACACTATCCAGCAGTTTAGTTTTATTTTTTTCTCTATGTGTAAAATTGATGCTTGTAGTTGTCAACAATTGTGCATAACAGTTGAACATATGTGGACAAAGATATCGTATTAGTGATATATTTTCCAAAAAAAGAAGGTAAGATCATGGAAAAGGAAGCAGAAGAAAAGGTAATTCAGTTTAAAAGAGAAAGGCAGAGTATACCTGAAAGAAAAAAAGAAATCTTTTTTGAAAAGCTTTTTACCCTGCCTGAAACAAAGGTATTAGACTTTATACTGTCTCAGAAAGAAGCCGTCCAATTAGTTCAAAAAATGCCTTTCTTGGATTTATACTGGCTTATAAAGAGAATAGGTGAGGATGACTCTATCCCTATACTAAGACTTGCTACTGAAGAGCAGTGGCAGTATATACTTGATCTTGAAATATGGAGAAGAGACCGAATAGATATCAAAAAAGCTGGTATATGGCTTAAAAGATTTATGGAAGCAGATGCTGAAAAGCTTGCCAACTGGCTCATATCAGAAGAGATGGAGCTTTTTACATATTACTATTTATACCGCACCTTAGATATAGTAATAGCTACCAATGATAACATATATGATCTGCCAGAAGATTATTTTACATTGGATGGAACTTTTTACTTGAAACTAAAAGATGAATCCCAGAGAGAATTAATTGAAACAGTGCTAAAACTTGTAGCAGCACAGGATTTTCTGAAATATCAGGCATTGCTTATGACTTCAAGAGCAATACTGCCTGCTTCCACTGAAGAAGAACTATACAGATTGAGAAGTGTCAGAATAGCAGAATATGGTTTTCTGCCATTTGAGGAAGCAATAGCTGTATATGCCCCTTATCCCTTAGATAAGCTTGTCAAAAAAGAAGGGATTTCAAAAGAAAAAGAGCCAGAGCTTGTAAGGGTTGATGAAGAAATAAAAGAAATGGTTCCTTATTTTCCCATAAATCAGATTCAAAAAGCAGGAATATTTGCGCTTGCTGTAAAACAGATAAAAGACAATCTCTTTATGGAAAGAATAAGGCTTGAATTTGCAGGACTGTGCAATCAGATCATATCTGCAGATGGACTTTCTATGCTTGAATTTGAAGATCTGATCAAGATATGCAGAAAAGCAGCAGGTTATTTGAACATAGCTATAGAAAAGATTTGCGGAAAAGATGTCTCAAAGGCTATAGAATTAATAAAAAATAATCCCTTAGTCTTTATATTCAGAGCAGGATTTGGCATTGCTCTTAAGCTAAGGTGGGAAGTGGAGAAGTGGGTGAAAAAAAGCTGGTTTAAAGAATATGGACTGGATTTTGGTTTTTGGGGTTCAGAGTGGGGTGAGATAATAAGAGGACTTCTTATGAAAAGACCCATGTATTATGTAGGAGTAGAAGATGGGGAAGAGTTCAGACCATTTGAAACCATTTCAGAGATTGAAAGGTGTGAGCAGATATACAAAAAAGTTAAGCTATTAGATAGTCTGTTTTCAGAGATAACCTCTTCTTACCCCTTAGATAAAGGGCTATTAATAGATCCCACCATTACATTTCATCCGCTTCTTTTTACATTCTGGGCAAGATCAATATTAGGACTTAGACCTGGATTTGAAGGACTCAGTTTAGATCAGGTAAAAGAACTATTTAGTATCCTGCGAAAAAAAGAGCAACATCCACCTTACAGGATGGAAGAATACAAAGAGAGATTTGTAAATGATCTTAGCTTATATCTTCCTCCTCAAGAACAAAAAACAGAACAAGAACTAAAGGTGTTATCTTCGCTTTGGGATGAATTTGTAGAGGAATATGAAAGAGTAGAGATAAAAGATATAGATGAGAGATTTCTCAGGTTCTTCATCATACAATAAGATATATCATTGGCTCTGCCTGAAGCTTATAAAAGGAGTTGGTAACAGCACATTTTTGACATTGCTAAATAAATTTGGCTCTGTTGAAGCAGTATTAGAAGCAGACAGATATGAGCTTGAAACTGCTGGATTAAGAAAAGATATTGTAACGAACATATTGAGGAGAAGATATAAATCTGATCCAGAAAAGGAGCTAAAAAGAGCAATAGACAATGGAGCAAGAATTATACTGTATGATGATCCAGAATATCCCAGCCTTTTAAAAGAGATAGATTATCCTCCTGTGCTTCTTTATGCCTTAGGTAATAAGATACCACAGGATCAGTTTTTTATAGCTATTGTTGGCGCAAGAAGTGCAACACAATATGGCATCAGAGTTTCACAAAATATTTCATTCAGGCTGGCATCTATGGGAATAGGTATAGTGAGTGGTATGGCCAGAGGGATCGATACCTATGCTCACTTAGGTGCACTGAAAGCAGGAGGTTATACTGTAGCTGTTCTTGGAACAGGTATTGATGTCATATATCCCAAGGAAAATAAAAAGATATTTCAAAACATAAAAGAAAATGGCACAATAATAACAGAGTTTCCTTTTGGCACACCACCTGATTCCAAAAATTTTCCCATGAGAAACAGGATCATAAGCGGTATGAGCAAAGGAGTATTGGTGGTAGAGGCAACAGAAAGAAGTGGCTCTCTTATTACTGCATCTTTTGCCCTAAATCAAGGAAGAGAAGTATTTGCTGTGCCTGGCAGTATTGAATCTTCAAAGAGTAGAGGCACACATCTTTTGATTAAACAAGGAGCAAAGCTGGTAGAGGATATAGCGGATATATTAGAGGAGTTTGGAATTAAAGCAGAATCATCTTATAAAGGGGATTTAAAAGAACATGCTATTATCAAATTAAATCCTGTAGAAAAAAAGATATATGAATGCTTAAGTGAATATCCTGTGCATATAGACGAAATAATAAGAAACACTGGAATTGATCCTGCTGAGGTGTTAAGCACTCTTTTAAAGATGGAAATTAAGGGCTTAATAAAGCAGATGCCTGGTAAGCTGTTTATCAAAAAATAAAAATTTAGGTGCTTGGTGTTATGGGAAAAAAGCTTCTTATAGTTGAGTCTCCTACTAAGACAAAGACACTTAAAAGATACTTAGGTCCTGAGTTTCAAGTAATGGCTACTTTGGGACATGTTAAAGATCTGCCAGAAGAAAGGCTCGGAGTAGATATAAATAACAATTTTACTCCAGAATATGTGACCATCAAAGGTAAAGAGAAGATTCTGAGAGAACTAAAAAAGACAGCAAAGGATGCAGATGAAATATATCTTGGTCCAGACCCTGATAGAGAAGGAGAAGCAATTGCTTGGCATGTAGCAGAAGAGCTGAAAAAAGTAAAAGGAATAAAGAAAAAAAAGATCTACAGAGTTCTTTTCAATGAGATCACTAAGAAAGCAGTCCAAGAAGCATTAGCTTCTCCTCAGCAGTTAAACAAAGACAGATTTGAATCACAGGTGGCAAGAAGAATCTTAGATAGACTTGTGGGATACCAGATATCTCCTCTTTTGTGGAAAAAAGTAAAGCCTGGTCTTAGCGCAGGCAGAGTCCAGTCTGTTGCATTAAAGATGATCTGTGAAAGAGAAAAAGAGATATTCTCTTTTGAGCCACAGGAGTATTGGACCTTAGAGGTATTATTAAAGGATGAGAAAGGTGATACCTTTAAGGCGCGACTCTTTAAATACAAAGACAAAAAAGCAGATCTAAAAAACAAAGAGCAAGTAGATCAGATTATCTCTGAGATAAAAGATAAAGAATTTGAGATTGTCTCTGTTGTTAAGAGAAAAAAGAAGAAAAATCCGCCTCCTCCTTTTACTACAAGTCTTATGCAGCAGGAGGCATATAAAAAACTTGGCTTTTCTGCAAAAAAGACCATGCTCATTGCCCAGAATCTCTACGAAGGTGTAGAGCTGGGAGAGATGGGGCAAACTGGTCTTATTACCTATATGAGGACAGACTCTTTCAGGATTTCAGATGAAGCAGTTGAGATGGCAAAAGATTATGTCTTGAAAAGGTTTGGAAAGGAATATGTGCCAGAAACACCAAATACCTATAAAAGTAGAAAAGGTGCTCAAGAAGCACATGAAGCAATAAGACCTACTATGGTAGAGCTTGAGCCAGAAAGGATAAAAAGATATCTTAACAAAGATCAGTTTGCTCTATACAGTCTTATATGGAAAAGATTTCTGGCTTCTCAAATGTCTCCTGCTATATTAGAGCAGACTCAGATAGATATAAAGGCTGGCGATGCAATATTTAGGATAACAGGATCTATCTTAGTATTTGATGGCTATACAGTGATTTATAAAGAAGAGGATGAAAAAGAGCAGATGATTCCTGATTTAAAGAAGGGTTATAAGCTAAGCTTTGTTAAATTTGAGCCATCTCAACACTTTACTCAACCTCCATCAAGATATACAGATGCCACTCTCATCAAGGACTTGGAAAAACACGAAATAGGAAGACCATCTACTTATGCCACAATACTTGAGACCATAAATAACAGGGAGTATGTGGTCAGAGATGAAAAAAAGAGATATAGACCTACTGAGCTGGGATTTTTGGTTACAGAGATACTTCAAAAAAATTTCCCAGATATCTTGGACATAGGCTTTACCGCAAAGATGGAAGCAAATCTGGACAAGATAGAGCAGGGCAAAGCAAAATGGAATGAAGTGATAAAGAGGTTTTATAAGAGCTTTTCAGAGGAGCTGAAAAAGGCAGAAAAAGAGATGAAAGGTGAGCTTCCAACAGATCTTTCTTGTCCAGAATGTAAAGGAAGATTGGTTATAAGGTCAGGCAAAAATGGGCTTTTCCTTTCTTGTTCTAATTTTCCAGACTGCAGATACACAGCAAACTTTCACAGAAACGAAAAAGGAGAAATCATTGTAGATGAAGGAAAAGAAGAGATGACAGATGAAGTGTGTGAGCTGTGCGGAAGAGCAATGGTGATAAAAAAAGGCAAATATGGGCCATTTCTTGCCTGTTCTGGATATCCAGAATGTAAAAATACCAGAAACTTAGAAGAAAAAAAGATAGATACAGGCATATCATGTCCAGAAAAAGGATGCACTGGAACACTGGTGGAAAAGATAACAAAGAAAGGAAAAAAGTTTTATTCCTGCAGCAGATATCCA
>Ga0256842_1003311_pt1 | contig 10836 bp, 19 predicted proteins | sample 4559240metaG_FD_185973 | JGI IMG/M metagenome (GOLD analysis project Ga0256842, IMG submission 185973) | Hydrothermal vent microbial communities from Guaymas Basin, Mexico - 4559-240 | ecosystem: Environmental > Aquatic > Marine > Hydrothermal vents | place: Mexico: Guaymas Basin | collected...
CTTCCCTGGAAGACCGACCGCGGAAGGAAGGCCTTCAAGAGACTTAAGGTCTACGTCGGCGTTCCCAAGGAGTTCGAGGGCAAGGAGCTCGAGACCATAAGCGAGGCCCACATGTCGAGGCTCGCCACGCCGAAGTACGTCACCGTTGGTGAGGTGGCCAAGTTCCTTGGTGGAAAGTTCTGAGGTGAGAAAGATGAGGGTCATCCAGACTGCTGGTAAGAGGAAAACCGCCATAGCGAGGGCCACCATAAGGGAAGGAAAGGGAAGGGTGAGAATCAACCACAAGCCCGTCGAGATAATCGAGCCCGAGATAGCGCGCTTCACCATCATGGAACCGCTCATCCTCGCTGGAGAGGAGATAGTGAGCAAGGTCGACATCGACGTCAAGGTCGAGGGCGGAGGCTTCATGGGCCAGGCCGAGGCCGCGCGCGTCGCCATAGCCCGCGCGTTAGTCGAGTGGACCAACGACATGAACCTGAAGGAAAAGTTTATGAAGTACGACAGGACTATGCTCGTCGGCGACAGCAGGAGGACCGAGCCCCACAAGCCCAACCGCTCGACCAAGGGTCCGAGGGCCAAGAGGCAGAAGTCCTACCGTTGATGCCTCCCCTTTAACAATTTGAGGTGTGGGAAATGATAGTCCCCGTCAGGTGCTTCACCTGCGGAAAGGTGCTGGCCGATAAATACTACGAGTTCAAGAAGAGGGTTGAGGCCGGGGAAGACCCTGGCAAGGTCCTCGACGACCTCGGCGTCGAGAGGTACTGCTGCAGGAGAACTCTCCTCAGCCACGTGGAGCTCATAGACCAGGTAATGGTTTATAAGGTCTACTAAAAACCGCAATTCTTGGGGGGCCGTGGGGTAGCTTGGTCTATCCTCCCGGCTTGGGGTGCCGGAGACCCGGGTTCAAATCCCGGCGGCCCCACCAACATCTAACCGTAAAAACGGCTCTTGGAGGCGGAAGGAAGGGGGGAATAGCCGTGTTTAAGTACACCCGCTTTGAGAAGGCCCGCATCATCGGCGCGAGGGCGTTGCAGATAGCGATGGGCGCTCCCGTGCTCATAGACGTTCCCGAAGGCGCGACCCCGCTCGAGGCGGCTCTCCTTGAGTTTGAGAAGGGGATAATTCCGCTCACCGTAATTAGGCCGAGCTGATGAAAAATGACGATCATAGAGAACGTAATCGGCAGGGTTGCCGTGCTCAGGGGCGGCAAATACTCGGTTGAGGTAGACGTCATAACCAGCTCGGGCTTTGGACGGTTTGCTTCGCCGATAGACGAGAACCCGAGCCTCTACATAGCCGAGGCCCATCGCGCTGTGAGCGAGGTTGATGAAATCATCGGCCCGGAGCTGATAGGCTTCGACGCCACGGAGCAGGAGCTGATAGACAGCTACCTCTGGGAGATAGACGGAACCGATGACCTCAGCCACATCGGAGCTAACACCGCGCTAGCGGTTTCGATAGCCACCGCAAAGGCCGCCGCCAACGTCAAGGGAATGCCCCTCTACAGCTACCTCGGGGGAACCTTCACCACCGAGTTACCGGTTCCAATCCTTGAGCTTGGCCGCGGTGAGGAGTTCGACTACTACGTCATGGTTCGCGATTTGATGGAGATAACCGACGTCGTTGACGCCTACAACAGCGTGCTGAAGAACCTCGAGGGCAAGACCGTTGAGGCCTACTCAAAGGCCACCGAAAAGGCCACCGACGAGCTCGGGCTCGAGGTTGCCCTCGGGCTCGTCCAGAGGAGGGAGCTCGACATAGAAACCGTCCTTTCAACCGTGGAGGACAACAACGTCGCCTACATAAAGCCCCTCGGCGGTGAGGAGCTCTTCCTTGAGCTCATAGCCGGAACCCACGGGGTCTTCGTTGATGGGGAGCATCTCTTCCGCGAGAAGGAGGTGCTCGACAGGCGCTACTACAACGCGCTCTCCATAAAGCCCATAAACCTCGGAACTCTCACCGACCTGTACAACCTCGTGAACGACGCGAGGTCCGAAAGGATAACCCCCATCCTCGCGGAGGCTCGCTACGAGTCCTCCGACGAGGCCCTCGCCCACCTCGCGGTGGGCTTCCGGTTCCCGGCGATGGTGCTCCACTCGGACTCCATCGCCAGGCTGAACGAGCTGATAAGAATAGCCGAAGATTTGGGAGAAAGGGGTAGGATAATAACGTTTGAAGGATGAGGAGGTGTGATAAGATGGAGGAATACCTCGTTCCGCTCGACCAGTATCTGGCAGCGGGTGTCCACATCGGCACCCAGCAGAAGACCCAGGACATGAAGAAGTTCATCTACAGGGTAAGGCAGGACGGCCTCTACGTCCTCGACGTCAGGAAGACCGACGAGAGGCTTCGCGTTGCCGGCAAGTTCCTTGCCAAGTTCGACCCCGAGAGCATTCTAGCAGTTAGCGTCAGGCTCTACGGGCAAAAACCCGTCAAGAAGTTCGGTGAGGTTACCGGTGCCAGGGCCATCCCGGGCCGTTTCCTTCCGGGGACAATGACCAACCCGCAGGTCAAGAACTTCTTCGAGCCGGACGTTATAATAATCACCGACCCGAGGGCCGACCACCAGGCTATGAAAGAGGCCGTCGAGATAGGAATTCCGATAGTTGCACTCGTTGACACCGAGAACTTCCTGAGCTACGTTGACCTCGCAATCCCGACCAACAACAAGGGTAGGAAGGCCCTCGCGCTGATATACTGGATACTCGCCAGGGAGATACTCTACAACAGGAAGGAGATTGAGAGCAGGGAGGACTTCAAGGTCCCCGTTGAAGACTTCGAGATGAAGATCATCAGGACGTGAGGAGAAGGTTTTTAATCCTTCTCATTTAGTTTACCTCGCGCGGGGGTGCCCGAGCCTGGCCAAAGGGGCCGGACTTAAGATCCGGTGCCGTAGGGCTTCGCGGGTTCGAATCCCGTCCCCCGCACCAAAGATTTAAAAGGAAAGTTTCAGACCCGCTCTGGCGAATCATCGAGGTGATCGTGATGGCGAGGTTTCCCGAGGCTGAGGCAAGGATCTTTAGGAAGCTCATCTGTATGCGCTGCGGCGCCACAAACCCGTGGGGCGCAAAGAAGTGCAGGAAGTGCGGCTACAAGGGCCTCCGCCCTAAGGCCAGAGAACCGCGCGGTGGCGGACGCTGATCAGCTCTTCAGCTTTTTTACCATTTCTTCCAGAAAAGCAAGCCCCTCCTCTAAGAGCTTCTCTCCCTTGGGCGTGAGCCTGTAGTACTTCCTGGCGGGTTTTCCAGTCTCGCTTTCCTGCCACTCCGCTGTAACGTAGCCTTCCTTTTCGAGCTTGTATAGAACAACGTAGGAACTAACCGTTGCCGGCTCGAAGTCGAAGCTCTCCATTATTTTGTTCTTCAGCTCGTAGGCGTACATGGGCCGCTCTTTCAGGAGCCTCAGGATGTATATCCAGAGGACTTCCTTCGTTATCTTGTTCTTCAACCTCTCTATCGGCGTTGTCATAGTACCACCTGTGTTTCATGCTCTATAAATATTTTGATGGCATGTAATTTTAAGAGTTTTTTGGCAAAAAGGTTTTTAGAGCTGGGGGCGTTTAAGGTAGGGGTGGTAGTATGGACATGAACGTGAACGGGATGATCGGTGACGTTGGTGTGGGAGGCATCATTGGTTTCGTGACCGGATACGCGCTTAAAAAACTCCTAAAGCTTGCGATGGCACTCATAGGTGCGTACGTGCTTAGTCTGTTCTACCTTCAGCAGAAGGGCGTCATAACGATCAACACGGACAAGCTGTTCAACTTAACCGGTAACCTGACCCAGCAGGTTATCGGCCTTGGCCAGAAGGTCGTTGGAATCCTCCCGGGAACGGGTGCCTTCGTTGCGGGCTTCTACATCGGCTTTAAAAAAGGTTGAAAGGTCAGACCTTTCCGCGATAGAGTATCTTGATGAGTTCCTCGGGAAGACCTTCCTTCTTGATTTTCTCCTCAATGAGCTTCTTTTCCTTCTCGTAGTCGACTTCAATGAACTTGGCGTGAAGCGTGTCGACGTCAACGAGCGCAAACGTAGCTTTGTGGTTCTTCCCGGGTGGATACCCGATGCTTCCGGGGCAGATGACCCTTCCATACCTCGTCATCGCGTTGACAGGGTACTTCGGCGACGCCACGAAGAGTATCTCGTAGTCCTTGACGGGTCTCATTATCGCTTCGTAGTAGCTGGTTGGCTGGTCAGGAAGAACCTGCCCCTCGAAGGGATTTAGCGGGCTTCCGTAGACACCGAAGATGTCGTTCTTACCTATCTTGTCAACCAAGTATATCGGCAGATCCCTTATGAACTCCCTTCCCTCGTGGCCGAGCTTCTCCCACGTGTACTTCAGGGCCTTCTTGATGTAGCCCGGATAATCGAGCCTGTCAATGTAGTCGGGTCCTTCAGCGTGCGGGTCGCTTGCCGCTATGGCTTGGTCGAACTCACCGCGGATGACCCTGACGACGTTGTGCCTGATGAGGTCGTCTAGCGTGTCAAGAACTTCCCTCGGATAGGGAAACAGACCGATGACGTTGCCGAGAACGTAGTATTTTTCGATCTCATACCCCTCCTCCTTGAGAGCCTCAATCTTCTCAAGGGCCTTCGCCAGAGCCGGAAAGTTCCCGTTTATGTTCGCCAGAACCGCCACGTACACCATCCTACCACCTCCCTTTTTTCTTACCTGAAGAAACTAAAAATGGAGAAGTATTTAAGCCTTTCGTTTCTTTCTCCTTCGCTCACCGTTGATGGCGATGAGATACGCGAGAAGGGCGTCCTCTACCATCTCTCTCACCCCCTTTGGTTTTTGAATCACTTTGTCTCAGCTTGGAACTGTCCTCACGAATCTTCTGGGCAAACTCAGTCGTGTGCCACTCAAGTTCGAGACTTGTTGGGAGCGTTTGCGCTTTCAACGGCTTCTAGGCTTTTTGAAGGTTTTAGTGTGAGTTTTGTCTTCTTCTCGCGCTCCAACGGAGCGCTTTTTTAGAGAAAACAACCCGTGAGGGTCTTCTTGGAGAGAATTCCTCGTGAAAATACAACCTTTTTGAGGAGGAGTGTACTTCAAAAGGGAATCACAAACCTCGGTCAATTGCTGTATGGCGGACCGGCGGGGCTTCGAACCCCGGACCTGCGGCTTAGGAGGCCGCCGCCCTATCCTGGCTAGGCTACCGGTCCACGCCCGCTATTCCCTCACAGGGAAGGGTATTTAAAGTTTGTGGTTTACTCCGTATGGTGAGGGCTATGGTTGATGACCTCGACAGAAAGATAATAGCGCTTCTCCAGAAGAACGCGAGGCTGTCCTATCGCGAGATGGCGAGGGAGCTGAACGTCGCGGTTGGTACAGTTTACAACAGGATTAAAAAACTCGAGGAGGAGGGCGTAATCAAGGGCTACGCTCCTATTCTGGACTACGAGAAACTTGGCTTCGGTCTAACCGCCCTCATAGGAATAAAGGCCCAGGGAAGAAAGATAGTGGAGATTGAAAGAAGAATAGCAGAGAAGAAGAACGCCATGATGGTCTACGACATAACGGGCGAGTTCGACATCTTCGTCATAGCCAAGTTTCGGGACAGGGCCGACATGAACCGCTTTGTCAAGTGGCTTCTCTCGCTCGACGGTGTTGAGAAGACGAACACGAGCGTGGCCATGCAGGTCGTAAAGGAGGAGCCGAGGTTAGCCCTTGAGGACTAACACCTCCTCGAGAAAGCGCTTTGCGAAGTCCTCGAAGCTCTCGACTGGAAGGGTTGCATCGCTCCCGTTCACCTTTCCCTTGAAAAGGTACCTCCGGGAGGTTATCTCGAGTATCTTTTTGAACTCCGGGTTCTCTTTGACGGTTCTCTCAAGCACTTCCGTGAATTCCGTGCTGTCAACTTCCACAACCACTCCCTCGAGAACTACCCTCTTGCCGCATAACTCCTCCGGGCACTCGAACTTGAAGGGAACGCCGGGGGTGAACTCTATAGGAATGCTAAGCCCCCCGGCGTTGTAGACGAAGCCCTTCATCTCAATCCAACCTTATGAGGCTCTCCACCGGAAAGTCGTACTCCTCCCTAAGTTTGTCAACGACGTCCCCAACGCTTATCAGGAAGAACATTCCCACCGGCCTTGCACCGGCCTGCTTGGTCATCTCCACTAGGGCCCTCTGCGTTTCCCCGCTCCTTATGACGTCGTCCACTATGAGAACTTTCTCGCCCTTCCTCAGCGCCCAGTACGGCAGGTAGAGCGTCATGACACTTCCCGAGGCGCTCGGAACGTAGCTGGCCTCGTAGAACTTCTCGACGCCGACTTCCTTCTTCTTCTTGGCGTACACTATATCAACCCCAAGCTCCCTGGCTATGTGCGTTCCGAGGACTATCCCATCGGTTTCCGCCGTCAGGACTTTGTCAACGTCTTTGTCGAGGTACTTTCCGGCAACTTCCTCGGCGATGAGGCTCATCAAAGCTGTATCGCTGAGCACCGGCATGTTGTCGAAGAAGCCCCTGTCGTCGAATCTTATCCTCTTTCTGACCTCCTCCTCGATGTTTATGTAGGGCAGGAGAAGCTGGAGCAATTCCCTCGTCCTCTCTGCACTCGGCAGAACCTTTCCGCGAACGTATCGGTTAAGGACGGTTATCGGAAGGCCCGTTATCTTGGAGAGCTCCTCGTATGTGTAGCTTTTCTTGAGGAGCCTCAAAACCCTGATGAGTCTGAGCTTTTCCTGGACGGACTTAAGCTGGCTCACGTTATCACCTCCACGTGCCCGTTGATTAACAAGAAAATGTATAAATATGTTTCGGTCGGCTCATTTCTTTAAAACCTTGGCTCGGTACTCCTCGATTACGTCTCCGTACTCCCTCAGCAGGAACTCCCTCGTGACGGGCTCCCCTTCCGGGTGATTTATTCCCGGGCAGAAGGAGTCAATCTTGACGTAGATTTCCATCTTCTTCCCATGCTTAACAAAAACGAAGGGGTAAAGCCTGCAGGCCAGGGGCCTGTGGCTGTAGATTTTACACCTCTTCGTCTCGGGGTCAAGGAACACGCACGCACCGTCGAAGGGCCTCTTTTTTAGCGCGTAGCCGAGAAATTTGTCGCCCCGATAAAAAAGCTTCTCGTAGTCCACGAACTCCCAGGCGTTGTAGCCAAGCTCCTCAATCCTCGCGATGTCCTCATCGCGGAGCGGGACGTCGAGTCTTTCGCAGCACCTTCCGCAGTTTTCAACGCACTTAAATTTAAAAGAGGGGTCGAATTCAACCTCCAAGGTCTCAAGGTCCACGGTTGCCACCCAGCGTTTTTCCACCGCTTCACCCCCGGTAGGTGCTGGCTATCAGTGTTTCGGTCATCTCTATCTCCGGTATCTTCCTCAGAACCTCATCGTGGAACCTGTCGAGCTCCTCTATGTTCGGAACCTCAACGCGAATTATTATATCGTACTCACCGTAGACCCTGTAGGCCTCTTTGACACACGGGTTTTTCTTTATCTTTTCGAAAACCTTCCCTTCGTTTCCGGGCCTTACAACTATGAGGACGAACGCCTCGATCATATCCCGAACCCCCCCAGGTTGAACCTCTTGGCCATCTTGGCCAGCTTCCTCTTGTTCATGCCCTTGAACATCTTCTTCATTTGGTTGTACTGGTTTAAAAGCTCTCTGACCTCCGAGGTGCTCGTTCCCGAGCCCCGGGCAATCCTCTTTATGCGCGAGTAGTTGATGATTTCGGGATGCTCAAGCTCCTCCTCGGTCATGGAGTCCATTATCACACGGTAGCGCTTGAGCTTCTCCTCTCCCACCTTAACTACGTCGTCGGGTAGGGAATAGCCGAGTCCGGGAATCATCTGGAGTATCTGCTTTAGCGGCCCCATCTTCTGCATGGCCTCGAGCTGGGCGTACATGTCCTTCAGGTTGAACTTGCCCCGGAGGAACTTCTCCAGGTCTTCCTCCTTGAACTCCTGCTGCTTCTGGAGCTCCTCTATTTTTTCGAGGAGTCCCTGGATGTCTCCTAAGCCAAGAAGCCTCGAAACGAAGCGCTTTGGATCGAAGGGTTCCAAGTCGTCTATCCTCTCGCCGACACCGATGAACTTAATCGGCGCCCCAGTTGCCGCCACTGCCGAAAGCGCTCCGCCGCCCTTGGCAGAACCGTCGAGCTTCGTGACGATTATCGAGCCTATTGGCGTAGCCTCCTTGAATGCTAAGGCTTGGTTGTAGGCCTGCTGACCGATGGTTCCGTCTATGACGAGTATGACCTCGTGGGGTTTTATTGCCTCGCTTATCTGCCTCATCTCCTCGATTAAGCCCTTTTCCTCCTTGTGCCTTCCGGCAGTGTCGACGATTATGACGTCAACGCCCCTCTCGCGGAAGTGTTCGACACCTTCCCTCGCGAGCTTGACGGCGTCCTTCTCCTCTGGATCGCCGAAGACCTCTATGCCGTATGGATTGAGGAGCTGTCTGAGCTGATGATACGCTCCCGGACGCCAGGTGTCGGAGCAGACGACGCCCACCTTGTAACCCCTCTTCTGAAGGTGCCTTGCCAGCTTCGCTACGCTCGTCGTCTTCCCCGAGCCCTGAATACCAACGGTAAGCAAAACGGTCGGCTTCTCCTTTATCTCAAGAGGCTTGGCCTCGGTTCCGAGGAACTTCGTGAGCTCCTCGTAGACTATCTTTATGATGTGCTCCTTCTTCGAGACCCCGGCGGGAGGTTCTTCCTCAAGGGCCCTCTTCTGTATCGTCTTCGTGAGCTGGAGGACGAGCTTGACGTTGACGTCCGCCTGAAGGAGTGCCCTCTGGATGTCTCTGACGACCTCCTTTACCGTTGCCTCGTCGACCGTGCTCGAGCGGGCCAGCTTCCTGAGGGCGTTGTTGAGGGCCTTTCCGAGTTTCTCTAACGCCATCTCACCACCGGTAGTATGGGGTAGAGGAAGTTTATAAACGGTTGGGTGTGACCTCGGTGTATTGATGAGTTCAATTCAAAAAATAAACCCCTTGTCCGCCCGTCTAACATGACAGGGATGTTCATTAAAACTCAAAAAAGGACCTTGGGCTCGTTATGAGGGTTTACGGCTCTGAGAAATTCATTGTTGGCGAAATAAGGGCTAAAAATCTTTTTAAACCGAAAAAGAGCCGTTTAATCACGGTGCGGAAAGAAAGGAGGTGATGAAAATGATATGGCCGATGGCGGTGTATGAGTACGTTCTCCAGCGCGAGAGGAAGAGAAGGAAGCCCATCCCCGAGGAGCTTGAATACGTTGAGGCGATGGAGTGATACGCTTTTTCTTTATCCCGTTGATTGACGATATCATGTTTGACGAACGTCTATCAGAAAGGTTTTTATACAATGAAGTAGTACATCTTACCGGTGATGCCGATGCCAACGATCCTTAAGCGCGATTCCACGAAGTTTTTGAAGGAGTTAAAAGTCCATTACGGCGATGTCTGGAACATTCCGGATAGCAACTATCTTCTAAAGCCCGATTTCGTGGTTGTTGACCCTAGAACCGGGAAGAAAACCAAGGTCAGTTTCGTTTCTCTCGACGATGGGGAGATCGTCGGGGTGGTTTACGACACCCTCGGTTGATTTCGTCTTTTGTCTAATCCCTTTATGCTCTCCAGACGCTCACTCCGGCTCGAGCTGGGGGCTAACGTTATTAAGCCTTAAAACTTCTCCCTCTGAGGTGGTGCTATGCCGAGGATAGCCATTATAGGCGGTTCTGGTGTCTACGACCCCAAGCTCCTTCAGAACGTTAAAGAAAAGGTTGTAGAGACACCCTACGGAAGAGTTAGGGTCAAGATAGGCGAATATGGGGAAGAGGAAATAGCGTTTCTGGCGAGGCACGGTGAGGGCCACAGCGTCCCTCCGCACAGGATAAACTACCGGGCGAACATCTGGGGGCTCCATGAGCTCGGCGTTGAGAGGATCCTCGCAACTTCGGCGGTCGGTTCCCTGAACTTGGATATGAAACCAGGGGACTTCGTTGTCCTTGACCAGCTCATGGACTTCACCAAGACGAGGCACTACACCTTCTACGACGGCGAGGACAGCCCCCACGAGAGGAAGTTCGTTGCCCACGTTGACTTCACCGACCCGTACTGTCCGGAGCTCAGAAAGGCCCTCATAAACGCCGCGAGGGAGCTGGGCTTTAGATATCATCCAGCTGGAACCTACGCCTGCATGGAGGGGCCTCGCTTTGAAACGAGGGCCGAGATTAGGGCTTTAAAAATACTTGGAGCGGACGTCGTCGGAATGACGCAGTGTCCCGAGGCAGTCCTCGCGAGGGAGCTTGAGATGTGCTACGCGAGTGTTGCTATAGTTACCAACTTCGCGGCCGGTATAAGCAGGGAGAAGCTCACCCACAGGGAAGTCGTCGAGCTGATGGCCAAGAAGGGGGAGGAGATAAAGCTACTCCTGATGAAGGCCATTAAGTACATCCCAAGGGAAAGGAGGTGCCCCTGTAAGGACGCGCTCAAGGGGGCGACGGGAGAGTGATCCCCTTTTTCTTTATTAGGGTTTAACTTCGAGGGCGCATGGAGGAGAAATCCCTTCTCTTATTGGACACCTTAAGAATCAGCACAATATTTCCCGCCAGCGTTGAAGCTTTTGGAAAAAGCTTCACCAACAGCCTTTGGGAAAGGCTGGCGAAAAGAGCGCCCTTCTCGCCAAAAAGCAGAAAAACAGTCGTGCAATAACAAAGAGCAAGTTCATAGAGGGTTTAACACTACAACAAAACTCCTTGGAGATAGTTTCAACTTCATATCGGCGCCCTTCGGGCGCCTTCAAAGAGGGAAACCCCGCACAGAAGGAGCAAATCCAACAGAAACCACTTCTGAAACCCGCAATCACTAAAAAGGCACATTCTTTCCGCCAGCGCTTGCGAAGCAAGGGCT
>Ga0256842_1003312_pt1 | contig 10835 bp, 10 predicted proteins | sample 4559240metaG_FD_185973 | JGI IMG/M metagenome (GOLD analysis project Ga0256842, IMG submission 185973) | Hydrothermal vent microbial communities from Guaymas Basin, Mexico - 4559-240 | ecosystem: Environmental > Aquatic > Marine > Hydrothermal vents | place: Mexico: Guaymas Basin | collected...
ATTTATATTTTGTGTAGTTGTTAAATTTTTAGCTTTATCATTCATTATTCTCATACTTGTTAGATCTTTTTGACAAGCCAAAACAATAATGAACAATAAAAAAGCTAAAATCAATTTAATCGAAGTTCTCATTTAATATTTATTTTATTTCTATATACTTTGTTCTATTAGAAAAGTTATACTTGGACTTATGTATTTGATCGATAAAGGAATAATAAGGTAATAATACTTAATAGAAATGTATTAGTTTGTAATGTATATAGCTTAATTAAAATGATAATTGATAAAGAAAAATTATGTAAGTATGAACTTAAAAAGTAATTTTGGGAATCGTGTCTAAGCAAAATCATTTACATATTGTTTCTTTTGACATTCCATTTCCTGCGAATTATGGTGGGGTGATTGATGTGTTTTATAAATTGAAATACCTTTCAGAAAATCAGGTCTTGATTCATTTGCACTGTTTCGAGTATGGAAGACAGCATAGTAAAGAATTGGAACAAATATGTGAGTCGGTTAATTACTATCCAAGAAGAAATAATCTACGAGCCCAGTTTAGTGCATGGCCCTATATTGTTAATAGTCGCTTATCTAATCGACTTGTGAAGAATCTTCAGAAAGACGATTTTCCAATATTATTTGAGGGAATGCATACCTTAGGCGTGGGTTTGGATATTAGGCTTGAGAAAAGAAAAAAAATATATAGAGAAAGTAATATTGAACACCATTATTATAATCACTTAAGTCTTGTAGAAAAAAATCTATTTAAGAAATCGTTTTATAAAATTGAAAGTCAGAAATTAAAGTGGTTTGAGAAGAATATTGCTTATTTCGATAATACATTGGTTGTTTCTGAAGCAGATAAAGATTATCTGAACGATAAATACCCTCTGCTAGATGTTGTTTATTTGCCTAGTTTTCACGCAAATGCCAAAGTCGATATATTAGAAGGTCTTGGTTCTTATGCTTTATACAACGGTAATTTAAGTGTAGCCGAGAATATAGAAGCCGTTCAATATTTAATTGCTGAGGTTTTTTCTAAAATTGATTACCCATTTATTATTGCTGGATTAAATCCTACCAATGACTTGATCGATTCGGTAAAACTATATCCTAATATTTCTATCAAGAAAAATTTACATGATAATGAAATGAAGAGTTTAGTTCAGCATGCCCAATTCAATATATTAACCACAGCTCAAGCAACAGGATTGAAGTTAAAATTACTTAATACGCTTTATCAAGGTCGTTTTTGTATTGTAAACGATAAAATGTTAAGAGGAACTCATTTAGATGAGTATTGTATTGTGGCAAACTCATCAACGCTAATTATAGAAAAAATTAAAAAATTACAAAAGACTCCATTTACTCAATCAGATATTTCGATTAGGGAAGCAGGTTTGAGCAATTTATACGATAATCGTCAGAATATAAAAAAATTAATGCGGACTTGCTTTGAATAAAATTGGGACATAAAAAAGACTCTATTTTTTCTTTAGAGTCTTTTTACGATATTTGAATTATTGTTTATTCATGTACAGCATACGAGTCAGAAACAATATCGTCAATAGCTTTAATTCGTTTTTCAAATTTGAGTGAGCATCTCGAAAAATTGTTTGTGCTAATACCATTCCATAAAACATAGTTTAAATTCTCATCTTTAATGTTATATTCAGGAATAGTTTCATCGTCAAAAGTCCACCACATAACGTCGGGATTATCATCATCAATTTCAACTTTTACGTTTACAAATTTATGATAGATTACGGATTCGACAAAAGCTGGAGGCGCAATATTCATCATATTTAATAAAGTTGTAATAGTTTGAGCGGTTGGGAATTTCATTTTCATTTCGATAGCAAAATGATTTGTTGTTGTTCCTTTTGTTAAACTCCATTCGCCTTGTGTAAGACCAAAGTCTGAATCAGCATACAAAAAAGCTTGATCTAATTGAGAAGATACTTCCATAAATTTACTATCTCCATAAACAATATACATAAAAAGAGGAGCCGAAGTCGAGAAAACACCATTGGTACTGTTCAAACTTATTAAGTTTGGAACCGCTAGAGGACTCACTTTGTTGATAATGTCATTACCTCCATTTTCGCCAGCATCGTAAGCTTCGGTAAGTTCCCAAACACCTTGCATTAATTCGTTGGTTGGTGTAGGTTTATCAACCTCTTCGCAAGAGCTTAAAAAACCTGCTGCTATAATAAAGATTAATGTTTGGAATAATAATTTTCTCATTGTAAATGTTTTAGATAAATAAATCGAAGTAACAAATATACTTTAAAATATTATAGAATGACAATTAATCTTACAAATTTTAGAGGCTAGAAGATTAATAATCAGGTAACGATAATAAATGAGTGATAAGATAAGGGAGTCTATTTTATTTCGCTATAAGGTAAAAGAAAAACCATAATAAGAAAGTTAGTTATCGAATAGTTTCTTTTATTGAATGAAGGTATAAGCAGTTTCTGAAATTATTTTAGGAGTTGTTTTTACATAAAAAAATCACAGCCTACTATTTTATAAGCTGTGATTTTATGAGTTAGATAATAATGTTTATTTTGTGAAAGATTTAATCATCGATTCTAAAATTAGTTTTCCATCTTCATTTCCAAGTTCGGCATCTGCAGCTCTTTCTGGGTGAGGCATCATTCCAAAAACATTTTTGTTTTTGTTACAAACACCAACAATGTTTTCGATAGATCCATTAGGGTTAACACTATCGTTTACATGTCCTTGCTCATCGCAATATCTAAATAAGATTTGTTTATTCAATCGCATATTCTTCAAGGTTTCATCGTCGGCAAAATAACGTCCTTCTCCATGCGCAATAGGAATTTTAAGAGCCTTGTCTTTATCTAGAAAAGCGGTCATGGGATTGTGCCTGTTGTCAGGTTTAATATACACGTTTTTACAAATAAATTTTTGATTGTTATTGTGCAATAATGTACCAGGCAATAATCCACTTTCGCAAAGAATTTGGAATCCATTACAAACGCCAAAAACTAAGCCCCCGTAATTAGCAAATTCCACTACTTTCTCCATAATTGGCGAAAAGCGAGCCAATGCTCCCGAACGTAAGTAATCTCCGTACGAAAAACCACCAGGGATAGCAATTGCATCTACTCCATTAAGATCTGTGTCTTTGTGCCAAAGTTCAACAACTTCGTGTCCGAGCTTGTCTCTTAATGTATAAACCATATCGTGGTCACAATTTGAACCCGGAAAAACTAATACGCCAAATTTCATTTGCTAAATTTTTAGAAGTTGAAAAAACAACTTTGATTAAAATTAATTTAGATACAAAATTACAATTTTCTAGCCTATCGAGAGATAAGTTTTTTGAAAAATTATTATTAAGATATTCCCAATCTTTTTTATTTTCAAATTTTCCTTATCTCAAATTTTTGTTAATAAATTAATTGCTTATTTTTACAGTATCCAAGATTAACTAAATAATATGCAAGAGGACTTTTTACATTATTTGTTTGAGTTTAATTTGATTCAGAATACAGAATTTGAAATTATGTCTTCAGGGCAAAAGAATTTTGACGCAGGTCCCGATTTTTTTAATGCTAAAATTAAAATCGACAACACGATTTGGGTTGGTAATGTAGAGATACATATTTTAGCATCGGATTGGAATCGCCACAAACATCAGAAAAATAAGGCTTACGATAATATTATTTTACACCTAGTATATAAAAATGATATAGAGATACAGGCAAGTAATGGGTCGGAAGTATTAACTTATGAATTAAAATTTGACCCTAAATTGTACCAAAGATATCAAGACCTTCTTAAAAATTTAACTTGGATTCATTGCGAAAAACAAATTGAGAAAATAGATTCCTTTACTAAAAATCTCTATGTGGAAGCTTTGTCTATAGAAAGATTAGAGAGGAAAAGCCGTTTCTTTAGAGAGTTATTTTTGTTTAATGATAATAATTGGGAGCTATCATTTTATCAAGCGTTGGTTAAGGGTTTTGGAAGTAAGTTAAATAGTGTACCTTTCGAATTGTTAGCTAAGTCCATAGATTTGAAGGTAATTCTAAGGCACAGGAATAGTGTTTTTCAGCTAGAAGCCTTACTTTTTGGACAAGCAGGTTTTTTTGAAGATGAGATTGAAAATGATGAATATTTTAGAGGTCTGAAAAATGAATATTTATTTTTGAAAGAAAAATATAATCTGCAGCCTGTAAGACACGAACTGTTTAAGTTTAGTAAAGTAAGACCTTATAATTTCCCAAGTGTTAAAATTGCTCTGTTAGCTCAATTATTAAGTCAATATCAATCTATATTATCCAAAGTATTGGAATGTAAAAAGGTAGAAGATGTAAAAAATATTTTTCAGTTGGAAGTAGGGCCGTATTGGGAAAATCATTATCGGTTTGGTAATGTCTCCAAGCCGTTAAAGAAACGTTTAGCTCAGTCTTCATGGCAATATTTAATCATCAATATTATTATCCCTTTTTTGTATTTTTATGCTCAAAATAAGAATGTTGAGTCTTTACGAGAAAAAGTTATTGATTGGTTGGTAGACTTAGAACCCGAGAAAAATAATATTACAGAGAAGTGGGAGAAATTGGGGATAGATAATTCTACAGCTCTACAATCGCAAGGTTTAATTGAGTTAAAAAATGAGAAATGTAATAACCATGCTTGTATTGATTGTAGAATTGGGCATAAAATATTAACTTTATCTTGGTATGAGTAGTAAAATAAATAGAAGTATTCGGAATAGTTTATTAGCGGTGGCTGGTCTGTTAACATTGATTTCTATTGGTGTTTTTGGCTATATGAATATAGAGCATTATACTTTTATAGAAGCACTTTACATGACTGTTATTACTGTTTCTACAGTTGGTTTCGAAGAGGTTCATAATCTTTCGGAATTAGGAATGATCTTTACCATTCTACTAATTACGTTTAGTATAGGAATTTTTGGATTTGTATTAACATCGGTTACCCGTTATATTTTTGATGGCGTTTATAAAAATTATTTTAAAGATAATAAAGTGAGACGAAAAATTAATAGTTTAGAAAACCATGTCATTATTTGTGGATATGGACGTGTTGGGAAACAAGCAGCAATCGATTTGATAGAACATAATGTAGATGTAATAATTATTGATAATGATGATGCTGAGATAACCCCTTTGCGAGAACGTGGAGATGTATTATTTATTAATGGAGATGCAACAACAGATGAGGTATTAGTGTCTGCACAAATTCATAAGGCAAGAGCTTTAATTACGACTTTGCCGAAAGATGCCGATAATCTTTTTGTGGTATTATCGGCAAAGGTATTACAGAAAGATTTACAGATAATTAGTCGGGCTTCGGACGATCATTCCGATGTCAAACTTAAACGAGCAGGGGCAACCAATATTATTATGCCAGATAGAATTGGAGGGCAGCGAATGGCAAAATTAGTGGCTCAGCCCGATATTGTTGAGTTTTTAGAATATATCTTGATTCAAGATGCAAATGACGTAAACCTTGAAGAGATATCACTAAAGAATTTGCATCCTAATTTTCATAATAAAAAAATTGGGGAATTGGGGATTAGAAATAAGTCTGGAGCAAATATTATTGGAATGAAAAATTCGGAGAAAATATACTCTTTTAACCCATCAGCAAACACTCATTTGAAAACGAATGATATGCTTTTTGTTTTGGGAACACAGACACAAATAAGTTCTTTTAGAGAATTATTAGAAAGTGGTAATTAAACGTGGCAACGGATTGACAATAATAACGTCTGAGAATAGAATTATGACGATAGGTTGATGGATCTTAAAGATCAAGATAATATAAAAGAAGTAATTGAAGGCTGCATTAATGGTAGGCGTAAGTATCAGGAAATCTTGCATAAAGCATTTTATAGCAAGATGTTAGTGGTGTGTATGCGCTATGCACAAAATACTGCGGAAGCAGAAGATCTTCTCCACGATGGATTTATTAAGCTTTATGATAAATTACCTAAATATAAATATCAAGGTTCGTTTGAGGGGTGGGTACGTAGAATTATTGTTAACAATTCAATAGATTTTATTAGAAAGCGCAAAGAATTTACAGTTTATTTCGGAGCAGAAAACGAGCATATCATTAATGATAGAACTGACAGTTCAATCGATTCTCTTCAAGATATTGAGATAAAGGAATTTAAGGCTAAGCAGATTATTAAAGCTATTCAGAAGCTATCTCCAGCTTATAAGGCTGTGTTTAATATGTATGTGTTAGAGGATATGAGCCATAAAGAGATAGCTCAAGAGCTGAATATCTCTATCGGAACATCCAAATCAAATTTATCTAAAGCGAAGGTTAGAATCAAAGAGTTTTTAAAAGCAGCTAAATAATTAGCTATGAGTGACCTTTAACCACCATTCTCATAATTTTGTAGTTGAGTATAAAAAATTTGTAGATTTGGTAGATAAAACAACTTCTCCAAAATTTTGTTGTTCGGGTTGGTATTGGAGGATAAAATTCATCTTTATAATTACGTACTTCTATTTTATTATTTCCCATTTTAATATTGTTTAATCCCTTTGGGGATATTTAATTTCATGATGTTTGATTCGAGGATATTGATTATTATATTAATTCGACTCTTTTATTCTGGTAGTAACCACCAAAAAGGATAACCTTTTGCCTTGTGCATGAACATATAGTGTAGTAGTAATTTTATCCAATGTCCAGAAAGTCCGATTTCGCCTACAGTTGCGTTTATATCTCTTCCCCACTCAGGATATTTTTCCCAATCTTGAACAATTGGAGAAACTGTCATTGTAGCAGCCTTCCCGTGTCTGAGTCCATAACCTGCAGAAACAATACATGCGGCTGCCATTCTACTCATACTGGCTTTATGTTTAATAGTTTTGTCTCCTGTTTTTATTCTGCGGGCAATATTTAAAGCGATAACTTTTCCTATTACTCCAGATGGCATTCCTGTTCTTGGGGGTGCAGGGAATTGTGGATTTCCATTGGCAGTTTTCATGGGTTTCGACATAGAATGAGGAGGAGCAAATGCGATTCCTGCTGCAAAAATATTATCGTAAGTAGGATTCTGATAGGTCTCTGGCCAATCGTTAGCTCGCCACTCTTCGAATGGTTTTGCAGTATAATCTGCATCAACAGTCATAAATCCATTTGGTTTAAATAGAGAACCATCAGTTAATTCTTTATCCAACTTGTCAAATCCTTTGATTCCTGCTCCCGCAAATCCTGGTATAAGCATTGCAAAGTCAAACTTTTGTGTGTTAAACTCTCCTGCTAAGTTTTCGTAATGTACTAAATTCTTTTCTACTTTATTAACTCCTGCTCTTTTGATCCAACGAATGCCATATTCTGCTAAAATCGATTCGGCAAAGACTCTTGTTGGGGTTACATAACCTCCTCTTTTAATAAAAGCTCCCCCCATTCCGAAATCGCCTAATTCGTATTCGTTTGTTATCCAAACAATATCTGCTAAATGTTGTAAGTTTCGTTTTTTAACCTCGAAAGCAATGTTTAATGCATATTCGAATGCTGCACCTTGGCAAGTTGCAAGCGGATGTCCTGTTCCAACTAAAAAGGTTTGTTTTTCGCCTGCTTCCATTTTTTGGAGTGATTTCTGAAGCTCTTTCCAAGCATGCTCAGCATGGTCGTATGAGCAAACCGATACGGTATGCCCTTCGCCGTTGGGGCCTAAACCTTCTGTTGCTTCAAAGTTTAATTTAGGGCCTGTTGCGTTAACTAAAAAATCGTAATCTATTTGTTCAGATTGCCCTTGTTGATCGCCTGTAACGTATTCTATCGTAACAAAAGGACGTTCGAATTTGGAATTTCCTTCAGGGTGAATTGATATGGCTTTTGCCTGTTTATATATGATATTCCATTTTTTGTATATCTTATCGAGTTTAAATCGAACTTGGTCGACCGTCATTTGTCCGATCCCTACCCAAATATTGGAGGGAATCCAGTGGTAATAACTGTTGGGCGAAACAACGACTACTTCGTGCTTCTTTCCTAATTTCTTTTTCAGAAATGCGGCTGCAGTATGCCCTGATATTCCTGCACCTAAAACGACAACTTTTGACATAAGATTTTAATTAAGTAGTAAACTACTAAAATACATAAATATATTGATATAATGTTATGAAACACACAGAAATATTTTTTTATGAGCTGACTTTTTATAAAAAAAGCTTCTAAAACAATTGTAGAATTGAATATAGAAGCTTAATATTAAGTATAATATATGATTATTTGTCGAGGTATCTAGACAATACTAAATCGAGTGTGTCTGAGTCGATTGGTTTAGTGATGAAATTACTACCTCCAGAACTTGCTGCTTCCAAAAAACTATCTTTAAAAGCGTAGGCTGTTTGGTAAACTATAGGTAAGTCTGGATAGATATCTTTAATTAGTTTTGTAGCATCGTACCCATTCATATTTGGCATATTAATATCCATTAAAACTAAATCAATATCGGATCTAGACTTGCAGATGTCTACAGCATAATCCCCATCTATTGCATGAATAATTTCAATATTGCTGTTTAATTCTAAGATTTGTATTTCTAATAATAATGAATTGTTTTCATTATCATCCACAATTAATATTACTGGCTTTTTCTTATCCATATTGTTGTTATTTTTATATTTGTGTTTATACGATTTAACATCTGTAAAGTTGTAAAAAAGTAGGTAAAAAACATTAATTATTTATTGTTTAATATATTTTCTAGTATTTCAAGAGATATTTCTTCTTGCTTACGCATTTCTTTGGAGTCTTGTTCGTTCTTGTCTTTAAAGCCAATTAGATGCAAAATACCATGAATAATCACTCTGTGTAGTTCTATATTATATTCTTGTTTCAATAGTTCAGCATTGCTTTTTACAGTGTCTAAACTAATGTAAATGTCTCCTGAAATTTTATTATTCTCTGTATAGTCAAAGGTGATTACATCGGTGTAATAATCGTGCTTTAGATACTCGATATTGATTTTGAGAATATAAGCATCGGATGTGAAAATGTAATTAATATCTCCTAAAACTTGTGTATGATTTTTTACGATTGTTTGAAGCCATCGTTTGACCTGAGTTTTGTTTATTTGAGGAAAGTCAATATCTTCGTTAAAAAAATATACTGCCATAATTTTAAAAGAAATTAGTCGTTAATATTAATTAGATAATTCTTGTATTTTTCTTTATAGAAATGTTTTAATTTTACTTTATTTTTATATAAAATATCATTTCCTATCAAATTTTCTTCCTGAGTTTTAAAAATATCTTTGGGCTTGCTAATTTTTGGGTTTTTAGCTGTATTTGATTCTCTTTTATTATCCTGTTCTCGTTTAAATTCAGAATTTTCAGCTTCTAAAAGTCGTGTTAATATTAGCTCTTGCCGTTTGAGGGTAGTTGGTGTAATGTTTTGTTGTATCAAATCGTCTTCTACTTGTTTAGAGATATTCTTAATTTCTTTGAGTTGTCTGGCCGCTTTAGGCGAGATCCCTTGACTATTCGATAAGTCTGATAGCATTTTTTGCATCTTTTCTTGTTCAGCAATCATTTTCCCTAGAGCTTTCTTAGATGGTTTACTTCCGTTTTTACCTCCTTTACCCTTCCCATTTTTTAATTGATTGAGCATTTCTTTCATTTGCTGTTTCATGGATTGTGCTTGTTTTTTTGGCTGCCCAAATCCAGGTTTTGGTTTGCCTGATCCCGGTTTATTACAGTTGCCCGATTTCTTGCATTTTGATTGGGATTGTTGATTCTTCATTTGTTCAAGAATCTCAGATAATAATAGGGCCAGATTGTTGGCAGAGGTCATTACAAATTGTTGCGAACTTTGAGCTTTTCCTGCTCTTCGGTTGTCTAATGAGCTTGTAGTTTTTTCTAATTCTCTATTTATTTTAATAAGCTCTTTGTTGATGGGAGAGGCTATCATGGGTTGAGTTTTGGCTAGTGCATATAGTGAATCTTCTATTAATTTAAAATTTTCTTTTATTTTAGTTTGTTTGTTAAATAGTTCAATATATTTAGGATCTTTGTATCTAAGTCCTCTGTAAGCTAACATTATTTTTTCTTGATCAAAAGAAAAGTCTGTTAGGTTCTCGATTATTTGCCGTAAAGCTTCCATATCGAGTTGTTGTTGCTCTTGAGTTGCTTTATCCATCATTTTTCTCATCTTTTTGGATAGAAGAGACATTTGATCGGAGGAACTTTTTTGTTGTTTAGAAGCTTTTCCACTTTTCCCATTTTCTAGTGATTTGGAACTTTCTTCCATTTTTTCTTGGATATCTTTCATCTCTTGAGAGACATCTTCTAAGTTCATGGGATCTTCTAATTCCTGATTCTTTTTTATGCTTTCATTAACCTTGTCGGCAATGCTTTTCATTTTTGCTTCTTGTTCTTTCTGTTTTTTTACGAGTTCTTCTTTTGAAGATTCTTTAGCTTTAGTTTCTTTTGAGAGCTTGTCCTGCTCTTTTGATAGTTTTTCTAGTTCATCGATAGACTGTTCCATCTTTTTTTCAATCTCGAATCTTTTTAATTGCTCTAGATTTCTATCGAGTTGCTCGGATAAATCTTTATACGACATATCCATTTTTTTAGTTAATTCGTTAAACTTATCCTTGTTAAAATCGTCCATTAATTTGTTGATTTCTTCCATCAGTTTTTTCATTTCATCATCCATCAACTGACTGAGTAAATCTTCTATTTTTTTCTGTTTGTCTAGGAGTTTTTGATCTTCTTGGCTTAAATTTTTTAGGAGTTCATTGTTCTTTTTGTTTTCTTTAGAAACCTCTTCCATTAGCTGCTCTAGCTTACTTTGCTTTT
>Ga0256842_1003313_pt1 | contig 10835 bp, 12 predicted proteins | sample 4559240metaG_FD_185973 | JGI IMG/M metagenome (GOLD analysis project Ga0256842, IMG submission 185973) | Hydrothermal vent microbial communities from Guaymas Basin, Mexico - 4559-240 | ecosystem: Environmental > Aquatic > Marine > Hydrothermal vents | place: Mexico: Guaymas Basin | collected...
GGAGGAATTAATAGTATTTAGCCATTGAAGCCGTAATAGTGTTAGGAGGTGTAGTACTTTGGTTACCACGGCTCTAAAGAGGGCTACACAGCCGATTAAGCCGGGCGAGCTTGATAAGGTTCCACCGGGTTACTGGGCAGCCGTAGTTGATGGTCGTGTAGTTGCTTGGGCTCAAACCCTAAAAGAGCTACGCGAGATAATGGCTAGGAAAGGTTATAGGAAAGAGGAGTATGGAGTGATTAAAGTTCCAAGCCACGACCTCCTAGTTGTCTAAACTCACTTTAGAGACTCTTAGGGTGATGAAAACGGTTAAAGATAATTTAAGAGAACAGTATTAACAAGTGACTCTGATTTCGCAACACCAGGACTCTCAACCCTAGTAAAGAATGGGGTGATCTACATCTCTTATCAGCCCTCAAGGAATAAGACATCGAGGCTGGTCGAGAGGATAGCGTCAGTAGCCCGCCAGCTAGAGCCCAAGCCCGGACTATTGGTAATTGTGGAGTGCAAACATACAGAAGTCTATGACTAGTGCGGACCCTAAGAGAAGCTTTGAAGGCTTCACTCACTAAGTATGCCCTGCTATGCTACCGAGACTTTATCAACTAAAGCTCCCTCATGAGATGAGAGGTCTGGCGTGGTTTTCCAATAAAAGCCAGGGTTAGGACTTGAGTGATTAGTAGGCTTCCTTCAGTGTTAGTGTCGCTTGGCTATCAGCGCTATTGCCGCTATCGCGATCGCCGCTATTGCTGCGCCTGCTATGTAGGTTAGTGGGATTGATTGTTGCTGTGTGGTGGGTGTTGTGGTGGTTTTTGCTGTGTTTGTGGTGCTTGATTGGGTTTTGGTTTGAGTTGTTGTTTGTGTTGTTTGGGTGGCGGTGGGGGAGGTTTTTGTGGTGTGTGTTGGTGTGCTTGTTGTTTGTTGATTCGTGGTTGATGTTGTGGCTGTTGTTGGTTTGCTTGCGGTTGGTGTTGTGCTTGGTGGGGTCGTGTCCGTCGTGGTTGGTGATGTGGTTGTTGTGCTCATGGTGGTTGTTGTCTTAGCTGTTGAGCTCGTGGTTGATGTGGTCGATTTGATTGTCGTGGTGCTGGTGGTCGTGGTGGAGGTTGTTGAGGTGCTCGTGGTTGGGGTGGTTAAGGATGTTGTTGAGGTGGTTAGCGGTGTGGTGGTTGTTGCGGGGGCGGCCTCGATCTTCCACACGTATAGTTTCCTGTACTTCCCTACCGCGGCTATCGCGGTTTTGTCTGGGCTCCACGCGGTATTGAGTGTCCAGTCTCCGAGGTCTTTGGATTCCGCTAGTATGTTTCCTCCCTTATCAATGATGTACAGCCTCTTCCCTCCCACGATCATGTATCCGTGCTCGCTCCACCTTAGGTTGCCGTGATTGCCTGTTGACTCGGTCGTCAGTATGCTCCTGTTCATCCATACCTGCTTACCGTCCTTAGTGTAGAGCGCCGTCCCGAACTGGCCGGAGACCGCTAAGTATTCTCCGCTGGGGTCCCACGCCACGTTATTGACGAACTTCTCTAGGTACTCGCTCCGCCATAGTAGCTTGCCGTTCTTGTCGAACACGTATACGTGCCCGTCGTGGCTCCCGGCCGCTAAGTACTTGTCGTCCGGGCTCCAGTCGAGGGTCACGATGCATCCATGCGTCCTATTATAATGCCATAGCTCCTTCCCGTCCTTACTGTACACGATGACGTCGCAGCCGCACATCCCTCCATTGATCGCTACCTTATCCCCGCTGTGGCTCCAGGCAATATTGTATATGTCTCCGTTCGGCTGCTTCTCAGACCTCCATAACTGCTCCCCGTCCCTCTTGAAGAGGTAGAGGTAGTAAATGGTCCCTACCGCCAAGTATTCCCCGCTAGGATCCCACGCAACACCGCATACCGACTCACCCATCTTCTTACTCCAGATCACTTCATGCGTGCCAGCATCGATCACGAAGACCATGTCCGCGCTGAGGTTCGAGGTAGTCACCGCTATGTACTTCCCGTCGGGGCTCCAATCAGCGAGCACCGCAAACCTCCCGAGCTTCAACCCCCACAAGTACTTCCCGGAGCTGGCGTCGTAGACCTTCAGCCAACCGTCCTCAGTACCTATAACCACGTACTTCCCGTCAGGACTCCAGTCAAGACCCCAAACATTCTTCCCCTGATCCTCGGAAACCCACATCAGCACTAACCTATACTGCGTCCCCTGCCCATGAGCTAACTGCGTGGCTAAGGACGCAGCCATTAGGGCTAGGAGCATGGGCGCTATCAGCAGTACTGAGAGCGCCTGCCTACTCAACATAGACCCCAAACCTCTCTTGAAGAAACCTGCATATATTTTTCTCTTCAGCAATGCTAGCCAATCACGGTAACTCACAAGCAGCTCGTAATTGCCTGGGCATGGATTAAGGCGGGGTTCTGCCTGCTAATCAGCTTTAAAGGTTGCCTGGCCTATATTACCTTGACGAGAGGGTGGTGTGGCTGCCTAGAAAACCAAGGCCATGGTTCACCATGGAGAAGCGCGTCGAACAAGTGAGGGGTAAAGTCAAAGTCATTGACGGTGACATCATGGGCACAACAGGTTCGTTTGAGATGGGTAACCCTTGAACACTATGATGGGGTGTCCCCGGCCTGCATGTAACCTGATCAGTGATGCGAGGAAATCTCATCGGTATTGAAATGGACTACAGTACAGGAGGGCGCTAGCTACCACCGAACCTAGGGTCCGTGTACCCCCTCGGTTTACGCCATACTGGAGCTAACCAATGACCTCACCGCCACACGTGAGGTGATAAAGTTCAGGGGTAGGTGATTTTGAGTAGGAAGGAGGAACCCGCCCAGTCAGGCGTGGACGCTATTGAGATGAGGAGGGTAACCTACGAGGAGTACCTGGACTTCGTAAGGGAGAACAAGGAGATCGAGGTTGAGGGCAATAAGATCAGTCTCGAACCAATCGAAGTGAAGAGACTGTACCCCACCTCGGAGGAACTCACTGACGTGAGCACCACGGTCTGGAGCTTCCCCAAGAGGGGTTCATGGGCAACGCATAAGGGCGATTACCGCGGCAACTGGCCTCCCCAAATGGCTAGGGCCTTAATACTGATGTACACGAAGCCCGGGGACACCGTGCTTGACCCGATGGTCGGCAGCGGGACGACGTGTATAGAGGCGAAGCTCCTTGGCAGGAACTGCGTGGGGGTTGACATAAACTACAATGCCGTCATCCTCTCCCTACACAGGCTTTACTGGCTCGAGAAGTACTTAGAGAGACTCGCCACTAAGGGGAGCCTCTCTAAGTGGTTCTTCGGAAGCCCGGTCAGCGACAGCAGGAACGACGTAAGTGTTGAGGACATGCTTAAGGCTAAGGTGGAGGTCTACCACGGCGACGCCAGGAACCTGAACGCCTTACAGGACGCTAGCGTGGACCTCGTAGCCACTCACCCACCCTACTTCAACATAATAAGGTACGGCGGCAAGTCACGAACCCCCGGAGACCTGTCCGCAACCAGGAAGCTGGAGGAGTACCTCGCAATGACTTACGAGGTCGCTAAGGAAGCCTACAGGGTGCTTAAGCCAGGCAAGTACATGGGCGTGCTGGTGGGGGACACGAGGATCCACAAGCACTACGTTCCGATAACCCACTACGTCCTGGAAACACTCCTCAAGGCAGGATTCATACTTAAGGAGGAGGTAGTGAAGATCCAGCACAAAATGAAAGCAACGAGGGAGAAGTGGGCGAAGCTCAAGGAGAGGGACTTCCTGCTAATATATCACGAGAAGCTCTTCATCCTAAGGAAACCGGAGAACCACAACGAATACAGGAAATACAGGTACAGCTCACACATAACTTAGGCAGTATTACAATATAGTCGCACTCAATCAAACCCGCCAAACATGGGCTATGTTATTTAATTGGTTCTAACGGTACCTAGCACTCTATTTTTGATTATCTACGTACTGGTATTGCTTTACCGTGTATTTCAGTATGGGATCCGCTATGTGGTATTTGCCGTTCTTCTTTTCTATCATGCCTGTTTTCGTTAGGTTTTGAAGTATGTTGTATAGGCTTTTATCGCTTATTCTTTTCCTTTCCATATACTCTACCGATCTCTTGATCTCGCTCCATGATGCTGGTTGCTCGGCCAGTAGCTTCAGGACGGTCACGTACCTTTTCCTAGCGATCCCGCGCGTTATGAGGAATTTCTCGAGTTCCTTGCGGACTATTTGGGAGGCCCTTTCTAGAACCCTGTGGATCACGTCTGTACTTCTTGAGGAGACGTATGTTGAGCCGTAGAGCGTGAGCCACCCAGGTATGCCGTCGAGCAGGTCTACCGCTTCCTCAATTATCGGGTCGGGCACCCTTAACCCGTACTCGTTGAATCCTTTCTTAAGGAATTCTATGGATTCATCCCTACTGAACCTCTTAGTGCGTACTTCGTACACGTACCTACCATAAAGTGGGGAGTCTGGGTCATCCACTCTTAGTAGGTCGTATAGCAGACCGATCTCGGAGCCCGTCATAACCACCACTAAGTTCCTGAGGTTATCGTACGCGTAGCTCACGTACTGCACGATGTTCAGTCCATTAATGTTGCGGAATAGCTGCGCCTCATCGAATACGAGCACTGCCCTACCAAAGTCTCGGCCGACGTCGTTTAACCTGTGGAGGAAGCTTATGAAGCTAAACCTTCGCCTGCCCTCAGTCCTTAGCTTGACGCTGAAGCCGTGGATGCTTATTCCCTCAACGTGCTTGAGGTAATTAATGAGCTTCCTCCACTTCCCGAGGAATTGGTTAATGGATTCCTCTAGAACCGCGTAGAACTCGCGCAGGCTCGAGCCTGGGGATCCCCAGAAGCCCTTGAGGTCAACTACTACGTGTGGGTAGTTAAGTTCGTTAAGGCAGCTCTTAACGAGGCTTGTTTTACCAGTCCTCCTCATGCCGAGCACAAGGATTAACGGCCTGCCGCCCCTCGACACCCTTCACGAACCTCTCAACGCTTTCCCTCATGTCGTAGAAGTCCTTAAGCGATTCCTTAGGCGCTCATCAAAAAGCATAACTTTACCCCCCGTAAGTAGCTTTACCTCCCCCGAGTAATAAGAAATAATAAAGTGAGTGGAACGTGGCAAGAGTGCCTACCCCATACCTGCCGAGACTAGAGACCGGAACTACCGGTTCCGAAGGCTTACTGCGGGTCCTCACCTCTTAATCGAGTGGGTTTTGACGCCGTCGCTGATCTTTAGTTTCATTGATTTTAGGCAGGTCTCCTTGCCTAGCTCTATGCATGCTTTGGTTACTTTGCTCGCAGTTTCTTCGTTAGTTGTTAGGGAGACTATGGCACCGCCGAAGCCCGCACCGCTTATTTTGCTTCCAGCAGCACCTGCTTCAAGGGATGCTTTAATTACTGCCTCTATTTCGGGTGTGCTCACCTCGTACAGGTCCCTTAGCAGGGCGTGCTGATGATTCATCGCGGCCGCCACGGTGATGAATGGTGGTAACTTGCTGGGGGCGCTCCTTAAGTCATCGGCAACCCCAACTGCCTTGATAGCGTACCTTAACGCGCGCTCCCCGAAGGTGTCAAGGGCGTCCCCGAGCCCCACTTCCTCACCCCTCATCGCCCTCAGCGCTAGGGTCGTTGATGCGTGCGCCCTAACGGTGTATAGGATCCTCTTCCTAGGTGTTTCTGGGATTCGACTTAAGTAGGGCGTCAGCTCCTCCTCACTGAGTGAGGCCCAATCAGGCTCCCAGTACTTAAGCCCTAGCCTACGCCTCAAGCCCTCAGGGAGGGGCTGCTTGAGGAGTGCCTTAAGTCCCTCCTCGATCTCCACCTGCCTTGCCGGGTGTATTGAGGCTGTGGAGTGCTTGACGGGAGTTACGGAGGCCACGTAGACCCCCTCGTTGAAGGGTAGGCGTTCCGCACCGTAGGGTGGCTTAGTTTTCACGAGAACCACGCCGCCATATGCTGAGGTGTATTGGTCGAGCCTACCGCAGGGCACGCCGAGGACGTCATGCTCGGCGATGTAGGCAAGTTCCGCCATCTCTCTAGGGCTTGGGTTAGCTCCGGCTAGGGTCGTTAATGCCTTAATGAGTGAGACTAGGAGGGCAGCACTACTCGAGAGGCCTGAGGCGATGGGGACCTCACTGTGGATTAAGGCGTTGAATTGAGGGACGCTGTACCCGGCGTTGAGCAGTGCCCTCACTGCGGCGCGCACGTAGTCGCCGAACCACCCGCCGCCCTTAAGCGTTGGTTTCGCGGCGTCGAACTCGTCAAGCCACGCGTGTCCCTCTCCCTTCAGGTTTAGGGACCCTACCCTAGATTTGGGCGTCGCTCTTGCTTCGCTGACGGATACGTAGCACCTTAAGTTAATCGCGACTCCAACCACGGGTAAGCCCTTATAGTCCTGATGAGTGTTAAGTAGGTCTAGCCTTCCGGGGGCGGACGCGATCACTTCCGGGTTCCGCCCGTGCAACTTCCTGAAGCTCCTCAGCGCTACCTCAGTGCTGCTCACGCCCCCTCGACCCTCCTTAGGGCTTGACGTATTTTCTCAGCAACATCCTCGGGTATTGAGTCGTAGGTGAAGTTCCCGCCACCCTGCTCCATCCCCGCCGCGTACTTGAACTTACCTGAAGTCCTAAGCATGCCGTAGATCTCCACGTGAAGGTGGTAGTGCGGGTACTCGCCCTTGAGAGGCGCTTGATGCGTTACGAGGACGTAAGGCATTGGCCTGTCGAAGACCTTGTCTAGGGCCTTAAGCACCTTAGCCAACGCCTCAGCCAGCCCCCTAACCTCATCCCTACTTAACTGCGTCAGTAACTGGACGTGCCTCTCAGGGTATATGTGGACTTCGAAGGGCCAGTGGGCGTAGAAGGGCACGAAAGCAACGAAGCCCCCAACCTTAAGCACTACCCTCTCACCGCTCCTTAACTCCTCCTTAAGCACCCTACAGAACAGGCACTCCTTAAACCTCCTGAAGTACCTCCATGCCGAGGTAAGTTCCCTTAAAACCTTCGAGGGCACGAAGGGCGTGACGTAGACCTGGCTGTGAGGGTGCGTTAAGGAAACCCCGACCTCCTTACCACGGTTCCTGAACCACAGGACGTAAGCGTAGCCCTCACCCCTGGCCTCGCGGGTTAGGTTAACCACCTCCGCAATAACCTTAGCAACGCCCTCAACGCCAATGGAGCTTAAGTCAGGTAAGTCATGCTCTAAACTCTCAACGAGGACGTAGCACCTCCCACGCCCCGGAGCCTTAACTAAGGGGTACTCGCCAATCCCGTCGAGCCGCGGTGGGTTAGAGACGAGCATAGGGAACTTATTCTCGATGATGAATGGGGCCTCAGAACGCTCCCCAACCTCAGGCGATCCTGGGCAGAATGGGCATTGGAATTCACTGGTTGGGCGCCAGGGCCGGGACTCCCTGATATTGGAGACCATTACCCACTCACTTAGCGTGGGGTCCCACCTGAGCTCTATGACCTTACGCGCGTTACGTGCGCTGGCGTTACTGGTGTGGGGAGCCTTACCCATTAATTACTACCGTACCTCAATTGAGGGAAGTGCTTAATTGCGTTTACGTGGGACGTGCTTCAGTAACGCTTTTTTGAGCTATAGCACAGAAGTATCGGTGAGTGAAGCGTGGTCATAGGTCAGCCGAAGCATAAGGACTGCGCAAACTTCAAAGACGGGAAATGCCTCCTCTACGGAGTCACCGTCCCGCCGGACGGGCCGGCGTGCCCGAACTTCGTCCCAAGGACGCAGGCGACCACGCCTAGGGTAACTACGCCTGCCCCGGCAGGCCCCGCAGCGGGCATACCTTACGCCGCGCCCTCAAGGTGGGGATACGGTCCTGGCCGTGGCTGGGGTGCTGGACGCGGCATGAGTATGGGCTTAGGTCTTAGGATGAGGCGCAGGCATAGGCACGGTAGAGGTAGGCGGCACTGGTCCTGGTAGTGAGTGTCTTCAAGGTGCTACGGTGAAGTAAACTCTTTTCCTCTGCCTTCCTTTATTCACTATTTTGAGGAGTTTTATCTCGCCTATTTCCGAAGTGTTTTTGACGTGGGGTCCTCCGTCCGCCTGTATGTCTATGCCGGGGATCTCCACGATCCTTAATTCCTTCACGTCGGGCGGTGCCCTGCTGGCTAGTTTTACTATGCCGGGGATCTTGAGGGCTTCCTTCCTGGGTAGCCAGTAGATCTTGACGGGTAGTGCTTTCTTGACTACTTCGTTTGCCTTGGCTATCGCGTCCTCGAATATTGACCTGTCCATTGTTTCGAGGCTGTAGTCATCGTAGGCTTTCTCCGGGGTTACGTGCCCACCCGTTATTAGGGCGTTGTAGTCCCTCCACATTATGGCTGCCAGTATGTGGGAGGCGGTGTGGAGCCTCATGAGCCTGTACCTACGCTCCCAGTTAAGGACGCACCTAACGACCTCCCCCACCTCAAGGCCGTGCTCTGCCGGGCTGATCTCGTGGGCCACGTCACCAGTGGCCTTATCCAGGTAGACCACGACAACCTCGATCACTTCTCCCGAGTGCCTCACGAGTTTCCCAATGTCGTGTTCGAGCCCTCCCGTCCTTGGATGGAAGATCGTGCGGTCGAGGAATATGCTCGCGCCCTCAACACGCGTGACTATCGCGTCGACCTCGCGTAAATAACTGTCTCTCTGATACACAAGCTCAGTCAACCCGTGCCCCCCGCTAAAACTTGTCCTTAAAGATTATGTTTTGGTTGGGCATTAACGTTTAACCCTCTCGGAAAGGAGGCACGCGATTTTAATTCCCTATGAACCGTCCGAGTATTGATTATGGGGTGCTGGCGTTGCCCTTAACTAGTGAGTAAGTTCTGTGCCCTGCTTGAGGACACTAGTGACGTACGGAGTCATGAACGCGAGCCTAGGGTGGGACGGGGTCGAGCGAGGGAACGACGTTATCAACAGGTACGCCGTCAGGTTCAAGCCAACCTACGTGCTGAGGGCGTCGAAGAGCCTCCAAGCGTTAGTGGCTAGTAGATTGCTTCATAGCTAATGATTGAGTGTTGCGGGCTAGACCCATATTTTGGTGATGCTTAATCTGTCGAAGTCTCTGTCCTCAGTAATTATTGCTTGTAGCCCGTAGTCCTCGATCGTTGCTGCGTGAAGCGCGTCAGAGGGTCTTAACCCGTACTTCCTCACGTATTCCTTTGCTTTCACGTATTCGCTTACTGTGAGGGGAAGGACATTGACGTAAGGAAGTACCGCCTTATCTACGAACTCCATGGTGTCCTCATAAGAGACACCGTATTTCCTTCGAGACACGTAGAGCACTTCATCAAGAACTAGCACATTAGTGTATAGCGTGTGCTCGGAGAGGCTCCTTAACCATAGGTCCTCGATGAGCTTAGCTTCCTCCTCAGGCATCCTAACGTTCAGGTATACTAGCACGCTAGCGTCAACGAAGACCTTCATGCCTCGAACTCCTCCTCCAGATCAACCTCTGCTAGGTCACCTAACCTAGCCTCTCTCCCCCCAATTCTCTTCCTTCTCTCCCTCACCCACTTAATTATCTCCTCAGGGCTCTCCACACCACGCAGCATTAGGCCGTCTTCAAGAGGCTCCATAATGACGTACCCTCCCTCCTTTATGCTGTAAGCCTCCCTTAGCACCTTAGGTATGACTACCTGACCCTTCGGCCCGACCTTAACCTTAAGTTTTACCACTAGTATCACCAAGTATAACTTAAGGTATGACAGTAATAAGAGCAACTACTAGGAATTACCGTAGGAGTCGCAACCCGTGTGAGAAGGGAAGCGAGGAATTCGCGTGAGTTGCTCTTGGAGGTCCTAGATGCCGTACTGAGTGACTGCTTTCCTAAGTGATTCCTCCTTAATTATGGGTCTGGCCTGCAGGAGCCTGTATATGCGTGTTGCTCTCTCCCTTCCCTCGAGTTCGGCTTTGACTAACAGTACTCTCTCGGCTAGTTTCGGTCCTTCCCTCGCCACTAGTTCCTCTGTCCTCGCGTCTATGTAGGTGACGTATTCCTCGTCTAGTTCTTCGTGGAAGTTGAAGCGTGACCTGCCCTTGATCCTTTCTATGACGGTGTTTATGGTTGCTGGTTTAAGGTATACGAGCATCGTTAGTTTAGGTAGGTTCCTCACTATGTGCTTGAACGCCTGCACGAGCTCCTCGATCTCATGAGGTGACTTGCCTGCCTTACTTAACCACCACTCCGTGTAGGGCAGTACTAGGAGGGGATGGGAGTCGAAGACTATGGGTCTCTTACTGTTTGAGTGCTTCGCCGTCTTCTCCACGTACTCACTCACGAACTTACTGAAGAAGAGCACCTGCCTCTGAGTTGGGTGGAGTCCTTGGGCCTCGCAGATCGCTTCTAGACGAACGTACCTGAAGCCATATAGGTCCTCGAGCTGCTGGGCAGTGTAGGACTTCCCCACCCCGTGCACGCCGACGATCGCTACGGTGAGGGGCGGGGAAGGTGTTAGGGGGTTGGGGGAGTGGGGAGCGTGCAACCCGCCCTCACACCCTGTAGTGCTTCCTCGTCCAGAACTCCTTCCTTCTGGCGGGGTTCCAGTTCTTGAGGGGCCTGTAGTACCCTATGATCCTTGACCAGATCTCGGTTTCGGACCCGCAGCGCGGGCACGTGGTTATCATGCCTACTGAGCGCCACCCGCAGTGCGGGCACACGGTGAGGGCGGGTGTGTATGACCAGTACACGAGTTCGGAGTTGTGGGTGAGTTTCTTGGTTAGGGAGGCTAGGGCTTCGGGGTCGGGTTCCTCGCCGAGGAATATGTGCATCATCACTCCTCCCGTGAAGTGCTTCTGCACGATCTCCTCCACCTCAACCCTCTCC
>Ga0256842_1003314_pt1 | contig 10833 bp, 10 predicted proteins | sample 4559240metaG_FD_185973 | JGI IMG/M metagenome (GOLD analysis project Ga0256842, IMG submission 185973) | Hydrothermal vent microbial communities from Guaymas Basin, Mexico - 4559-240 | ecosystem: Environmental > Aquatic > Marine > Hydrothermal vents | place: Mexico: Guaymas Basin | collected...
GATTTAGTATGTCTTCATTTGACTCTATGATATTTAAAAACTCTTCATCAACTTCCATTAGCATCAGTCGAGAGATAATCGCATATAATTCTATTCTATTGTTTAGTTCTTCTTTTGTTATGTTCATATTTTTGCCTTATTTTCTATATAATTAATAGTATTATTCATAATTTCTATAAGTTTATTACTATATTCTAAAACTTCATCAAATACATCTACTAACTCATCTTCTATATATTCGTGTACTATTGTATTTCGTATATCTTTCATCATCCGTAGTTCATCTATATCTTCAAATAGTTCTCTTTTATGTGCATTATTTACAACATCTACTAATGTACCTTGATTTTCAAATTCATAGGCATCTATTGTTCTGAATATCTTTCTTATAAGAAAATCTATACTTCTGCTATACCTACTACAAAGTGTCTCAAAATTTCCAAATTCATCTATAGAATAATCATCTTTGATACCTATAGTTTTACATTTTGTAAAAGATAATTCTATCCAAAAAAGTTGTTTCTTTAGCAAGTTTAAATCTTGTTTTAATTTTTCTTGCATCATAATAAAACTGCCTTTTCATATATAATCTTAGTAAAAGGATTTTTAAAACTCCCATCATCTATAACTATATCTAATTTTTGTTCTCCAAAATATTTAAAAAATTCTAACCTTAATACTCTAAGATTTTTTTTAGAAAATTTCTTAGATATTATCAGTAAATCTATATCACCACCTTTTTTAGCATCATCAACTCTACTACCAAATAGATATAGTTTCGCATCTTTGCAAAGGTTAAAAAGTGTTTTTTTTAAAATTTCTATCTCTTTTTGTGATATTCTCATAATTTATTATAGCCTAAAAAATATTAACGGTAGAGTTTGATAATTTCACCCTTTATGGGTGAAATTATCATGAAGATTTATTAATCTGTAATTTTTACAGAGTAAGCTTTGTGTGATAATGGCACAGCAGGTCTTTTTATATGTTTAGGTCTTCTTAGTGTATCAGAAGAATCAAGTGGACGAGTTAGTTTATCTCTCCATGCTTGATAAACTTTCATATTATTTTCATAATTAACCCAAATATCACCTATTTGGTCATCTTTAGATGCTAACTCGATGCTAACTTTTTGATGCCAAGCATGGTTACCAGCTATCGGGTCTGGATGTGAAGCTGCTACAGCATTTTGCCATGAACCACTTAGTCCATCCCACCAGATGTTATCAAGATCTTTGTTATACTCTTTAAACTGCCAAGTATCTTTACGATCCATCATTCCAGCGATGATGCCCTTTTTAGGTTTTAGAGTTCCAACTTTTCCATCCATAGTCATATCGTATAGTGGAGCACCAAGACCCATAACACCAAGTTTATGGCTAAATCCAGGGATCTCAACTGCATTTTTAAGTTTCCAACGACCAGCATGATGCGAGTTCGCTAAAACACCAGGCATTGTAGCCTCAGTTGGAACTGCCATAGCTATAAAGTAACCAGATTCTAGTCCTGAAACAGTATCTGTGATAGTAACTTTTATAGCATCACCTTGTTTGATGTTCATTCTTTTTGCATCTTGAGTGTTTATCCAAACAGGATTATGGTTTTGAGAAATCTCCATAAGGTGTTTAGAGTTTACAGAACGAGTATGGATGTTATAAGGAAGTCTAAACACAGTGTTTAGTGCAAACTCGTTATCTTTTTCCATAAAGTCATGGTGAACCTGAGTTACTAGGTGAACCATTTTCTTTCTGTCTTCTTTGTTTGTTGGGTAGATAGGCACAGCATATTCTGGCCATTTCCACTCTGCAAACCATTCAGAGAAGAACTCTAGTTTTTTACTTAGTGTATGGAAACCTTGAACATCTTTACCCTCAACCTCTACACCGATAGCATGTTTTTCACCGTGATGCCCATCAACAAGTAAAGCACCATATTTATCTTTTGTTACTTCACTTTTGTGATACTTATGACCGTGAGCTATATAGTAATCACCCTCAACTTTTAAATCACGAGTTTGTGGTTTGAAGATGTTGTCTTCTTCATTCCATGTACCCATATCTCTCATCATTTCGTAGTTAGGATACTTAGATTTAGGGTACTTCTCTTTAGCTGCTTTTTTAAGATTTGGTAGTTTATCAAACGCTGCTTGATACCACTCTCTAATAGTTACTGCACGAGAAGGGTCCTCTTTTGAAGCCCAGTATTTACGAACACCAAGAGTACCATCAGGATCAACATGATGAGTCATAATATTAGCCCAAAATTCAACCTCTTCCCAAATTTCACCAAGACCAGCTTCCATGTGAGCTTCTAGTGTTCCACGAGCAGGATTTTTAGGTTTCCATCCAAGTTTTTCTAGTGCTACACGAAGTGCAGGTTGTCTGAAACTTAACCATCTTGTAGGTTGTGTTGCTTCTGAATGTTGATCGTGTCTCTCACCAGCTAAACCAACAGGTAAGATATAATCACAATACCAGTTTGTTTCACTCCATGTAGGAGAAAGGTTAAAACTCATCTCGATCTTATCTTCTCTTTTAAGAGCTTCTATCCATCTAAAACCATCTGGATTTATCCAAACAGGGTTATACATACGAGGGATCCAAACAGCTAGTTTTTCAGGAACTTTTAGCCCTTTTTTAGTCCACTTATCTCTCCAAGCATCATCTAAAAGTAGGTGAGGCATAATATGACTCATCTCATAAGAACTTAGTGGATATTCAGGTGGCCAAGCAATCTCGTTCCAAACATCAACTTTAGGTGGTCTCTCTCCAGCAACAGCAGCTTTATCTCCCTTACCATTAACTGAGATAACATGCCAGTGGTGCATACCAACTCCACCTTTATCTCCAGCCATAGCTCCACGAAGAGTAAATGGTAAAAATGCAGAACGAGCAATCATCCAACCACCACGGTGAGCGATAGGTCCAGCTCTCCAGATATAAGTAGCAACTCTAGCACCTGCATCTATAAACATATCGTAAAGTTTTTCAACGATTCGAGCTTCAATTCTACACTCTTCTACAACAAAATCAAGTGTATAAGGTGAGTACATTTGTGCTATCATCTCTATGAAATCTTCATAAGAGTTACCCTCAGGAACTGACTTAATATAACCTTTTTCAACTAAGAATGAAAGGTATTCTTTGTTGTCCATAAGTCTATCCCAGTTTACCCAGTTCTTAACAAAAGCATGGTTTACTAAATCGTTACCATTTATATCTTTTTCATTTAAGATTCTGTTTGCAAGGTAAAGGTAAAGTGCTGTTTCAGTTCCTGGCCAACATGGTACCCAAAGGTCTGCAATACCAGCAGAGTTTGACATACGAGGATCCATAACAACAAGTTTAGCACCTCTTCTTCTAGCATCTGCAATTCTACCTGCTGCTTGTTGGAAGTAGTGACCAGCATCTGCTGCATGAGATGATTGTAGGAAAATCAAGTCTGCATTTGCCCAATCTGGTGAGTTTCTATCATCATTTGCCCACTGAATTGTACCTTGTCTAGCACCTGCTGAACAGATGTTAGTGTGTGAATCATAACCATCACAACCCATAGAGTGTGGTACACGGTGACCAAAACCATTTTCATTTGGACGACCAACATGGTACATGATAGATTTTCTTGAAATTTCATCACCAACAGCTAGAGTATCGTGCATTTTTTTACCGATCTCTTTCATAGCTTGATCCCATGAAGTTCTTATCCATTTACCTTCACCACGCTTAGAACCAGGTGCTCTTTTTAGTGGGAATGGTATTCTATCTGGATCGTACATTTGTGATTGTGTTGCATAACCTTTTGCACAGTTTCTGCCACGGCTACCTGGGTGAAGTGGGTTACCCATGTATTTTCTAACTTTTAAATCTCTAGGATTATTAGTTTTTTTGTACTCACCTATGCTTACCCATGCAGTAAGACCACAAGAAGCTTCACAGTTAGAACAAGATGTTGGAATAAGCATATATTCGTTTTTTTCTATCCCATCAGGGTTAGATTCACTTTTTATACCATTACGACCAGTTCCACCTCTTTTCCAATCATCGCCATCTAATTCATGATAACTATCCCATTTATCAAATGCAGGATAATTGTTTAAATTTCCATTGTGTATAGGATTTGATGGATTATCACTTGCCTCTGCTTCTGCTACAACAAGAGAGCTAAAAACTCCCTTTGCAACTACAGCACCAGCTACAGTATAAGCACTACCTTTTAAAAATGTTCTTCTACCTTCAATAAAGCTCATATAATTCTCCTTAACTTAATGGTAATAATTGTGGTATTTTTAACCACACATCTTTTGCTAAATAAAGACCAATCAATGCAGTTAAAGCTGCAAACCTCATAAGAGTTGGATTGAAATTTTTTGCACTACTAAAAGCGATAAAGAATGGAAGTATATAACCCATAAACATTGCTAACCAAAATTGAGTGTTGTACTCTCCACCACTATGTACGAAAGCTAATGTAGCTTCAGCTTCAGCAGATTTGAACGAGAAAAAGTATTCACCCATATACATCATAAAACTAAAAAATACAGATACTGCCATAATTTTTGCTAAAGATTTTTTAACTTCATCATCCCATTTGTTAGAGATTAAGATAAGTGAAGCTGAACCTACCATAAATGCTGCAAGTAACATCTGCATCATCTCAGTTGGAGCTTGCCATAGGTCACGAGCTGTACTCTCTGCCATAATGATAGCAGTATAAAGTGTAACAGGTATCGCTAAAAATACTGTAAAAGGGAATATTTTTTCATAAATACCACTTTTTGCTCTTACAGTTTTAGCAATTGTACAAGTTCTTCTAAAGTCAGGAAATGCATCCATAAACCCTATAAGAGCCATAACTGTTATAAGACCAGTAAAAAGTGATGCCATCCATGCACCAACAGTAATAGCAGAAGTCCAATGTGGGTGTAAGAAAATGTTTATCATTCTTAGTGGTTGGTGTAAATCTACTAAAGTAAATAGTAAGAAAACATTTAATGCTACAAACGATATAAGTGGCATAGCCCATCTAAGGTTTGGCATAGACTCTTTTTTATGTTTTCCAAGTAAGTAAGCACCTACTAAAATAACACCAGTACCTATACTTTTAGCCCACATATTTAAAGTAATCATCCAACCCCAAATAATCCCAGGAAGTGCAACATCTAGTGTTACAATCGCATTAGTTGCATTTATTGTATGTTCAACCATTTTTAGTGTCCCCCTTTATCGTGGTGGTCATCTTGACCTTGTTCAAAATCTAAAAATCCAACATTATCTAACTCTTCATGCGAACCTATAAATCTATCTAAGATAGAGTGATGAGTATCACCGATACCTTTTAGGTGAGTGATGTTGTTAAATAAACCATAACCTTCTATTCTTTTATGAGCAAGAGGGTTTAAAGTATTGTTACCACCACCAACATAAAAATGCTTAGGATTAGTATGCTTTTCAGGTTTTCTAACTTGTACATTACCTTGGTGTTCCATGATGTAACGAGAAATTTTACTACTATCATCAGAAATATCACCAAATATATTTGCTTCAACTGGACAAGCAACAACACAAGCAGGATTTAAACCATCTTCAACTCTATGCGCACAGTAAGTACACTTATCAGCAGTATTTGTTTCAGGGTCCATATATATAGCACCATAAGGACAAGCCATCATACAACCAGCACAACCTATACAACGAGTGTTGTCAATATTTACAATCCCATTATCAAGATAGTGTAGAGCAGATACTGGACAAATTCTCTCACATGGAGCATTTTCACAATGGTTACAGCGAAGAGGTGTAAAGTTTCTAGAGTTATCTGGAAATGTTCCAACATCTATATATTTTACACGCAATCGCCAAGAACTAACTGGCACTTCATTTTCAACTTTACAAGCGATTTCACAACCTTTACAACCCATGCAAAGACTTAAATCAACTAAAAAACCTAATTCCATAGTTTCTCCTATATATCTTAGTTATAAACATTATAATCACTAGTAATATAATATTTATTGATAATTCACTATGCTTAATAGTACAATGAATTAAGCTTTTTAGCATATAAATTTGTTAAAAATTTACTAATAAAATACTTTAGTGAAGATTTTACACATTATTGATTTATGGTTAAAAGTAGGGGTTATATTGGTTATTACTTAAGCTGATTTGCAAGATTTTTCATAGCAATCTCTAGTTCATCTCTTGTAAAAAAATTGTAGTTATATTTATAGTCATCATTTAAAATTAAACTGATAACATAACCAGATATTTCAACTTTTCCTTGACCTTCGGTGTCAAACCATTCTAAACTCATAGGTGTAGTTTCATCTTCATAGCCAGTTTTTACTAAAACAGCAGGATAAAGTTGTTTAATATCTTTAAGGTTAAATATTTTATCGTTAATTGTAAATGTTTTCATTTTATATCATTGCGGGAAAGAAAGTAGGGTGGGAGTTAAATCCCATCTACTCTTAGAAGTTTGGTTTCTCCAACCATAAGATCGATAGTCATAGCCATTCTCTTCCAAACACTTTCTTGTCTATATTCAATATTATGTTTTTTACATACTTCTTTTACAAGAGGTTGCATTTTTTGCTGATAACTATGAGGTGTATTTGGAAACAAATGATGCTCAATTTGGTAGTTTAAGAAACCTTGTGAAAAGTCAAGTAAATCTGTACCAGTGTTATAGTTTACACTACCCATAATCTGTCTTAAGTAAAACTCACCTTGTGATTTATGTGGTTCACTAAATTGGTAAATATCACCAGCAGAGTGATTTGGAACAATAACTAAAAATGAGTGAAGATTTGCATAAGCTTCAGCAATTAGTAAAATGATAAATGCAGTATAAACAGCTTCCATACCAAGAGGTAAAAACAGAAGTGGAGTTATAATAAACTGAGTAACACCATAAGGTAAGTAAGACTCTTTCCATAGTTTTTTACCAAGAGCATTAAATGGTAGATAGTTATAGTCTTTTATCTCTTCTAGTTTTTTCTTTCTTCTCTCTTTATTTTCAAGGATTCTCATAGTATTTGGTGCATAGTAAGTGAATTTCCAAGTCATAGCAAATATATAAACAAATAATCTTCTAAGCCACATAGGTGTTTTAGATTGGATTAACCATTGCATATTTCTTTCAACATTATCTGGATCATCATCTTCACCTAAATGGTAGTGATGCATGATGTTATGCTCATATTCCCAAGCTTCAGGTTTAATCCAATCATTCCAATCTATGTATCTTCTTTTACCTCTAGCAAAACCTCTTTTAGTGTATTCTAAAGGTACATTTGGAACTTTATCATAAGCACCATGAAGTATAGGGTGAACAACATCAGCCCATCTAGTAACATTACCTAAACCTATCAAGATACCAGCTACTGTAGCCATAGCCCAAAAAGCTAAACCACTTAAACCTTGTGTAGCTTCTAAAGATGCAGTTACAAATATCATAAAGAAACCAGCGTATTTTGCACCATCTGACCATCTTTCTAGTTTTTTAAGATGTTCTAAATCTTTTTCATTCGGTGCACCAATCTTTTCTTTTATATCTTCTATATCTTTTTGAAGTTGATCTTGATCAATATCTTCATATTTAGCATAAACATGATCATCTGGAATCTTATCTGCTCTATAGTCTGAAGTAAATTCATAAGAATTATTTTCTTCTTCTTCAATCTTTTTAGCTTGAGCTTCCTCTGCCCAAATCTTCTCTTGTTTAGCAATCTCTTCAGCTTCTTCTGCTGAAACTATAGCCTCTCTAGCTTCTCTTTCTGCTAGTATCTCATCTAGCGATTTTTTATCGTCCAAAATATAGCCTTTTTTATTTGAAATTTTTATATTGTTTATTATATGTAAAAATACTTAAAATACTTATATATTGTTAAGCTTTAATGTTAAATTTATATTTGTTGTTACAAAAAATTAATATATCTTCTAGCTTTTTGAGGCTTATAGAAGTTTTTAAAAAAATTTAATGACCATAAACTTTAGGATATTCAGATACATTACTAAAATTTGGTGGAAATCTAAAATATACTCTAAATGCTTTTACTTGACCTGGTTTTAAGTTTTTGGCAACTACAAAACTCTCTGTAACTGTATTTGAGCCTTTAGAACTTTTTGTAACATTACTAAAAAAGTCTAAAAAACTACTCGTTTTATAAAAATTTGTAGATTCTAAACCTCCCCTTTTACCTCTACTAACAAGTTTTATATCAAATGTTACTTCACCTATAGTATAATTTCCAGTATTTTTTACAATACCTCTGTATACAATCTTCTCTAAACTCAAAATTCTTTTATTTTTAAGTTTATAAAGTTCAACATGTTTTGTATACTTATCTACAACAAACATCATAAGTATAGCTATAGCAACCGATACAAGTGTAACTGAAAACAACATTGGTAAAACTAACTTTTTTTTCTTTTGCCCAAATGAAACTATAGCACCAGCAACAAACATCAAAAGTACAACAACTATAACCACATAATGCCAAACAGTCAAATAAGTCATTTTAAAATCCCCTTACACTTAGCATAAATTGAGATATTATAATCTTTAGAGTAAGTAAAAGGTTCCATTATCATTTTAAAATCCCTTTGTTCACCCCTAGATATATCCTCTTCTACTATCGACATCTTTTTAAATGGTTTAAATTTAAGTAAGTAGTTTTTGTATTTATTTTTGCTAACTTTATAGGCAGAAGCAGTTATTTTACAACTACTAAAATTATACTTAGACTCATTGGTAACTATACCATTGATAACAGCAGCTTTAGTAAATTCTAGTTTTTTTTGAGAGGTTATTTTAGTGCTATTTTTAAATAAGTAGTTATGCATCTCTACATAACCAAGAGTTGGAGCAATAACAAGTGTTCCAAATGCTAGAAGTACAAGAAATAAAGCTATTCCAAGTTTATTTCTAAGTACAATAGCAAGTATGATAAATAATATAAATATTACAAATGCTCCACCAAAAAGCATATAATCATATATGATAAGGTTATTTATAAATTCATTTATATCAAAGTTTGGTATTTGCAAACTTTATCTCTTTCGTGAATTTTTCTCAGCAATTCCACTCATGTTAAATCGTGATGCTAACTCTTGCTTAATCCTATCAGGAGATATATTTTTTGAAGCAAGAGCAACTAACATATGGTATGTTAAATCAGCTGCTTCATAAACCATCTCTTTTTCATCATCATCTTTATGAGCAAAACAATACTCTCCAGCTTCCTCTACAACTTTTTTCAAAATTGTATTTTCACCTTTACTTAAAAGTTTTGCTGTCCATGAAGTTGATGGGTCTGCATTTTTTCTCTCTTGTATAGTGTGGTAAAGTGTGTCGACAACACCATAAGCATTTTCAAGATTTACTTCAACATCAGCTTTTGAATCTCCACTTTCAAGTTCAGTAAAAAAACAAGAACGGCGACCAGTATGACAAGCCACACCCTCTTGAGTTACTTTTATAAGTAAAGTATCGTTATCACAGTCAAGTGAAAAAGAGTGTATCTTTTGAATATGACCACTACTTTCACCTTTTTTCCAGATGCGTTGTTTACTTCTACTAAAGTAATGAGCTACTTTAGTTGATAGTGAAAGTCCCAATGCTTCTTTGTTCATATAAGCCATCATAAGAACTTCATTGTTAGCATTATCTTGAACTATTACAGGAAGAAGTTCACACTTCTCCCAATCTACTCTATCTATAGCATCCATTATTTAGCCGTTGTTCTTTTTTGAACATCTTTAGTATCTACCCAAATATTAGGAGTTGAACCACCAGGTGTTAAGAAGATTTTAGCATCTCTATTTACTTGAAGTGCATCGTTAAATTTACCTTGAACTTTCATCTGTTCTAGTTGTAAAAGTTTGTTAGTTAGAGATTTAGCTATAAGAAGATTTGCTTTAGCTTTAGCTTCTGCTTCTATAGTGATAGCATCTGCGATACCTTGAGCCTCAATTCTTTTCTTTTGTGCTATACCACGAGCTTCAGCTGCTCTTTTTAGTGCATCTTGTTTTGCTCGTTGTACTTGTTGCTCTGCTCTTTGAACCTCTTGTTTTGCTACTTGAACATTTTCAATCTGCTCTTTAACTTTTGGTGGTAAAATAATCTCACGAAGTTGGATAGACTCTAAGTTTGCAGGTGTATTTTCAAGTGCATTTACATTATCTCTTATACCTTTATCTATCTCTGTAGCTATTTTATTTCTGTGTTGTGGTAGAGATTCTGCATCATATTTACCAACAACATTACGAACAACATTACGAGCAACAGGATTGATTATTTTATCTTCCCAGCTAAATCCCCAGTTTGAGATAGTTTGAGCTGCAAATTGAGAGTTAAGTCTATACTGAACAGTAAGTTCTATAGAAACAGGTAATCCACGCTTATCAAGAACTGTAATAGCAGGTTTAGCAGTTATACCAGCTTTACCAGCACTCATCTCTATTTTAGAAGCATAGTTGATTATACGAACGCGAGTATCTACTACATAAACTTTTTGTATAACAGGTACTATAAAGTGAAGTCCGGGAAGAAGTGCTTGGTCTTGATACTTACCATTTGTACTTAAAATCCCTCTTTCACCCTCTTCAATAATAGTAAAAGGTTTAGCCAAAACTAACATTAAAACAATAGCAATTAAGAAGTAGATAACACCACTACCTTTACCACCAAAATTTATATCTATCTTAGGCATCTCTGGACCTTTACCTCCACCATTGCCACCACTACCACCACCAGAAGGTTTTTTAAAACCTCCACTTTGTGATTTTTTTTTATTAAAATAGTCATTCATATCTGATGCCATATTTATAT
>Ga0256842_1003315_pt1 | contig 10830 bp, 7 predicted proteins | sample 4559240metaG_FD_185973 | JGI IMG/M metagenome (GOLD analysis project Ga0256842, IMG submission 185973) | Hydrothermal vent microbial communities from Guaymas Basin, Mexico - 4559-240 | ecosystem: Environmental > Aquatic > Marine > Hydrothermal vents | place: Mexico: Guaymas Basin | collected...
AGAAAAAGAATTCTTACCAATAATTGATTTAGGAACACCTAAGCATACTGCATTTTTACCTTACGAAATACTTGTAAAAGGTGACGAAGTTATTATGCTTCACGGAAGATACCGTATCGCACTTGCTTTCCCTGACTTGGCTATGAGCACTTTCTCAAAAATAATGTCCACACCAGGCTATATTGAGGATATGATGGAAAAGACTTGTAAATAATATATAAATGAAGCTTATTTTATAAGAATATAAAATAACTATAAACTAATACTAAACGAAAAAAGAGGCTTTTGGCCTCTTTTTTTTATATCTATATTTTAGAAATATCTTAGTGCTGAACTCCACCTTCGCCATGAACGTGACCATGCTCTAACTCTTCTTTAGAAGCATCTCTAACTTCAACAACCTCTATCTCGAAATATAAATCTTTACCAGCCATTGGGTGGTTAAAATCCATTTTCACTTCTTTTTCATCAACATCAGTAACGATACCGTCCATGCGGTTACCATCGCCATCTTGCATAGGAAGTACGTTTCCTACTTTAAGCATCTCTAAATCAACAGCACCTTCGTTTTTGAAAACATCGATAGGAAGTGTAATAACTGCACTTTCATCTAATTCGCCATAAGCTTCAGCGGCTTTAATACCAAACTCAGCTTTGTCGCCTTTAGTTTTTCCGTTGATTTCGTCTTCAAATTTAGGAATCATTTGACCTACTCCATAAAGAAACACCATTGGCTCTTGACCTGCTGTCTCCTCAATCACTTCACCTTCTTTAGTTCCTTCTTTAAGAACATAATGTAGGCTAACTACTTTATTCTTTGCTATCATATCTAATTTATTTTATAATTTTCGATTGGCAAAAGTAGACAAAAGCTGTTCTTATTTTTGTTAAATTTTACTATATCCATTATTTTTTTTACATTTTTTATATTCGTTCCAAAAATAATATCTTCATTTAATTCAAAAACTTACACAAAACACTATGTATCATATATTTATTTTCAACAAGCATGAAAATTTCTCAATAAAATAATAATAAATTAATCAAGCAATTATTCTTAAATTTGCGCCTTGAATTTTTAATAAATATTAGCATGAAATTATCATATAACTGGCTTAAGAAATACATTGATTTGGATATTGATGCAAACAAATTATCAATACTACTTACTGACTGCGGTTTGGAAGTTGAAGGTATGGAGAAATTTGAGAGTATCAAAGGTAGCTTGCAAGGAATAAAAGTTGGTAAAGTAATGAGTTGCGAAAAGCATCCCAATGCTGACAAACTGAGCAAAACCATGATAGATTTGGGAACAGGTGAACTACTACCGATTGTATGCGGTGCACCAAATGTTGCTGAAGGTCAAACTGTATTAATAGCTACTGTGGGCACTACTCTTTATGATGGTGATGATAGTTTTGTGATTAAGAAATCAAAAATTAGAGGCGAAGCTTCCATGGGAATGATTTGCGCTGAAGACGAACTACAGATTGGTGAGTCGCATGATGGCATTATGGTTTTAGAAGGTGAATATGAGATTGGTGCTGATGCATCTAAATATTTCCCTGTGGAAACTGACTATGTTTACGAGATTGGTCTTACACCAAACCGTGCTGATGCAACATCGCATATTGGCTCAGCTCGTGATTTAGTTGCTGTTATTAATCGCTTCTATCCTGAAAAGAGACTTATATTAAACAAACCTTCTGTTGATAATTTTAAGGTTGATAATAATAATCTTCCAATTGAGATAAGCATTAAAGATACTGATGCTTGTGCAAGATATTCGGGACTTTGTATTGAGAATGTAAAAATAGCTGAATCACCAGAATGGTTGAAAAACAGCCTTAAAGCTGTTGGTCTGCGTCCTATCAATAATATTGTGGATATTAGTAATTATATACTAATGGAAACAGGACATCCATTGCATATATTTGATTATGACAAGATTGCTGGAGCTAAAGTAAATGTACAAACATTAGCAAAGGATACAAAATTCACCACTTTAGACGAAGTTGAAAGAAAGCTCAATGCTGAAGACCTAATGATTTGCGATGCTGAAAAGCCAATGTGTATAGCAGGAGTTTTTGGTGGACTTAATAGTGGAGTTAGCGATACAACAACAAATATATTTATCGAAAGTGCATATTTTAATGCTGTAAGTGTTAGAAAAACATCGAAACGACATACACTTAAGACTGATGCTTCATTCCGCTTTGAGCGTGGTGCTGATGCTAATATTACTGTTTATGCTCTTAAGTTAGCGGCATTGCTTATTCAAGAAATTGCTGGTGGTAATATTGCTTCCGAAATAGTAGACGAATATCCTCGTAAGCTTAATAATTGGAATGTAGATTTACGTTACGATAAGCTAAATAAGCTTATTGGTCAGGAAATAGACCGCAGCATGGTAAAGTCAATTATCACTGACTTAGACATGATTATTATTGAAGAAACCGATGATAAACTTAAGCTCGAAATACCAACTTTTAAGGTTGACGTAACTCGTGAGGTTGATGTTATAGAAGAGGTACTTCGTGTGTTTGGTTATAATAATATCAATTTTGATAATCAAATCCGCTCTTCAATAAACTTTATTGACAAGCCCGAAAGAGATTATATTCAAAGTCTAATTTCTGAATTTTTGGTTTCTAATGGCTTTAACGAAATAATGAATAACTCGCTTACAAAGGCATCATATTATGAAAATAAAGATGGTTTTGACGCATCAAAAAGTGTTCAGATATTAAATCCTTTAAGCTCTGAGCTAAATGTGCTGCGTCAAAGCTTAGTATTTGGTGGGCTTGAAAGTTTAAAAAGAAATATCAACTATAAGGCTTTCGATATTCACTTTTATGAATTTGGAAAACACTATAGAATTCAAAATCCTGATGCTACTGATGTAACGGAGAAGTACCACGAGAGTATGCACCTAGGAATATTTATGAGTGGAAAGAAAGTTAAAGAAAACTGGAGTTTCAAGCAAAGTGATTCTAATTATTACGACTTAAAAGGTATTCTTGCTAAGTTATTCAATAGATTCGGAATTGCAAACAATAAACTTAAGGTTAGCGAAAGCAAAGATGCTAATTTTGCATATGCACTTGATTATACTTTTGCTAATAAGCATATTGCTACCATTGGTAAAGTAGCAAATCTATTAACTGCTGAGCTTGATATTAAGCAAGAGGTGTTTTATTTAGATATTAACTTCGATAATTTCTTAAGCATACTTCATAAATTCAAAGTACAGTTTAATGATATGGCAAAATTCCCTGCCGTACGTCGTGATTTGGCCTTATTGGTAAATCATGAAATAAACTACGAACAAATTGAAGCTATTGCTCGCAAGGTCGACAAAAAGCTACTTCAGTCTGTTAATCTATTTGATGTATACGAAGGCAAAGGCGTTGAGGAAGGCAAAAAATCTTATGCTATAAGTCTTATCTTCCAAGACAAAGACAAAACCCTTCGTGATAAGATAGTGGATAAAGCTGTAAACAAAATGGTATTTATTCTTGAAAAAGAACTAGGCGCTAAGCTTAGATAAAACCTAAAAATATTTCATAAAAAAAGGTGTTCAAAATTTTGAACACCTTTTTTATTAGAAAATTATTGCAAAATAAAGATTATCCCAATCTCTTTGTTTGGCTAATAAAATCCTTAATTATTTTAAGATTACTTTCTTCGTCACGAATAATTTTACCATCCTCATCAATATTAAATGCCGAATAAGGAATACGAAGCATTTCAATACCTCTATCGCTAAGTACATCTTTCTTACGGGCATCATAAACCTCGCGCTGCTTTCTTCTACTCACACCACTATTGGTTTTGCGGTCTAGTTTTTCGTCCTCACCTTCTTCAAATCTCTTTGGATCAAACTCTATAACTAAGCTATGTTTTTCGTAAAAAGCATCCAAAGGAAGCATTGTACGAGTTTGTCCATCCTTATGCAAATCGCCCACAAGAAATCTGAACCTATGCTGACGTGAAGATTTAACTTTAAGTACATCATCACATAATCCTAAGATATAGTACTCATCGCTGGCTTCATGCTTTTGCTGAGCCAACTCTTTCTTTGTAGGCTCCGTTTTTTCTTGAAATAAATCGCAATCGGTATCAGGACGGCGGAAATACCAGTATATATCTTGCTCAGTTTTATGAGCAAATGCCAATGGCACTTGAGCAAGTTTTTCTTCTTTATCTAAAGCACGCAATATTTTTCGTAATGGAAGCCCTTTACGAATATCTTTTGAAAACACACCTTTCTCAACCATCTGTGGCATAATATTTTTTAAAGCTATACAGTTTACTTCTGCATTCTCTTTAAAAAACAAATCCAAAACCTCATTTATTTTATCCAATATATCGTTATTCATTCTATCAATTTTTACAATTATTAATTATTGCAAAAGTAGGGATAAATAATGAGGGTAAATTAAAGAATAAATCCTACTAAATACAATCTACTAAATAGCGATAAAGTGGAGAAATGTAGTACTATTTAGCACATTCCTCCACTTAATAAATATATAAAGTGGAGAAATCTATACTTTTTAGATACATTTCTCCACTTCATATCAATATTTATTGTATCTTTGTACTGATTTATATAGTATTACAAAATGGACACTAAAATATTAGGCAGAGATAGTGAGATACAAGTTTTTGACAAACTACTAAACTCTAGTGAGCCAAAATTTATGGCAATGTATGGAAGACGTAGAGTAGGAAAAACTTTTCTTATTCGCGAATATTTTAAGCAGCATATTCAGTTTGCTTTTACGGGCTCCTTCGAAGAAAGCACCAGAAACCAGCTTAGCAACTTCTTCAGAGAATACATTAGCAGAACAAATGGCAAAAAAGAAACTAGTAAACCTAAAGATTGGAACACAGCCTTTGCATATTTGGCCGACTACCTATATACATTAAAGGACAACAAAAAGAAAACCGTCGTATTTATTGACGAACTGCCATGGCTTGACAGGCCTAAATCGGGTTTTATTACCGCATTGGAATATTTATGGAATCAGCATATATCTCAAATGGACCATGTGATACTTATTGTATGCGGCTCTGCAGCATCATGGATGCAACGTAAACTCATGAAATCTAAAGGCGGACTACACAACCGAATTACTGACAGAATAAAGCTAGAACCTTTTACCTTACAAGAAACTGAAGCTTTACTTAAGCATAAAAAGATAAAGCTATCACGATATCACATTATACAATTATATATGGTAATGGGAGGGATTCCATTTTACCTCAATGAACTTACCACTGGCAAAAGTGCCGAACAATTGATAGACGAACTTTGTTTTAGGCCAACAGGACTATTATCTAATGAGTATGAGCAGCTTTATTACTCCTTATTTAAAAATGCAGATAAACATATGCGCATAATTGAAGCCTTGGCAGCAGCACCAAATGGGTTGAATAGAGCTATGCTAATACAGAAATCTAAGCTTGGTGACGGAGGCATTCTAACAAGAGCTATAACTGACCTTTTTGAAAGTGGTTTTATTGTAAAGCAGCTACCTTTTAATAAAAAGAAAAAGGACACTATTTATAAGCTAATTGATCTGTACTCTCTTTTTTATATTAAGTTCATAAAAGCTAATGTTACAACTGACAAAAACAGATGGCAGAAAATTTCGAATACAAGCAGCTTTAAATCATGGAGTGGTTATGCTTACGAAAACATTTGTATACTACATAGCCAACAAATACTTAATAAGCTAGGGCTAACAGGAACTTATACCGAAATATCGTCGTGGCGACATGCTGGCGATAAGGAATTTGCAGGCACGCAAATAGATATGCTTATAAACAGAAAAGATGGTATAGTAAACCTATGCGAAGCAAAATATACAGAAAAGGAGTTTATTATTACCAAGGATTATAGTAGCAAATTGCGACAACGAAGAGCAATATTTGAGCATATTAGCAAAACAAAGAAATCCGTTGTAACCACATTAATTTCGACGTTTCCTGCGATAAAAAACGAGTACTATTTTGAAGAAATTAACTCTGAAGTAGTGATGGAAGATTTATTTGTTAAACTCTAGAATTGAACAATAAGACTAAAACAAAAAACAATACCTTTGCCGCTCAAAATTCAAAGAATATAATTAATGATTTCGATAGAAGGATTAGCAGTAGAGTTCAGTGGCACAACACTTTTCAAGGATATAAATTTTGTTGTAAACAAAACCGATAGAATAGCGTTGATGGGTAAAAATGGAGCAGGTAAATCTACTTTATTAAAAATAATAGCAGGAGTTCAGCAAGCATCGCGAGGAGTAATCGCCGCACCAAAGGACGCTATTATTTCTTATCTACCTCAGCACTTGATGGAAGAAAGCAATAGAAGTGTTTTTGAGGAGAGTTTGCAAGCATTTTCTGAAAGATTAGAGATGCAGAAAACCATGGATGAGCTAAACAATCAGCTTAGCACACGCACCGACTACGAATCTGACGAATATTATGCAATTATTGAGCAAGTATCCGAATTAAGCGAGAAAATGTACTCTCAGGCAGAGATTAATTACGATGCCGAGGCAGAGAAAGTACTTTTGGGCTTGGGTTTTGAAAGAGCTGATTTCGATCGCCCCTGCGGTGAGTTTAGCGGAGGATGGCGTATGCGTATTGAGCTTGCAAAAATCCTACTTCAAGACCCTGACCTTATTTTACTCGATGAGCCTACCAATCACCTCGATATAGAATCGGTACAGTGGTTAGAGGACTTTCTTGTGAGTAGCGCAAAAGCTGTAATGGTAATATCGCACGATAGAGCTTTTATTGATAGAATCACCACCCGTACCATAGAAGTAACTATGGGAACAATCCACGATTACAAAGTAAACTATAGCAGTTATATAAACCTCCGCAAGGAGCGTCGTGTGCATCAGCAAAAGGCTCATGACGAGCAAAAGAAATTCATAGCCGACAATCAAGCATTTATTGATAGGTTTAGAGGAACATACTCTAAAACGAATCAGGTAAATTCGAGAATAAAGATGCTCGAAAAGCTTAAGGTTGTTGAAATTGACGAAGTGGATACTTCAAGATTAAGATTACGGTTTCCACCATCGCCACGCTCAGGCAAATACCCTGTAATCACCGAAAGCCTATCAAAATCGTATGGCGAACATATGGTATTTGGCAAAACTGATATAAGCATTTTACAAGGTGAGCGAGTAGCTTTTGTTGGCAAAAATGGCGAAGGAAAATCTACCCTTGTAAAAGCTATTATGGGACAAATAGATGTTGATGGAGAGCTTAAAATTGGCCATAATGTAAAGATAGGATATTTTGCGCAGAACGAAGCTAGCCTTTTGGAAGAGAACGTAACAGTATTCGACACTGTGGACGAAATTGCCAAGGGAAGCATAAGAAATAAACTTAGAGATATACTAGGTGCATTTATGTTTAGTGGCGACGATTTGGACAAGAAAGTAAAAGTACTATCGGGTGGAGAGCGTACCCGATTAGCTATGATAAAGCTACTGCTTGAGCCTGTGAACCTACTAATTCTTGATGAGCCTACAAATCACCTCGATATACGCACCAAAGACATTCTTAAACAAGCCCTGATGGACTATGACGGAACATTGATTCTAGTTTCTCACGATAGAGATTTCCTTACAGGCATGGTAAATAAGGTATTTGAGTTTGGAAACAAAAGAATTAAGGAACATCACGAAGGAATTTCAGAATTTCTTGAGCGCAAGAAAATGGAACATTTACGTGATTTGGAAACTGCAAAATAATGAAAGTTCGTAGCAATAAAATATCTGATATAATTAAGCATTACCAACTAATGCTTAATGAATTATACGACAGTAATAGTTCTAATCAATTATTGCGCGAGCTTATTTCATATTATATAAATATTCCTTTTAATGAGGTGAGCTTACACTTCAATAAAAGAGTGAGTGAAAGTCAGCTTTTGGACATACACTTTGGAGTAAAGCGATTATTGCAGAATGAACCAATACAATATATTATTGGTGAAACTGAGTTTCTGGACCTTCGCATAAAAGTAAATCCAAATACGCTAATCCCTCGCCCAGAAACCGAGGAGTTGGTTATGAAAATTGAAGAAAGTATAAACAAGAGTAGCTCTAAAGACTTAAGCATTATAGATATAGGAAGTGGAAGTGGTTGTATAGCTATTGCTATTCAAAAGATTACGAAGGCAAAAGTTATAGGTATAGATTTTTCGGAAGAGGCTTTGAAAACTGCTAAAGAAAATGCTGCAATAAATAATGCCGAAGTTGATTTCAAGAAAGTTGATTTCTTAAATGAGAGTGAAAGAAATAAGCTCCCTAAGTTTGATATTATTATCAGCAATCCTCCTTATGTTCAAAATTCAGAAAAAGAATTGATGTCTAAAAACGTATTGGATTTTGAGCCAAACACAGCTCTATTTGTGGAGAACAATAACCCTCTTATTTTTTATAAAGCCATTGCCCAATTCGCCAAAACTCACCTCAATGAAGGAGGAAGCATTTGGTTAGAAATTAATGAGTATTTGGCCGAAGAAACAGCCGAGCTATTTCGCAATGAATTTAATATCTCTGAAATAATTATTGATTTCAGAGATAATGCCAGATTCATTCACGTATATTAACCCTCGATAATACTCTTTGCAAATTCTTCAGAAATATAATTATCGGTACTCATACAAACATTGGCAGCAAAGCTATCAGCTGTAGCAAGCATCTCATGCCACTGCTCTTCGCCCATTGTTTTTAGCTGATCTTTGCTGATATTGTTTTTATAAATATAGTAAATCAAGCCAGCATTAAAAGTATCTCCTGCGCCAACTGCACTAACAGGCTCTAATTTCTGCACATCAAAATGCTTCATCTGACCCTTATGCGTCCAATCTATACCATTCTCATTACGAGTATAAATTAACGACTTAGGACGTAGGTTATCAACCCTCTCTAATACTTCATCAAAAGTATTGCTACCAAAAATCAAATCAAAATCTTCGTTAGAAGCCTTTACTAAATCAGCAATACGAATATTATCCTCAATAAAAGGTAGCACCGTACTCAATAATGATTTGTGATTAGGTCTAAAATTTGGATCATAAAGAATTATTGCATCCTTACGCTTGGCCTCTAGCAAGAAATCGACAAGAGCGCCACGTACTTCAGCCTTTATGCCGTAGAAAGAACCAAAAAGAATAATATCATCCTTATTGATTTCTGGAAAATCAAGTCGAACTTTCTGTGGAGTATTAATTTTATAAAAAGAATATTTTGGTGAATTTATATCATCGAGAAAAGCTAGAGCCAATCGTGATTTACTATCTGGGTAGAATGCAAAATGATCTATATTTACATTATTATCAATCAAAAAGGAGCGCATAATTTCGCCAACAGCATCCTTTGCGGTATCTCCAATATAGTTAATTGGCAATCCCAAACGACCCAATGATACAGATGAATTTATCATTGCACCACCAACTTTGGCATCCACAGGTTTATTATTTACAAAAATAATATCGTAAATTGCTTCTCCTACTGTGTAAATTTTTCTCATAATAAAGTCTTAATTGATAATACGAAATTAATCCAAAAAAGGCTCAAATAAACTATTTTTTGAAATAAAATAAAATAACAAAAAGCTCTATCAATAATAGAAAATATTGATAGAGCTTTTTGTTCTACACAAGGTGTAATTACTTATTGAACAATAAGTTTTTGTGTTTCCACTAGATTATCATGATATATTTTTATAAAGTAACAACCATTTTTAAGATTATGCTTTATACTTATTTCACCAGAATAAATATCCAGATTTAGAGCTTTTACTAATTTTCCTTCCATAGAGTAGACTTCCACAGTGGCATTACTAGCAATATTACTAGCAATATGTAACACTCCATTAGTATTTGGATTTGGATATATATTTATATAATCGTCTCCAGAAAAATCAAGCGCTTTCCAATTAAAAATCTCATATTTACCATCATAATCAACTTGCTTCAATCTATAATATACAGTCCCTGAAGGAGGGTTATTATCAACAAAATTATATGAAAGCAATACATTACTATTTCCATTACCATATACTCTAGCAATATCCTCTATTTCGATTCCATTTGCACTTCTTTGAATAATAAAATAATCATTATTTATTTCTGAAGCAGTTTGCCATTCCAATAGAGCTGTATTATCCACTTTTTTAGCATCAAATGATATCAAGCTTACTGGTAATGTATTTGTTGTATTATCAGTAGTACCAAGTGTAAATGAGCTAAAAGAGCTTACGCCAGCCTTTGTTATAGTTCCGCTAGAAGTGCTTCCACTTGTGGTAGCACCACTTAACTCTTCCCAAGCACTACCATTATAGTGAGCCAGGCGTAAATCGCCCAAATCACCTATTCCACTCCAACTACCATCAAGCCAATATAGCGTTACATCAGAAGTAACTGCTGAAGAAGGAGTAATTTTCCAATATTCATTATCACTTACTTTTGTTAATGGAGCAATAAGAGATACATTATTTTCAGATCCTGATTTCTTATATTCTGCAACAAACTGTGTCGAAGCTGACAAATTTGTAATTTCGCATGGTGCAAATTTCCTAAAACCTCCAATTGGAAATTTAAAATTAGTATTACCATCTTTACGCATAGGGCCATTCACAAAACTACTAACACCTGTACCACCACTATAACTAGCTCCCGCATCAAGTATTATTGAAGTATTAGAATTAGATAGTATAACTCCTTTTGTTAAAGCAAGAATATTCTTAATATGATTAGAACCATTGGAATAAACATCACCAGTGGATTTATTTACC
>Ga0256842_1003316_pt1 | contig 10822 bp, 7 predicted proteins | sample 4559240metaG_FD_185973 | JGI IMG/M metagenome (GOLD analysis project Ga0256842, IMG submission 185973) | Hydrothermal vent microbial communities from Guaymas Basin, Mexico - 4559-240 | ecosystem: Environmental > Aquatic > Marine > Hydrothermal vents | place: Mexico: Guaymas Basin | collected...
AAGAAGAAGAAAAAATAGAAAAAAAGGAGGAATAAATTGACATTAATACCTATGGTTGTTGAACAGGATGGGCGAGGAGAAAGGGCATATGATATTTATTCAAGGCTCTTAAAAGACAATATCATCTTCCTTGGTTCCTCAATAGATGACGATGTTGCAAATTTAATTACAGCCCAGATGCTATTTCTTGAGGCACAGGATCCTGAAAAGGATATATTTCTCTATATAAATTCCCCAGGTGGCTCCATTACTGCAGGACTTGCCATTTACGATACCATGCAATTTATAAAATGCGATGTCACAACCATTTGTATTGGACAGGCTGCAAGCATGGCAGCCATATTGCTTGCTGCTGGAGCAAATGGGAAGAGATTTGCCCTGCCCCACTCAAGGATTTTGATACATCAACCAATGATGAGTGGGCTTTCAGGTCAGGCAACAGATATTGACATCCATGCAAAGGAAATCTTAAGGTTAAAAGATATGTGCAATAGAATACTTGCAGAACATACAGGACAGCCCATTGAAAAAATAGAGAAAGATGTGGAAAGAGATTTTATAATGGGGGCAGAAGAGGCAGTAAATTATGGATTAATTGATAAAGTGATAGAAAAAAGGGGATGAAAATGGGTGGTTATAATAAATGGGAAGGAAATCCAAGATGTTCCTTCTGTTTAAAAGATAGAAAATCAGTTAATAAACTTATTTCTGGTCCAAATGGAGTATACATCTGTGATGAATGTGTGGAACTCTGTCAGGCAATTATTGAAAGTGATAGGAAAAAAAGAGCAACTCCAAAGATTAAAAATATTCCAACACCAGTTGAAATAAAAAAATTTTTAGACAAATATGTAATTGAACAGGAAGAAGCCAAAAAAAGGGTGGCAGTAGCAGTTTATAATCACTACAAAAGGATTTTGTATGAAAGTTCAAGAGGAAATGATGATGTAGAACTTCAGAAAAGTAATATTCTTTTAATTGGTCCCACAGGAACTGGAAAAACCTTAATAGCCCAGACACTCGCAAAGAAACTGGATATTCCATTTGCCATAGCAGATGCCACCACACTAACTGAAGCTGGATATGTGGGAGAGGATGTTGAAAATATCCTGCTTCGTTTAATAGATTCTGCAAATGGAGATGTGGAAAGGGCTCAGTATGGAATAATCTACATAGATGAAATAGATAAAATATCCAGAAAATCAGAAAATCCATCAATAACAAGAGATGTCTCTGGTGAGGGAGTTCAACAGGCACTTCTTAAAATTTTAGAAGGTACAATTGCAAATGTCCCCCCTCAGGGCGGAAGAAAACATCCATATCAAGAATTCATTCAAATTGACACCAAAAACATACTTTTTATCTGTGGGGGAGCATTTGTGGGAATTGAAGAAATAATCAGCAGAAGGCTCGGAAAAAAGATAGTTGGCTTCATAAAGGATGAAACTGAGAAGAAAAATCTGGATAGAGAGGACATCATTAAATTTGTGGAACCTGAAGATCTAATAAAATATGGGCTTATACCAGAACTTGTTGGGAGAATACCAGTAATAACCACTTTACACAGTTTAGGGGAAGATGCTCTGGTAAAGATTCTCAAGGAACCAAAGAATGCCCTTACAAAGCAATATCAAAAAATGTTTGAATTTGAAAAAATTAAACTTGAATTTACCGAAGATGCCTTAAGATACATAGCAAGAACCGCTATAGAAAGAAAGGTAGGGGCAAGGGGACTTAAAATGATAATGGAAGAATTTATGCTGGACATCCTATATGAACTTCCTCAAATTAAAAATATAGATAAAATTGTGATAACAGAAGAAAATATAAAAAATAAAGATGAATTTTTAAATTTAATTAAAAAGAAGGCAAGTTAAACGGGGGAACTATGACACTTTCCAAAATACTTGAATTACCACTAATACCCTTAAGGGATATGGTGGTCTTTCCAGACAGGGTCTATCCATTTCTCATTGGAAGGAAATCTTCCGTCAAGGCTCTTGAATATTCTCTGAGCGCCCACAATGGAGAAGTCTTTCTCTCCATGCAAAAAAATCCAACTATCACAAACCCAAAGCCAAATCAAATCTATACTGTGGGCACCTTATCAAAAATAATAGATAAAAGAATAGATAAAAAAGATCCCTTTGGCAAAACTCTGGATGAAACATTTAAAGTACTTGTAAAGGGAGAAAAAAGGGGAAAAATTATTGATTTTTCACAGGAAAAAGGCTTTTTTACTGTAAAGGTTGAACTCTTTGATATCCCTGAAGACAACAAAATTAGAAAAGAAATTTTACTAAAAGAACTTGAGAAAGCCCTCAAAAACTCTGAAATAACCTTAGGTGAATATAAAGATTTTCTACATAAAAATAGAGATCTCTCTCTGGAAGAAATTACAAACCACATCTCTAACATTCTCAGAATTGAAAATTACGAAAAGCAACAACTTCTGGAAATTGTAAACCCTGAAGATAGAGTCTTAAAAATAATAGAGTTATGTAGTCTTGACAAGGAAAAAAGGGAAATTTACAAAAAGATTGAGCAGAGAGTTAAAAAGCAGATGGACGATGCACAGAGAGAATATTTCCTGAGGGAAAGAATCAAGGCAATAAAAAGAGAACTGGGTGAGGAAAATTTTGACGAAGAACTGGATCTCCTTGAAGAAAAGGTAAAAGAATCCCGGATGCCTCAGGATGCACGAGAAAAGGCTCTATATGAAATAAAAAGGCTGAGAAGTATGCCGCCAATGAGTGCCGAAGCGGCTGTTTCGAGAAATTACATAGATTGGCTTTTAAATATTCCCTGGGGGAATTTTTCTCAAGAAAATAAAGACATAAAAAATGCAATAGAAGTTCTTGAAAAAAGCCACTATGGTCTTGAAGAAGTTAAAAAGAGAATAATTGAACATCTTGCTGTAAGATTGAAAAGAAAAAAACCGCAAGGAACAATACTTTGTCTCATAGGACCTCCCGGTGTTGGAAAAACATCCCTTGGAAAATCCATTGCAGAAGCCATGGGAAGGAAATTTGTGAGACTTTCCCTTGGTGGCGTCAAAGATGAAGCAGAGATAAAAGGACACAGAAGAACCTACATAGGGGCTTTCCCCGGACAGATAATTCAGATGTTAAAAAGAGCAGGCACCATGAATCCAGTCATGCTTTTAGATGAAATAGATAAACTGAGTTCCGATTTTAGAGGCGATCCCTCTTCAGCATTACTTGAAGTATTTGACTCTGACCAGAATGTTCACTTTCTGGATCACTACATTGATACAGAAGTTGATTTATCAAAGGTCTTTTTCATAACAACTGCTAATGTATCCCACACAATCCCAAGACCTCTTTTAGACAGAATGGAAATAATATATATCTCTGGATATACAGAAAAAGAAAAATTAGAAATAGCGAAAAAATATTTAATTAAAAAGAGAATGGAGGCAACCGGTCTTGAAGAAGGAGAGGTTGAATTTGAAGAAGAGGCCCTTTTGAAAATAATCAGGGAGTACACTAAAGAATCTGGTGTAAGAAACCTTGAAAAGGAAATTGGGAAAATATGTAGAAGGGTGGTCAGAGAAAGACTTGAAAAGAATATTTCAGAAAAAATAAAGATAACCCCTGAAAAGGTTGAATTCTATCTTGGACCTCCAAAGTATATGTCCACATCAAAGAGGTTGAAGAATGAAATTGGGGTTGCAACAGGTATGTCCTGGACGGAATATGGAGGAGAAATACTTTATATTGAAGTTGTGAAATTACCCGGAAAGGGAGAACTGATACTTACAGGACAACTGGGAGATGTAATGAAGGAATCTGCAAAGGCTGCCATGAGTTATGTAAGAAGCAGGGCTTCAAATTTTGGAATAACCCCGACATTTTATAAAGAATATGACTTTCACATACATGTTCCCGAAGGAGCCATACCAAAGGATGGGCCCTCGGCAGGAATTGCAATTACCATGGCAATTATTTCGGCACTTGCGGAAATCCCAATTAAAAAGGATGTTGCGATGACAGGTGAAATTACTCTAACTGGAAAAATCTTACCAGTTGGTGGGATAAAGGAAAAATTGCTTGCTGCTCATAGATATGGGATAAAAAACATTATTTTACCAGAAGAAAATAAAAAGGACCTCACAAAATTGCCTGAAGAGGTAAAAAATGAATTAAATTTTCACCTGGTAAATCACCTTGACCAGGTTATATCTCTGACCCTTGAAAAACTGTCAATTCCCATAAAAGAATATATTGAAAATATGAAGAAAAATTCCACACAGGATCACATAGCCAATTAGTAGAATGAAAATAAAAAATGTAAAACTGGAAAAAGTGTGTTATAATACAGAATATCCTGCTCCACTAAAGGCAGATATAGCCTTTGTGGGTAGGTCAAATGTGGGTAAATCCACCCTTTTAAATTCGCTCTTAAACAGAAAAAATCTCGCAAGGGTGAGTTCAAAGCCGGGGAAGACAAGAAGTATCAACTTTTTCTCAATAAATGACTCCTTTTACTTTGTAGATCTTCCGGGATATGGATATGCTTCAGTTTCGAAAAGTGAAAGGCAAAAGTGGAAAAAACTCATTGAAAATTATTTACTTTCTGAAAGGAAAAAATTGCTAATAATACTTGTAGATGCAAAAGTAGGTGCCACAAATTTAGATGTTGAAATGGTAAACTACGCAAAATACTATCAGATAGAGCACTGTATTGTGGCGACTAAAAGTGACAAAATTTCAAACAACAAACTTTATACATCAATAAAAAAGATAAAAGAAACTCTTGAAATAGAGGAAGTTATACCCTTTTCCTCAGTTAAAGGCACGGGAAAGGATAAACTTCTCGGAAAAATTAAAACATTTGTGAAAAATTTAAAATCTTAGGAGGATATATATTATGGCTAAAGAAAAAACGACGGCTAATGTGGAAATAGAGGAAAATGAAATCAATGTTGAAACTCTAAATAAGAAAACACTCACAGAACTTAAAAAAATTGCAAAGGATTTTGAAGTAAAAGATATCAACAACTATAAGAAATCGGAACTTATCTTTCAAATTCTAAAGGCAAAGGCTCTAAAAGAGGGATATGGCTTTTCAGAAGGGGTTCTGGAAATAATTTCCTCCAATCAGGGACCAAGCAGTTTTGGATTTTTAAGAAGACCGGAATACAACTATCTTCAAAGCAGTGAAGATGTCTATGTATCTCCTTCCCAAATCAAAAAATTTGGATTGAGAACAGGAGATACCGTTTCAGGACAAATTAGACCCCCAAAGGAAGGTGAAAGGTACTTTGCACTGATAAAAGTTGAGGCGATAAATTCTGAACACCCCTCAAAATTGGTGAAAAGACCCATTTTTGATTCCCTTACACCCCTATATCCAGATGAAATGATAAAAATGGAGACAACCCCCGACAATATTTCTGGAAGAATATTAGATTTACTAACACCAATAGGAAAGGGACAGAGGGGATTAATTGTTGCACCGCCACGCACCGGAAAAACAATGTTAATTCAATCAATTGCAAACTCAATAACCACAAACCACCCTGAAATATATCTAATAGTTCTCTTAATAGATGAAAGGCCTGAAGAAGTTACAGACATGAAAAGATCCGTTAAGGGAGAAGTTGTATCCTCAACTTTTGATGAGCCACCTGAAAGACATTTAAATGTGGCTGAGATAGTCCTTGAAAAGGCCAAAAGACTTGTGGAACACAAAAAAGATGTTGTGATACTCCTTGACAGTATAACAAGACTTGCAAGGGCGTACAATACCGTTATGCCAACAAGTGGAAAAGTCTTAACAGGTGGAATTGATTCCGGGGCACTTCAAAAGCCAAAGAGATTCTTTGGCGCAGCAAGAAACATCGAGGAAGGAGGTTCCCTTACAATCATCGCAACAGCACTTATCGACACCGGAAGCAGAATGGATGACGTTATCTTTGAAGAATTTAAGGGGACAGGAAATATGGAAATAAACTTAGATAGAAAACTTGTTGAAAGAAGAATTTTCCCCGCAATAGATGTAAATAAATCGGGAACAAGAAAAGAAGAATTGCTGATTCCCAAGGAACAACTCGATAGAATCTGGATTTTGAGAAAGGTATTAAACCAGTTATCTCCAGTGGAATCAATGGAGTTATTAATTGAAAAATTAAAGGCCACAAAATCCAACAAGGAATTTCTGGCTTCCATGAATAAACTATAAAGCCTGAAAATTTCCTTTTACTTTACTTAAAATTTTTAACCTAAAAAAATAATAGAGAAAGAAGAAAAACTGATTTTTAATGGGAAGGAGGGAAAATTTATATCTAAATTCCCTTTTTCTCCATTTTATTCCCTTTCTCTCAATGGGTTTTGAAAGAATTTCCAGAAGTTCCTTTACCCTTTTATCCCTTTTTATTTCAAGTTCAAAAAAATTTTCGCCAAATACCTCATACATAAGTGAATTTATGAGAACCAAGCCCCTAAAAATCCCCCATTTTAAAGAAATTTCCCTCAAAAGATTGAGGTCTACATCCCCCCTCTTAATAACCCTTATCAGGTCATAAAAACTTAAAAGAGGAACATTAAAACCATTGTTAATTATTGAAAAAACAAGTATTAAAATTTCAAAGGTGTCGTCTAAAAGAAAGAGTTTCTTTCCACTAAAGGATATTTCTTTCAGGTTTTTAAAAATCTCATCAATATCTATCCGATACAGGTGTGGATAAAAAAGGTTTTTATGCAAATCAACCTTTAAAAAATCATCTCTTACAAGAGATATCTCATAGGAATACCTGTTAAATCTTCCCAACTGTCTGTACCCCATTTTCCTTAAGATTTCCAATCCATCAAAAAAAAGTTCAGGTCTAACAAGAAGATCCATATCATTCATCTGTCTCTCTTTTGGGGAATAATAGCCCTTTAAAAGCAGGGAAAGGCCCTTTATTGGCAAAAAAAGTCCCGGGGGAAATTCTAAAAAATCTTCAATATACTTACCATTTCTAACAAAATTCATCTCCCTCTCCATTTCACTTCCCTCAAGAAATGGGGAAAGTTTATTAAAATGGAAACTATCCTCACCAAAAATTTCCTTCAACCTTTTAAGATATCTGTCCATTATTTAAATTTTACATTAAACTTATCACAAATTGTGGAAGTTAATCTATAGAGAGTAAAAATGTTTTTTTCAAATTCCTTACGAGATGAAAAATAATTTAATCTTGCAGATATATACTTATTTTGAGCATCTATTAGATCCCTCAATGTGGAGATCTCATACTTAAACTTCAACTCTTCTCCCCTCAACTCCTCCTTTGCTGCCTCAAGTTCCCTTTCTGCCATTAAAATTTTCTTTTTATCTTTCTCAATATCCCGAAAAATATTTCTAAGTTCAAGATTTATCTTTTGTCTAATATCCTTTAATTGATAAAGGGCCTTGTGATAATTTATCTCAGAAGATACCGCCTCTGCCTTTGCATACTTATTCCCAATTGGTATTTTAAAATCAAATTGCACGGTAAAACCATTGTATTTCCCACGAAAGGCATTTCCTATGGAATCGGATATACCTCCACTGTAATTTTTTTCCAAAGCCTCTTGAGTCCCCGGATTTATGTGAAATGGAAAATTTGAAAGGTCAGGAACATTTCCCTTTAATCCATATTGAAAATAGCCCAGTGTCAAGTCCAGGTTGGGTTTTAAATTTTTCTTTTTAACCTTCAGGTCCAGTTTACTATTTTTTAATTCAAGAGAAATTGCCTTTAAATCCCCCCTATTTTTAAGAGCAAGTTCTTTAGCCTCTTGATATTCTGGAAAACTCAAATCATTTTTCTCATCCTTCAGGTTAAAGTAATCCACATATTTTTCCACATCCTCAAAGGGAAAGAGAATTGTTAGAAAAGAAGATTTCAATTTTTTTAAATTATTCTCAACTTCTATTAAGTTTTCCTCCTGCCTGTAAAACTCTGCCTCTGCTTTTTTTTCATCCACAAGAGGTCTAACTCCTGCTTTAACCTGAATTTTTACATCATTTAAAGTCTTTCTTGCAAGTTCCACCCTCTTTTTAGCAAGTTCCACATTTTTTTGATAAACTAAAATGTCATAGTAATTCTTTACAACATTTAAAATCACTTCTTCCACCCTGTCTCTATACTTTTCCTTCGATTCCTCAATATTATTTCGCGCTATGTAAATCCCCTCCTTATTCACATCAAATCCCCCACCCTTTAAAAGGGGCTGAGTTATAAACATGCTCAAAGTGGTGTTGTAAGCAGGATTAATGAGGAAGAAAATGTTATTGGTATCCATTTTTTTAGTTTCAAAGGTAAAGTTAAAAAGAGCTCCCGTGGAAAATTTTTTTACAAAGGAAGAAGAATAATAGGTCTCCCTGGTTTTACTACTTCCAACCCCCTGAAAAACACTTGGAGAGGGTGTAACATTTCTCTTGTAATAAAATTTGTTTTCAAGATAGGGTTCAAATGTGGATTGAGCCTTAAAAAAATTTGAAACTGAATTCTCAACATTTAATTTTTCTATTTTTAAATCCAGATTATTTGAGATGGCAAGATACACACACTCCCTCAATGTCAAAATCTTTTTTTTGGGAAAGGTAATTTCACTTTCTCCAAAACTCGATTCAAACTTATATTGGGAATAAAAAATTTGATTGAAATACGGGAAAGAACATCTAAAATAATTTTTATCCACTGGAAAATTCCATGAAAAAAATAGTGCAAAAATAAAAAAAAGAAATAATATGGACTTTCTCATATTTCGTTCCAACTCCATTTTGCAATCAATTAGAAATTACGATTTTATTTCAGTAAAGTTTAAAAGAATAGAAAAAATTGAAAATATCAAAAAAATGAAAAAGAGCAATAGAAGAGTCTTACCAACTCCAAAAAAATTCATGGATAAAAATCCTATAAAGATTGTGGATGAAATTCCCCCAAGATGATCCAGAGAATCTATTATTGCTCCAGATTTTTCCCTTTCAATTCCTGTTTTTTCCAGTGTTTCACTTGAAGTGGCAAAAAGCCCACCGGTAGAAAAGCCCCCAAGAAAAATGGAGAAAAAAATAATGAAAATGGAAATGTCAGTTAAATTAAAATATGTAAAAATGTATGTACTCAAAAAGACAATTAGTGGAATGAGCGAAAGCAAAAGGCACTTTTTCCATGAATTCAAAATCCATTTTTGGAAAATGAAACTTCCACAGGTCAGTCCAGTCATGAAAATAGCAAATAAAAGTCCAATATAGGAATACACATACCCATAAAATATTTGAAAGAGATATATATAAATATATAAAATGCTCATCCCACCAAATCCCCCCAGAAACATGGAAAGAAAAGATGCATATTTCTTTACCCTTAAATCCAATTTAAAAAGAAAAAGCAAAACATATAGATAAAAAATTATTAAGACTAAAACTGAAATAAATGTATAAAGTAAAAGTCTTAACTCCTCATCACCAATACCTTTTGTGATTTTCCCACCATATTTTAAACTCAAAACCCTCAAGAACTTAAAAAACAATTCCGGATGATAGTCATCATTTAATTCCCCACCACTCCCATTTAAAATATTATTTAACCAATCAATCCTTTCCCTTTGTAAAATGAGGGAAAGGGAGTATGGTGAAAAATTTTTATCCAGATTAATCTCATCATACCTTTTCACAAGTTCTTTAAGGTCAAGAATAAAATTGCCACTCCCAGCCAAAAATAAAATTTCATCTCCGGGAATTGCAATTACATTTTTAAAACTTTTCTTCAAAGTAAAGTAGTAAGAAGAGATAAAACCCTTTACCTCCCTTCCCATATAGTTTTCCTTTCCAGGGAGGTGAGTTGCCAGAAATCCATTTTCAGTAAGAGAATTTTTTAAAATTTCACAAAATTCCTTAGTATAAAATCTATTTTCATTTAAATTTGCAGGCTGTGGAACATTTAAAACTATCAGGTCAAACTTCTCTCTGTTTTCCTTTAAAAATTTCCTGCCATCTTCAAAGAAAATCTTTAATCTCTCATCCTTTATTTCTCCAGTAAAAGGCTTTAAAACATTAATATAATCTGGATCAAGTTCAACATAGTAGAGTTTCTTTATCCCCTTAAACCTGAGAAAATACTTTAAATCCTCCTCGTAACCACCACCCACCACAAGCACCTTTTTGGGAAAGTTCTGTAAGAGAAAAAAGTAATCTCTTATTTTTTTGGTGTAGGGGTCGGGAAAAATGGTAAATAAATCCCCATTTAGAAAAATACCATATTCTTCATTTAATTTTCCTATTGAGATATTTTGATACTTACTATCCTTTGAAACAACCAATTTAAACCCATTTTGATAACTCCTCCATCTTAAATTTTCAAAAAACTTTGTAAGATAACTCCCCCAAATGAAAAAGGAAAAAAGAATGGATAAAAAAACTAAAACAGAAACAAATTTATTTTTAAACAAAAAGAGAAAAGAAAAAATACCCATCAAAAATACAATTGAAACAGGATTTGCTCTTCCTGCAAGAAAGAAAGTAAAAAATATGAGAGAAAATATACTTCCCACAGATTCCCAGAAATATAGTGATGCAGGAGACAAACCACCCTTTTCATACCTTAAAATCAATGGAAAGGAAAAACCTATAAAAAAAGATAGAGGGAAAACGGACAGAGACACAAAAAAGAAGTAACCCACAGGAACCACTTCACCATGGGAAAGATGAAGGGGAATCCTGATCCACCTTATGAGAAAAAGAGAAACAAGGGTTAAAAGAAATAATATAAGGGGATTTGATATAGTTAGAAACTTTACACTCTTTTCCCTAACATTGATGAAATTTTGAAGTA
>Ga0256842_1003317_pt1 | contig 10819 bp, 4 predicted proteins | sample 4559240metaG_FD_185973 | JGI IMG/M metagenome (GOLD analysis project Ga0256842, IMG submission 185973) | Hydrothermal vent microbial communities from Guaymas Basin, Mexico - 4559-240 | ecosystem: Environmental > Aquatic > Marine > Hydrothermal vents | place: Mexico: Guaymas Basin | collected...
GAAAACGTTCATCATCGGCAACGCTGAAACTATATTGATTATCCTTACTCTGCCTATCTGATCTTTGAGGTTCCGAAGTTTTCCTTCAAACTTAAAGAGAGCCTTAGAGGTGAGAAAAAGCTCTACGTCATAGATACCGGCATAGCCAATGCGGTGCTTCCAATGGTTTCGGATAACATTGGACGGCCCATGGAGAACTTTGTTTTCCTTGAGCTCCTGCGGAAGAAGCATTATCTAAGGATGAATATCAAATCACAGAGATTATCAGGGACTAGACTTCGTGATTAAGGAAGGTTCCTATGCTTCAGTTGAGAATGAATTGACTGGGATGGAGCTTGAAAATCTCTTCAGGGGCATAGAGCTTTTTAATCTCAAGGATGATAACGTGGGACTACTCGGAGAGAATTAAAAGAGGAACCTGAGTGGTAAGAGCTGTCCCCCTGTGGAATTTGGGTTATTAGTATTCCAATTAGTTATTTCCGCATAACAACTTGGAAAAGTTATATTAACTAAGCTTGGAAGAATGCTATCTGGAACTTGATTTTCTCTTTGTTCCCTGTTAACTTTTTAAAACATGCTTGTTATTTCTAACTGGGGTATGTTAATTGTCTGAGGAAATCATAGACTCGGTAGTTGAAGCCATTCGCTTAGCGGTCACAAAACTCCCGCAAGATGTCATTGGGGCTCTTCAGAGGGCATACTCTTTGGAAAACAATCCAATAGCACGTTTTAATCTCCAGAATATCCTAAAAACAATTGAAATTGGAAAGGAAGAGGGAATTCCAATCTGTCAGGACACAGGGATGATAACATTCTTCGTCGAGGCGGGAGTAAAGAGTCCCTACCTCAGATTTCTGAAAAAAGTCCTGATTGAGAGCACAGAGAAGGCAACGAAAGAGGTTCCTCTAAGGCCGAATGCAGTTGATTTACTCACGAACAGGAATTCAGGTGATAATACGGGTCGTTTCATCCCAGCAATCCACTGGGAACTCGTTGATGGGGATTCGCTCAGGATTGCGGTCTTGCCAAAAGGTGGCGGGAGTGAGAACTGCTCAGCTCTGGCAATGCTCAGTCCTTCAGATGGCTTTACAGGAATAAAGAGGTTTGTTGTGGAAAGGGTCAGGGAATGCGGCGGGAAGCCCTGTCCACCGGTGATCCTCGGTATAGGTATCGGGGGCAGTGCTGATATGGCCTTGATCCTCGCCAAAAAAGCCCTTCTAAGGCCTCTCAGAGTGAGGCATGAAAACAGAGAAATTGCCCGGCTTGAGGAGGAAATCCTTGAGGAGGTGAATTCCCTTGGAATTGGGCCGATGGGCATGGGTGGAAGGACAACTGCGCTTGATGTTAAAATCGAATATGCTCACAGGCATCCAGCATCGCTTCCTGTTGGATTGATCATCCAGTGCTGGGCCCATCGAAAGGCTTTTCTAGAGGTGGGAAAGGATGGAAAAGTCAGAATATGGCAGTAGGAAACCATTTTTTAAGGGTATCCTCATCAAAGATATATAAAAGCTCTTCAATTAGTCCTTTGTATAGATATTTGTTGTCTTTGATCTTTTCTAATCCCAGTTGTATCTCTGTTTTTCCGTTTTTTCCTCGTAACTCTCTCGCAATTCCCAGAATCACGTATCCACACCATCCCAGGGGATAATTAGTTGTGTGAGTAAGTTCTAACATTTCCTTTGCTCTATTTTCAGCTTCTTTAAGTCGTTTTAAGCCTATGAGAGAAACTGCTATTCTAAAGAGCGCATCAATGGCTCGTCTGTAATTCTTGACATGTAAATAGTATTTTGCGGCTTTTTCTGAATAAAACACTGAAGCTTCGTAATTTCTCGAGGTGTAGTTGACTATCCCAAGCTGAATGTATCCGAGATTTTCCATAAATGGAAGTGAGTATGCATTAGAAACTTTTAGGCCTTCTTTATAGTATTTTAAAGCTTTTTTTAATTTACCGAGTTCAACATAGAGATAACCAATGTGGTAAAGGACAAGTGCCTCTAATTCTGGATACACTTTTGGATAATTCCGCACTGCTTCGAGTTCTTTGAATGCATTTTCCAGAGCCTTTTCACGTTCCATTTTAAATGTAGCTATTTTTGTTAGTTCGATGTAATAGCCTAATCTTATATATGGGTCATCAGCATGTTTTGAGTATATCTCTTTGAGTTCTACTAGGTATTTTTCAGCTTCCTCTGTCCTACCAAGCTCACAATAAACATCCATAAGCATCATGATAACATCAAATTTATGAAAATCATCGTCTATTTCTCCTTTAACTTCAAGCCATAACTGAAGCGCCTTATCGAAGAATCCTTTGTTAAAATATATCCGTGCAATTTCTTTTTTGGCGTAAGGAATGTGTTTAATCCTATTGAGGAGCTTTAGATATGTCGTTGGAAAGTCAAGAGCAATCCTCCAGAACTCCCTAATTCTGATTTCGGTTAGTTTTTTAATAAGTTCTTTATCATCAAGACGTATAGCGTATTTAAATGCCATCAAAAAATCTCGGGTATTGTTCTTTTTAAGCAGATATTTGATATACTCAGCATAATACTTTTTTTCTTCGATATCCTTTATATCGGCGAGAAGTGCTTTAAGGAGGTCATGGATATAGTAGCTATTGCTGGTCCTTTCAATGAGTGCCTTATTTAGGAGAGAGTAAAGAGTTGAAAATGTATTGCGACCAAAGAGTTTTTTCAAAGCCTCGTACTCAACAGGTTCATCAAAGAGAGAGATTATTTGGAGCATTAATTTTTCATTTTCTCCTAATTTTTCATAAACCTCCCTAAAAAGATACTCAAAAAAGTTTTCTCCAGAGAAATCAGGCATCTCTGCGGCCAATAAAAGTGCCAGAGGATGTCCAAAAGTAGCATGATATATCTTTGTGAACTCCTCTGGGGTAAGATTTGGTAACTTAAGCTTCAGGAGTTCATATGCTTCTCTGCTATCTAAACCTTTTAAGTGTATCACAAGCATCTTTTCTGTGTAACCTATTTGTGGCTTTTCTCGTGAAATAAGAATCAACTTTCCTTTCTCAATACTCGATGCTAAAAATCGTATAAATGACATGATATCTTCATCATCACATTTGTGGATATCATCAAAGACAATAATACTCCCTGTTTTATTGATACCATCTGTAGTTAATCCCTTTATGATTGCCAGATCTTTTCCTCCTCCTCTGAGGTATTCAATAACATCAGAATATCCAAGGAGATTCAAATACAGGGCTAATTGCCAGATTATATATTCAATTGTTTCATCTCCGCTTATTCGATACCAGAATGCATCTTGGTATGCTTTGGCAACTAAAGTGGACTTTCCTATGCCTGCTATCCCATACACAATAATCACAGGATAGTCATTTGATAATAATTCCAGCTCTTTTTTCCGTCCTACAAATACTTTAACTTCAGGAACTTTGCTTGAAAATGGAAGTAAGGAGTACTGGAGAGACTTTTTTCCCATAACAACCTTTAAACCATCTGGACTAAAGCTTATTTTGAGTTCTTCAAGTTTTAGAGAGTATATCCTTACATTTTTCCCTCTAACCCTCCTCCATTTACCCTCGACTATCCCAAGCCTCTCAAGTGTTCTCAAACATCGAGAGATATAGGTTTCATCCTTCTGGAGGAGCCTTGCTATCTCCCTTGTGTTAAGGGAATTCGTTCTTAAGAGAGTTAGTATCTGCAGATTAGTCTCATTGAGAACACTTCTCAAGAATGAAATATCATTTGTCAAAATAATCCCTCCTTACCCTGCTAACTTCTTCCATAACGGATTCATACAGCCAAGGATACTCTCTTAGTTTCTCTCTACCTAAGTTGAGATATTCATCTCCTTTTTCTCCCTTTGACTCCTTGATTATACCAAGAAATATGTATCCTGCCCAGGCTAGTGGATAATTTGTTGTTTGAGCGATTTTTATCATCTCTTTGGCATCTCTCTCAGCTTCTTCAAGCTTTAGTAATCCTACATATGAGAGGCATCTATATGCCAATGTGTCAATAGCCCTGCGATAGTTTCTGATCTTGATAAAGTACTGTACTGCTTTTTTGCCATATTCTATGGCTCTCGCATAATCTTTAAGGATAAAATATGCTTTTGTTAGTTCCATATAGGAAACATGCTCTGAGAATGTTAGATTATAAGCTTTGGCTGTTTCGAGAGCTTGAGAGTAATATTGGATGCCTTCTCTGACCATTCCCATACCTATGTATATATCCCCAACATGGAGTAGTACAAGACTTTCAAGTTCTGGATATGGACCTAGTTTTCTTACGATTTCAAGCTCTTTAAATGCACTTTCAAGAGCATTTTTATGATTGTTTTTGTAGTATTCGAATTTTGTGAGTTGAATATAATACCAGAGCTGAATTTCTAAGTCCTGTGTTTTGGTTAGAAGCTTTTTTAGTTCTTTGAGATATTTTTCAGCTTTTTCAAATTCATTCAGCTCTATGTAAACATCAACTAAAGAGCTCAGAACATCGGCTTTGTGAATTCCTTCAACTCTGTCTTTAACTTCAAGCCATAGACTGAGGGCTTTGTTAAACAAACCTTTTTGGAAGTAAATATTGCCGAGTTCCCCTTTAACATAAGGATTGTCTTTAATCTGATCCAGGATTTGCATATATGAATCTGGAAAGTCCTGAATTACCCTTTTGAATTTTCTCAGTCTGATTTCAATTAATTCCTTAACCTTCTTTTCATCTCTAAGTTTGACAGCATATTGAAAAGCCTTTATAAAAGCCTTGGCTGTTTTTCTTCCTAGCAGATAATTGATGTATTTCATGTAATATTCCTTTTCATCAATACTTACGAGTTCTTTTGCAAATCCTTTGAGTAAATCATGGAGAGCATAAGCTTCTCCTCTCTTCTCAACTATTCCTTTATTTACAAGGGAGTATAGAACTGTGAAAACGTTTTTCTTTTTGTATAATGTCTTTATCTCTTCATATTCCAGAGGTTCATCAAAGATGGAGAGTATCTGGAGCATAACCTTTTCATCTTCTTTCAGCTTTTGGTAAATCTCGTTGAATAAAAAATCAAGAAAATTGTGTATCCTAATTTCCCCTTCTTTATAAGTCTCAGCAAACAGAAGCAACATCAATGGGTGTCCATAAGTTATATGATAGACTTCTGCAAATTTTTCTGGTCTTATTTTTATTCCTCGATATCTTAGGAGTTGATAGGCATCTTCTGCACTTAACCCTTTGAGATGAAAGTACATCACATTCTTTAAACCAAGGTTTATTTTTTCTCGAGATATTATCACAAGCCTTGCTTTTTGAAGTCTTGGGGCTAAATAAGTAAAAAGCTGTATTATCCTGTTATCAGGACATTTATGTATGTCATCAATGACTATCTCGGCTTTAGTTGTTTCCATACCATCCAATATAAGCTCGGAGATATCTCTTTCATTCTTCCCCCCACTACGTAGATAATCGAGGAGCAGTGAATATCCGAGAGTGTTTAGATATAAACCAAACTGCCATGTGAGATAATCGAAGCTGTCAAGCTCACTCATCTGGTACCAAAATGCATTATTGAATATTTTTGCTATTAAAGTTGTTTTTCCAATACCTGCTATTCCATAGATGAATATAACACGAGCTGTGGTCGACGTTATTTCTTCTATCTCTGCCCTCCGTCCAAAGAAAACATTAACATTAGGGACTTTTCTGTCGAACATTGGTATCTGGTAGCTTTCATCTGTGATAGTTTTTATTATCACTTCTGTTGGTTTGAAGCTTATTTTAATCTCATCTACTTTTAAGGAATATACCTTTACATTCTTTTTTCCTATTCTCATCCATTTTCCTTCCACTAACCCTGCTCTCTCCAGCATTTTTAGTCTTCTGGAAATGTCAGTCTCATCTTTTTGTAGAATTCGGGCAAGTTCTCTAGGGTTAAATGCACCAGACTTCAGTATAGAAAGTATATGAAGATTGACTTCACTGGATAATGCTCTCATCAATAAGGGGGCTTTCATCATAAACCCTCTATCCAATTATGCATTTTATGTTTTTAATATTAGCCCTCTGGTATTTAATTGAACGCCTGTATGGGCAAACTAGGATAGAGACTTGTAGAAGGTTTTCAAATTTGTGGGCTCTGGATGGCTCATTTTAACCGCTCATTATCGTAGATAAAAACGAGGTCTTCACGGTAATTGTGCCATGGTCAAAATTATAATGAGATTGCAATAAAATTAAAAATTAGTGAAGCTCTTGAAGCTTTTCTATAAGCAACTGTAGAGCTTTCTTTTCTGTGAGATATGCCCTTCTCATATATATTGCATGCATTACCGGATTTATCAGTGGGTCATATGTATTTGCTTTATCAAAGTACTTCTGAGCTGTCTCATGAATAATCAACGCTTCCTGAATTCCGTTTGTGTTTGTTATGTTAATCATAAGTTCATTGAATCTTTCATTTATCCTGAGGTAGTATGCTTCCCATATAATGCCAAGATTAGTCCATATCCGTTTGTGAAGTTCTACTGTGCGGTTCTTATCTACCTGTTCCATTGTTATTTTGATAATTGGATCATCAAAGACCACTATGTAAAGATAATTGCCGAATACTCCAAAATATCCATATTCTCTTTTCTCTGTTGTTAATCTGTACTCGACACCATCTTTTTCTATTTTAATTTCTGTTGGCTTCATCTGGTAGAGTGGCATCATTAGAACGGCATATCCATTCTCTGCAACTTGAAGTTCAACAGTAATCCTCTTTACTTTATAAACTGCTCCTCTCTGAATGATCTCTGCAGTTTTCTCTGTTGTTTCTTTTATTTGTGCTTTATTGTAAATGAGCATCCATGGCTTACTGGTGATTCTTTCATCTACTATAATCAAAGGCCGCGCTGGGAATACAAATGAATATCCGGCTCCTTGAAGACTGATGTTGATATTCACAGAGTTGTTGCCAATTTGAATATCACTTTCAGCTTCACCAGGAATAACTTCGACTGTGGTGTTATTGCTCCCCTCCACTATTCTAATGCTGGTATTAACGGTAAATGTAATATTGGAGTTCCCGACATTGCCATATAAATCCGCAGCATATACAGCGAGGAAGTGGTTACCATCTCCAATATTAACAGTCGTTAGCCATGAACCATTAACATAGTTCATGCCATACGTTGCTCCATCTATCTTCGCTCTTACCCATTTGACAGGAGAGACATCATGTATTTCAACTTTAATTAGTGTAATATTGTGATCGTAGGTTTTGTTTTCTGGATAAATTATGAATATCTCTGGAGGTTCGGTATCGGGTACATGTGTTGCATTACCAAAGAGATAAACCGTTTGGATTATAGATAATGTGGTTTCATTATGCCCCCTGAGTCCTTTGATAATCACTTCTCTTGTGTAAGTTGCATTTATCCATCCTACAGGCATGCCTACGATTAGACTCTCATTGTAAGATATAAGGCTCCAGTTTGAAATTGTTGTTGAATAAACACTATCAAACTTCTCCTTTGGCACAGTTATGTTTTTGAGTATCTCCTCACTCCATTTATTGAAATCATCTTTAAATGGTTCCCATGAGGATGTATTGTAAAATCCGAAGTATCTAGTGAACGAGCGCATATCCTCTCCTGTTTTGCTAATATTTGCGAATACTTCAATAGTTTTGGTTATTGTTGAGGTAGCATTGTAAATGTCCCATACTATTAGGGTTACATTGTAAACTCCACCTGCTGAATACACATGCTCTGGATTTGTCTCGTTGGAAGTAGTGCCGTCCCCAAAGTTCCATAGGTATTTTGAAATGCCATCTTCATCCACACTTGTGCTTGTGAAATTCACTCTCAGATAGTTTGCTGTCCATGTAAAGTTGGCTGTCGGTGGCTTATTTATCCTGAAGATCACAGTTTTGCTTGTATTGTATGAAACATCCCATGCAACAACTGTAAAGTTATGATATCCATAATTCATTGTCAGTTGTATAGAAACATTGGCTGAATTGCTTATTAGGTTTCCATCGATATATGCTTTTACACCAATTAAATCATTATCCATCACTGTATAATTGAACCATAGCATCTTTTCATTGTAAACCCTGGACTCAGGACTCTCAACATAAATTAGAGGTTCTGTGGGGTTAATATATATCCATAATGTCTTATTAGCTCTATTCCCGAATTCATCCTTGGCTACTATTATTACTGTATTATTACCAATGTCCAGCGGTAGAGTTCCCCTCCATAGGGAGCATGTATTATTGGTTGAAATTAGAGTAAATGTTCTGTTTATTCCCTTACTGATACCCCATACCTTAACACTGCTTTCATCACATACAGTAATATTAAATTCTGGGATATACGAATATATTCCACTGTCCGGATTCACTGTCAATACTGGAGGTACCATGTCAAGTTTGTGAGTGGCATTCCCATAGATTTCAACAATCTGTGTTAAATGGAGTGTTGTATAATTCCATCCGACGACTCCAATTAAGGTAGCATTTCTTGTGTAGATAGCTTTAATCCATCCCGATTCCTTAGTATTGTTAAGATTTTCAATATATTCGGTGGTGCTCCAGTTTTCTATTTTTATGCTAATAATCCTGTCAAATTTTTCTGTTGGTAGGGTTATGTTTGAAAGGATACCCACACTCCAATTCTCAAAATCTTTCTTAAAGTCATTCCATTGAAGTGAATTGTAATATCCAAAGTATTTTGAATAATTCTGTTTGGTGATTTCAGATATGCTAACATTCTTGTACGCTTCTATTATTTGGGTGAAATTGTTGATAGTTACATTGTGATATCCAATCTCTGAGATTTCTGCATGGAAGGTGAATGAATGCGTTGTATTTGGCTGTATAATTGCTTGAGAAGTATTCAATAGTTCATCATCTACTGAGAATATCGCTGAATACACGCCTTCAGCATCTCCAGTATTTGTTACATTCAATACTGCGGTTATGTTAAATGGAATAATCCCAGATTTTGGTGATACACTAAGGTTCTCAGTAAATTTAGGTCCAAAATGAACTGTAATTGTAAAGGATTTAGTACTTGAAAGACCTCCGTCATCCCGAACAGTAAGTGTGATATTATAGATACCTGGCTCGGTAAAGGTATAGTTCAGTACTTTCCTATGGAATGTTAGATTTCCTATTGTCCAAGCATAGTCTGTTATTTTGCCATCTGGATCATAGCTTAAGGAAGCATCGAGAATCACGGTCTCATTGACAATTGCTGGTGAGCTTATTATAGCCTGAACCACGGGTTTTCTGTTGCTCTTGATGTAATAAAACTCTGGAGTTCCATAATCCAAAATATGGAGTGTTTTGTCGTCATACCAATATGCAACAGGAAGCCCCCCGTCTGAACGTATAACTCTGAATGCAGTTCCAGGATTAAGTTTGAGTCCGATATATGCCCATTTATCCATAACTATGGCAGTTGGTATAATCTTTCTCACGTTTGATTCTGTTCTTATCGTAGCATTTATCGGGAGTACTTCGAAATCTACTCCAGTAGAATCTATTATCATCTCCGGAATTAGGTTTCTGTCATCATCAACCAAAAAGTCCATCATACTATCATTTCTTACGGTATCATTGAAAGCTTTGAATAAAGTATGGGTTCTTAGAGTCTTTATCAGAGACGTTTCGTTTCCACCTAGTAGATCGCTATGAATAAATGTAGCATTATAGCTCACAAATTCTCCACTCACTTGTGCGGTCATTATCCATGCTGCAGTTACACTCTCTCCTGAAGGTATATCCCCAAAGTCAACTGTTAAGCTATTGGCGGTTTTAATGCCATTAATATACGTTCCGATTATACGGAATGAGATGTATGCTGGGACATTGCTACTTATTATTTTTGGCTGGGCAGATTCTATTCTCAAGTTTTTGCCATCCCCATAACCGATGTTCTTAACTCTAACCCCGAAGATGAAGGGTATTGGAGGTTCTACTTCTGGTGTTTTTGGATTATCACCATACACATATCTTGGAAGTACATAGTCTAACTGGAGGATGGGCATGGGTTCAACTGTTATTTCTTCAGGCCAACTCTCATATTCCAATGTAGTATTGCCGACTTTTCCGAAGATATATGCCTTCACGGTATAACGGGTGCTTAATGCTCCGGCAGCCCCAGGTTTTGGTATTATCAACCAATTAACTACTCCAGTTCCATTAGGAATTAATGATGAACCGTTTAGTGAGTTTATCCCCTCCAACGTCAGTACCCTGACAAAGAATTTGTCATCTGCAATGGTACCGTTCTCATCGAAGAATTTAATATATACAGTCAGATTTCTTATTGTGTATCCTGCCAAATTAGTGAATTTTAAGTCTGCCCTAAAGCCTTGTCTTTCCATTGTTAGCCTCTGTCTTATTTCAAGTTTTATCCTAGTACAGACCATATTTTCGTGATCTTCATTGGGGTTAACAGTTTGTGTTGGAAGTATTCCCTCTTTGGGCATGTTTCTTAGTAATGCACAACTCTTCCCTGTAATATCTGGAATAGTACCTCTACTGAGACTTGTGGATGAGCTCTGCGGTGTTGGGGCAATACCTTCGATTTTTTCACATTCCTGAACCTCATAACTGAAGCCGCCCCCACCGCCTCCACCTATTCCACCGGCACCTCCTCCACCGCTTATTCCAATGTATATAGGAACTGAATTTATTGGTGGAACTTGTATTGGAGTGCACTTCTTAACACAACTGTTTTTGAAGAAGCAATTTCCACAGTTTTCAATAGCACCTTTTATATCGTTATAGGCACTCCAGATATCATTTAGTACAGGGATAAATCCGATTATGGTATCAATGACTTTCT
>Ga0256842_1003318_pt1 | contig 10817 bp, 8 predicted proteins | sample 4559240metaG_FD_185973 | JGI IMG/M metagenome (GOLD analysis project Ga0256842, IMG submission 185973) | Hydrothermal vent microbial communities from Guaymas Basin, Mexico - 4559-240 | ecosystem: Environmental > Aquatic > Marine > Hydrothermal vents | place: Mexico: Guaymas Basin | collected...
AGAGACTTGTGTAAAATAAAATGTAATGTTAAAAATGTATAGAAGTGATGATGGGTTAAGTGATTGTTTGAGTTGAAAATTTAGTTTTATTGAAGTTGGAAATAGGATAGTTGACAGAGGTGGTTTTTAAACCACATCCTTATGCTCTTTGCTCTACCTACTCCCAATAGTAATGTAATCAAATCTCAAGGAGATTTATTTTAAATGGATAGTGGGATGAAAGTTCCTTAATATTGCTATGCACATAATTGAGAAGTGTTATCAATTTTATCAATTAAATTAATAACGACAAAAATACTTTCTTTTTCATCTTCACTGAGTTTTTCAAAATCATTTGCCAAGGGATGTATGTCACTAAAAAGTACTTCTTTTACATTAGCAAGTGATTCATGAATATCAGTGTGTTTTTTACCAAATAGTGTGTTTTTAATTTTATTAATAATCTCTACTTGTTTTTGAGTATAGTCACCTTTTGATATGAAGTTATCAAAAATTTTATTGGCTACTTCTTTTTTGGAACTATTTAAAATTTCATGAATTAAAGTATTAAAATCATTATTGCTATTCATCTTATCTTCAATAATTTTATCCATATCAAAAACATGATATTTTATTTCATCAATATCAGTATCACTTATTAATTCGCTTCCTTCTAAATCTTTGATGACACGAAGCTCTTTGATATACTTATCTAATATAATCTGAATTTCTGTTTTTATAGATGTCTTATCTATATAGTCATCACTAGATAAAGTTTTCACATCTATAACTTCATCAGAAAATGTTGTTTTTATAGGAGTAGAACCTTTACTTAAAGAGAGGTTTGACAAATGTTCAAGAGAGTTTTTAACTTCTTGTAAGTCTTCTAAACTTTCATCTAATGCAAAAGTATCATTAATAACTTTATCAATAGTTTCTATTTTCTCTTGTATAGCTTTTACATTTGCAGCTTTTGATTTTAAAATTAAACATCTATTTTTAATATCATCTATAAAAGATTTTGGATTTTTCTCTTTTAAGATTGCCTCTTGAGCATTTAAAATCAACATTTGAAATCTTTGCACTTCAAAGTTTGTATTGTCTTCTATATACTCTGATACTATTTTTAGAAGATTAAATACATCATCTGTTATATACTTTAAATCAATACTTTGTAACTCTTCTACTATGTGTTTATGCTTTTTTAAATAATACTGAGATGCATCTAAGGCATCAACTTGTGATTGTACTATCATAAGTATCTCATCTTTCAAATTGCTCTGAGGCATCTCTCGTAGTAGTTTTACTCGTTTTAAAAATAGTCTCTCTTTTAAAGAACTTGTTTTTTGAGATAGAAGTCCTTTTGCATGTATATCAAAATATGAAAAGTTAGCACAAAAGTCAAAGATATTAAAACTTTGCTTATCTTTTCCCTCTCCAAATATATTGGGACAAAGCCTTGTACCCCTTCCTATCATTTGCCAAAATTTGATTTTAGATTTAACGGGTTTAAAAAAGACAAGGTTTAAAAGTTCTGGTATATCTATGCCCGTATCAAGCATATCTACACTTATTGCTATTTGAGGATTCTTATTTGGATTTTTAAAGTCATCTATCAGACTATCTACATGAGAAATCTCACTATGGATGATTTGAGCTTCATCACTTTTTGCAGAATAAAGTAAATCAAATATCTCTTTTATATACTCTGCATGAGCCTTGCTCTTTGCAAAGATAATCGTTTTACCTATTTTATTTCCATCATCGACCTTAAAAGAGTGTTCATGTAGATACTGAAGTACTTTTTCATTTGTTTGTTTATTAAATATTCTTTTATTTATTTCAGATGAGCTTATCTCATCCTCTTCTTCTACATCAAACTTATCTTCAAATTCCTCTTTTTCTTCCTCTGTTAAATCATCATACTTGATACCTCGTTTGACTATCCCTAAATCTATCTCATAAGGGTTAAAATTAACCAAATGTCCATTTTCAATAGCACTAGCCAAGTCATAAGCATCAGTAGGTTCTGAGCCAGTTTGAAAAAACTCATAAGTATTTCTATGAACTTCATCAGCAGGTGTAGCTGTAAGCCCTAAAATAAATGAATCAAAATACTCAAAGATTGATTTGTACTTTTTATATATAGTCCTATGTGCCTCATCTACTATGATTAAGTCAAAATAAGCACTATTATATTTCCCTTTTTTTATTAAGTTATGAACAGTCTCGTAAGTTCCAAAGTGCATACGATTATCGAGGTCTTTCTCCTCAACTAAATTTACACAAGTTTCATTAAGATAAGTGCTAAAACTATTTTTAGCTTGCCTTACAAGCTCTTTTCTATCTGCTAAAAAAAGTACTTTTCTAACCCAATCAGCACGAATGAGGATATCACTCAGACTTGCACTTACTCTCGTTTTACCAGTACCAGTAGCCATAACAAGCAGTGCTCTCATTTTATAAGCTTCGTAAGTTTTTAAAACACTTTTTATAACTCGCTTCTGATAAGTTCTGTCTGTGATATTGTTATCTACTTCAAGAGATGATGGTTTAATGGTTAAGAGAGCTTGTTTCTTTTGTAAAGTACGGATGAGTTCTTCTTTTGGGAAAAAACTATGTATCTCTCTAAATGGATAGATTCCATTTGTGTACTCTATAACTCTACCATTCATTACAAAAGTTAAAATATCTTTGTTAAATTCTTTTTGTAATGCCTCCGTGTAGAGTTTTGCTTGATGTTTTCCTTTTGTTGTAGAACTTGAGAACCTTTTTGCTTCTATAACTGCAAGAGGTTTTTCATCATCACCCCATATTACATAGTCAGCATAACCAGTTGAGCCATCTTCAAGAGTAAGTTTATACTCTATATCAAAACCATTTTTGAAGTTTTGAGTATCATACCCAGCTTCTTGTAGTTCTAAGTCTATGAGTCGCAATCTTGTCTCATGCTCAGTAATATCTTTTACTTTTACAACATGCTCTTTCTTACTCTCTTTTTCCTCTTTAGGCTTACTTTCAAGTTTAGTTTTGAGTGCATCGAGTTGTACTTGAAGTTTGGCATTTTCCTCTTCTAGCTTTTTTTGTTCTTCAGTTTTTTGTATAACTGTCTCTTTATCTTCTTTTTCAACACTTGTGAAGTTTAGAATATCATACTCACCATCTACTGCATAGTCACTATAAACTTCTACTATCCACCTTTGAAACTTATAGAGACATTGATTAGCATAGAGGCTCTCTTTTGATGTAAGTGGTGTTTTACTTCCATGAACTGCTTGATTTCCAGTTTTACGGATGTAATGGAGCTCGTTTATGATTTCACTTGGTACAATACTAGCAAACTCTTTATGATTTATGAGTTTAAATATATCAAACTCTTTTATGAGTTCTTCATCTAGCTCTTCATCAACTCTATAAATAAACTTAACAGAATTTTCAAGTGCTTTTCGTGAGTAGATGAGTGAAACTTCGGGGTCATCTAGTATGTTAGACTCTGATTTTAGTGAATCAGTTTGTAGTATGCTAAACTCATGTTCTAAAAAAGAGAAGTTACTCATCTGTGTACCTTTAAGCCTTAAAACTTTGTGCAAGAAGTGCATCAAAGTTCTCTTGGAGTTTTTTTAGTTGTTTTTCGTAGAAATTTTTTTGCTGTTCTATCTTTTGGATTTTATTTGCGAAGTTTTCTTGTATTTCTAAAGATGGTAAAATTATTAATAGTTTTGAATATTCTTTTTCATTAATATTAGGTTGAGCAACAACATTTTGTTTTGACTTTATCCACTCATCATAATAATTTGTTTTTGTAAAATAATAAAGATACAAGGGATTAATAAGGTTTGTATTAGGTTTAAATTTAATAAGATACCCTGCGAATAAAAGTGTCTCATCACTTAAATGTAAATATGTTTTTCCTACTGTTGCTCCAGAACGAGCAAAAACAATAGAATTTTTCTCTAAATAATATTGTTCTTCTACTATACTTGGAGATTTCTTTTCCTCTTTTAATGTACCATCATCTTTTATATCAGTAATTCTTAAGTATCTTGGTTTTTTATTATCATATTCAACAGCACTCGCCCCAGAACCATATTTTCCTTTTTCTAAACAAACTTCAGATAATGTAGTTTTTTCCCAATTCATTGGATTTTGAGCAGGGTCACCAAACATATCTATAAAAATTGATTTAGAGAGTTCATCAAGTCTTTTTATGGACTCTTTTCGTAACTCTATAAGCTCTTGTGCTTTGTCTAAAGTTTTAGCGATTTGTTTTTGTTTTGTTAGAGATGGTAGAGGAATATTAATCTTAGAAAGGTCTTCTTTATTAAATCCAGCTTGAGCCGCTCTTGAACCGATTGAAGCTATTGCATTTTGAAATAATCTACCTTTTAAAAAATGATATAAATATTCTCGATTTATTTTTTCACTTGGTGTTACTTTCATCATCGCCACATTGTAAGCACCTTCTAAACCTGTAAGGATTTTTCCAATAGAAGCACCATATCGTCCAATTAATATATCATTTTGAGTACATTTTTTTAACTTTTTTGCATCTTTAATATATTGAATGTACTTGTCTTTACCTTGAGTAAAGTCTCGAATCTGCAACATACGAACATAACCATCTAGTTTTTTATCGTTCCATTCACTTTTTGGTGGCTGACTTCCTCCTTGAAATTCACATACATTAGTTAGCTGTACAGTTCTATTAAAAAAAAGCTTTCCATCTTTAACAATATTCTTTTTTAACTCATCATTAGAACTTTCAAAGTGAACAATATCTATCTTATAAAGTATAGGTAACTCGTCAAGTTCAATTTTAAGTTTAATGAACTCTTTTGCTGTCATCTCAAGAGAATAGATACAAAGGTCTATGTCACTTTTAGGATTTGCATTATGTTTTGCTCGTGAGCCAAATATAACGACTTTATCTATATAGTCAAATTGACTGAAAAATAGTTTTAATTTTTCTGCTACATTGCTATCTAATTGGTAACTCATAGCTCTTCTATCATCTGTTTTATAGTATTGTAAAAGACTCTGAGTGTTACAGCATAAGTATAAATTTTATGTAAAAGTTCTTTTGCTTGGTTTTCATCATACTCGTGTGAAGTGTTGTTTCTATCTTCTAACATATCAAACCAAATATCATCATCTATTAAGTCAAATTCAAATGCTTTTCGTAGGATTGCCTTTTGTCCTGCAACTTTTGAATCTTCATGCTCTATGTAGTTAGCCATAAGTTTTTTAGCTATCTCCATAGTGTACTCAAACCTTTGTATAGTGCTATCTCTATAAATATCAAAATCTTCAAAATCCTCTTTAATAGCTTTGATTTTTATAACATTTGTTTCAAGGGATATGAGAGCTTTTTCATAATTATTTAAATTTTGAAGTAATTTATCTTTCATCTATCATTCCTTTTAACTCTTTGAGTCCTTTAGATATATTTTCATTTATAAGTTCTATATCTTCGAGAATTTTCATAGGTTTTTCATGATTTACTTCTTCATAAACTATTGTCTTATAACGGTTTATACTCAAGTCATAGTCATTGGCTTCTATCTCACTCACTGGTACAAAAAAACTTTTTTGTGTTCTGTCATTTTTCTCTTCATTTTCAAGATTACCAAATCTACTCAGTATGTCAGGTATATCTGAACCCTCGCATGGAGTTCTATTATCATTGAGAGTGTAGCCATCATTTTGCATATCATAGAACCAAACTTTATCGTTTTTATGTCCATCTGTTTTTGTGAAGATGATTATGGCTGTACTTACACCTGCATAAGGTTTAAATACTCCACTTGGCATGGAGATAATAGCATCTAACTGTTGATGCGAAACTATTTCGCTTCTTATCTCTTTGTGTGCTTTTGTAGAACCAAATAAAACACCATCAGGGATGATAACAGCACATCTTCCACCCACTTTTAAAGATTTTAAGATGAGAGATAAAAAGAGTAACTCTGTTTTTTTAGTCTTTGCTACATCTAAAATAGATTTTGATACTTCATCATAATCTAATGAACCTTTAAAAGGTGGATTTGCTAAAATCAAATCATATCTGTTTTCTTCATCTGCATCAAATTTAGCAAGTGCATCATTATTTGAAATATTGGCTCCACTAATGTTATGAAGCATCATATTCATAGAGGCAATACGAGCCATAGAGATATCAAAATCATTTCCATAAAAAATGTTTTCAAACTCACTCATAGTTAAATCATTAAGCACTTCACTTCTATTGTCTTTGATATATTCTATAGAATTTATTAAAAATCCTGCTGTTCCACATGCAGGGTCGTATATCTTAAAATCACTTTTTATATCTGCATCACTGAGCATTAACTCAACCATCATTTTAATTATATGCCTTGGTGTTCTAAACTGTCCATTTGTCCCCGCAGTAGAGAGTTTACTTAGTAGATACTCATATAAATCACCTTTTATATCTTTGTCTTCAAGATTAAGTTTACTCACCATATCTACAACTTTTTGAAGAAGCTTAGCCGTAGGTATTAAAAAACTTGCATCTTTCATATATGTTGAAAATGCAGACTGTTCAGGAGAAAGACTCTTTATAAAGGGAAACATCTCTTCTTGAAATATTTTAAACATATTTTGTGCTGAAAGAGTTGAGACATTGTCCCATTTTAAATGCTGTTGTTCACTTGAAAATATATCTTTGATGTTTGGGTTTAGTCTCTTTTGTTTATCAATTTTATTTTGTGCAGTGGATAGACTTTTAATAAAAATTAGAAATGTAAATTGCTCTACTACAGTCAGTGGATTTGAAATCCCACCAGTCCAAAATGTTTCCCAAATTTTATCTACTTGACTTTTAAGTTCGTTTGTTATCATTAATACTCTTTGATATATTTTAAGTTATTTTTAATATATTATCTTTTTCTTGATTAAGGGCTGTTTAATATACCTTTAAAAAATGATGTAAGTCTTCTTTTGTCTGTTTTTTAGTAACAATTTTTTTCAATTTTACTATGTTTTGAAGATGACACTTTTTAATACTTTTATTACTTCCGCAATAGCATTTTTTATTATAATTTGGGGCAGACTTTATAGATAAATATAATAGTTGTAAAATTATATAAGCATCATTACATTCAAATATCTCACTGTAAAACTCATATATCCCTTTAAGTCCATGTGAGTATTCTCCGTTCAACCACTTCCCAGTAATTTTATAATATGCTTGATTAGCAAAAAAAGGTTTTACAAGATTCTCAATAAACACATCAATACTTGAACCTTTTGGAAAATAAAATTCTTCCAAGTGAGGCAGACATAAACAACAACTACCATCACTATAAATATGTAAGTCTATATCTCTTTTTAACTCTTCACTATCTGATATAACAATAGGAAGGCTATTTGGATAGTCAGAAGGAAACTCAATCTTAATAGAGTATGAATCATCTATCTCTTGAATATAAATTTCGCCAACAAGTTGAATTTTGTTTTCTTGAACTATATAGTGTAATGATGGGTACTTTTGTCTTATAATTTCTTTTTCTTTATCAAAAAAAACAGAATTTTCTACCCACCATTTAAGCATTAATCTATCTTTGCATAAGGCTTTGGAGTAGCAATAAATGCACTAGACAATAATTTCGCATCTTCTGTATTTAAACATTGTCCATCACTATCATCAAAAATAGTTTCCCAACTATCATTAGCTATACATTTTAAAGCTCTTCTTGCATATTTTTTGATTTTTTCCTTATGAGATGGTTTTATTGTTTCTGCTATATCATTATTTGAATTTGCAGGGTCAATTAACACAATCATATCAATATTATCTACTATATAGTTCATTATATATTTAAACTTATTGTCAAGTCCTATTAAACTTTTATTTTTAAATGCTTTTTTTGTCATAAGTTCTAAACCAAAAGACTTAAACTTAAAGCCTTTTCTAATCTTCCATATTTTTAGTAACCTAATAACTTTAAGTTCTGAAAACTCTTTAATTTCATCAACATGTGTATGTAAATTTGATTTTAGTCTATTGTTGTCATCTCTACTTACATATAGATTAACATCTGTCTTATCGTTATCAATTCGTTTACCTGGTACTATATCTATTTCATGGTTATTTAGTTCCACTCTAATAGATACATTTTGTTCTCTTGTATTGGCTTTCCCATACTCTTTTTCCAGTGTCTTTTTGACATCTTCAAACATCTCTTCTAAAGAGTTAAAATCTTCATTATTAAATAATATTCCTATATCAATATCATAACCGCAACTAACTGCGGTACCCTTTGCGATAGAACCTGCATATTTATGTACTATCGTTCTATCATTTTTATAATGACTTATAAGAAAGTCTTTAATCTCTTTTCTGGTACTTTTTGTTTCTTCTACGGTATGGTCTATTTTTTCTTCAGCTAAAACACTCTGTAGGTAGTCATGATTCGTCATGTTATTTCTCCATTATCTTTTTAACTAAATATATTGAGTGTAATTTTTCAATCAATGTGTACTCAAAATTTACTAATACATTATTTTTAGGTAGTTTGCTTCGGTCTTTTATAAAACCATCATAATATATCACTTTAATTATCTCATTCGGTATTTCATCAAATTTTGTTATTAAGTCAACTAAATCAGATTCATCTTTTAGATAAACTATGACAGCAGAATACTTTTCAGCATCATCATATGAAAATGTATTAGAAGTATTTTTAAGTTCACATAAATTTAAAATCCGTTGGATAGTATTCTCTGAATCATTCAGTATCAAGAATTTTGATTTTTTAAAATCAACCTGATTTTTAATATCATCAAGTGCTAATAAAAAGCTATTTTCATAACCAGCTAATCGTGATAATATATCTTTTTCTACTTCTTTTATTTTATCAAGTGTAATACTCTCAAAATAATTTTTTGATGCTTTAAGTGAAAATAGTACAACAATTACAAGAAAAATTATTGCAATTATAAATAAAAGTGTTATTGCAATTTCTGGGCTATTTTGGAGGAGGTTTTGAAACCATTTAGTCATTTATAAATCCTTACGATAGTTTAATTATCATAAGTATATATAAAGGAGAGGACAAAAGTATGTCCTCTTAAATTACAGGTTATATTTATCTAAATTTTCTTTGATTTTTTCTTTTAAGCTATCTGGAGAAATAACTTCTATTAATGGTATCCATTGCTGAATAGTAGGTACTATTTCCATTAAATTAGTAATAGTGATTTCCATAATATATTCTTCATCTTCATTTTTATAAATATGTTGTGTTTCATTAAGCTTTTTACGAGATAAAACTTTTTTGGCATCCCAATCTAATTTTAAAATAATATCTATTTCTTCTTTGACATCAAAAAAAGCATTAATTGCATTACTTAATTTATCTAAATAGACATGTTCTTTTAAATCAAATACTGAAGATAAGATTTCTATATCAGATATACCATTAAGAGGATATTTACTAAATCTTTTTTTATCTAAATCAAAACAAAGCAAATACCAATATTTTTCTAAGTTTGCGATTTTCAAAGGTTGTACATATTTATCATGTCCAAAAAATTTAAACTTAATTTCTTTAGTCGTATCAATAGAGTTTTTCAATAAAAAGAACTCTTCTTTTTTAATACTTAATATATCTTCTATTGATGATTGTTTATATATTGAATGAGATACTTTTTCGTGTAGTTCGTTGAATAAATTTACTGTTTTATCATAAAGTTTTGGATTGTCTTTATTCATATATTTAAAGATAAAAGCGATTGAAGCCAACTCATTTGGCTCATAAAAAGTTATGTCTATAATAGGCTCTGGAATTATCCATGCTTTATCTTTTATATAAATTTCTGTTTCAAATATAGGAGAAATCCACTCCTTTAAATCTCGTTCGATAGTTTTTCTATTTACATGTAAATAGTTAGCAATTTCAGTCGTATTTAACTGCTCATTATTTAATATTTTTCTAAATATATATTCATGTCTATCTAATGGTGTAAAATCTTTCATACATAATTATATAATAGATAAACGAAATTATTGCACTTTATAACTAATTTAGATTTAAATAAAAACTTTACAGTATAATTCCTTTCGTAGTCCCTAGGCAACTCCTCTCCTATAATTTATATAGTGAAGAACCTAGGGGAAATCATTTCTCTTATTTTACCCAAAGCATTTTATGTTCATTGTTAAATTTTTAAAATCGAATCTTATCTTTTACGATATTTATACTTTATTTTTATGATTATTTCATTTAGAAATTGTAGTTTAATTTTATAAAAGTTCGAATCCCTCTTTGACATCCATAAACTAATTACATATCAATCTCGGTGCCAATTCGGTGCCATTATATACCTATCAGGTATATTTTGCTATAATTCTTAAAATGTGAAAACCTCGATATACAGGGTATATGAGGGTATTTAGTGGATTAGTCAAGAGTTTCCCTCTACCCCATCCACCTTTCAATCTAAACTAATCCAAAAAAGTCTAAAAACTCCCTAAAATACGAACTTTAATCTGTTTTATTAATCTAATACAATCTTATATATCGCCAATTCTAAAATCAAGTGCAATTTTCACCTAATCTAACTAGCTAACTTTTTACTCATTTCGCTACGCCAATTCTAAAATCAAGTGCAATTTTCACCTAATCTAACTAGCTAACTTTTTACTCATTTCGCTAAAAAATACTTCATATGGGGTTTTGAAGTTTAATACTTTTCTAGGTCTGTGGTTAAGTCTGCTTTGAATCATAAGTATTTCATCCTTAGAGACTTTTAAAAATTCACTTTTTTTTGGTAAATATTGACGAATTAGTCCATTTGTGTGTTCATTAAGTCCT
>Ga0256842_1003319_pt1 | contig 10816 bp, 10 predicted proteins | sample 4559240metaG_FD_185973 | JGI IMG/M metagenome (GOLD analysis project Ga0256842, IMG submission 185973) | Hydrothermal vent microbial communities from Guaymas Basin, Mexico - 4559-240 | ecosystem: Environmental > Aquatic > Marine > Hydrothermal vents | place: Mexico: Guaymas Basin | collected...
CACCTGATGAAACATTGGTGTGTGAGTAAGATCATAATCCCTTCTAAACACCGCGCCGGGGCTTATCATTCTGATAGGAGGTTTTTGGTTTTGCATTGTTCTGATTTGAACGGGTGAAGTGTGAGTTCTCAGAAGTGAACCGTCTTTAAAATAAAAAGTATCCTGCATATCCCTTGCCGGATGGTATTTAGGGAGATTTAAAGCTTCAAAATTGTGAAAATCGTCTTCAACAAGAGGTCCGGTTTCTACGCTGAAGTTAAGTTTGGTAAAAAAGTCTATAATTTTATTCATCGTTTCAGTAACAGGATGTATTGCACCCGTGGTTTTCGGAATAAATCCGGTAACGTCTATGCGTTCTTTTTTAAGCTGTTCTTCAAGCAGTTTTTCTTCAAGCTCCTTTTTCTTTTCAGCTATAAGATTCATAGCCTTTTCTTTTAATTCGTTAAGCTCTTTTGCAACCTCTTTTTTCTTTTCAGGCGCAACATTTTTCAATTCTTTAAACTTCCCCGTTATTATTCCGTTTTTGCCGAGAAGTTTAATCCTTATTTTTTCAAGTTCATCAAGGTCTAAAACTTTACTGATTTCTGATAAATCCACCAAAACTATCCTTTTGTTTTTTAGGTATAATACTACCAAAAAAAAAGGAGCCTTTCAATGGATTGTATCTTTTGTAAAATAGTAAAAGGTGAAATTCCTTCAAATAAAGTTCTTGAAAATGAAAAATTTTTAGCTTTTCATGACATAAACCCTATAGCACCGGTACATGTTTTAATTATTCCAAAAGAGCATTTTCCCAAATTTGATAAAACACCTGTAGAATTAATGCCTGAAATGGCTGAATTTATCAAAAACGTTGCCAAAAAATTAAATATCACAGATTACAGATTGATAACGAACAACGGCGCAAACGCAGGACAGGAAGTGTTTCATTTACATATTCATTTGGTGGCAAACCCTGACGGAAAACTGCTTTGGCCTAAGCTTTCTTAAGCTTAACTTCTTTTTTTGATAAAATTCCGACAAAAAGGGTCTTAATGAAATATGTAGGTGCACACGTTAGTGCAAGCGGCGGTGTCGAAAATGCTGTAAAAAACGCCGTAAATATCGGTGCAAGCGGATTTGCACTCTTTACAAAAAATCAAAGACAATGGAATGCCAAACCGTTAAGTGAAAAGTCTATAGCTAAATTCAGAGAATTTATGGAAGAACACGGATTTAACGCAGACGCCGTATTGCCTCATGACAGCTATCTTATAAATCTCGGTCACCCGGAAGCCGATAAAAGGGAAAAATCCCTAAACGCTTTTATAGACGAGGCTAAAAGAGTTGAACAATTGGGACTTAAATATCTTAATTTCCATCCGGGAAGCCACTTGAAAAAGATAAGCGAAGAAGAATGCCTTGATTTAATAAGCAAAAACATTAACACCGCAATTAAAGAAACTGAAAGCTGTGTTTTTGTAATTGAAACCACCGCCGGTCAGGGAAGTAATCTCGGGTATAAATTTGAACATCTTGCATACATTATAGATAAAATTGATGATAAAAGCAGAATCGGAGTATGTATAGACACCGCTCATATTTTTGCCGCGGGATATGACATCCGCACAAAAGAAGCTTACGAAAAGACCATGAAGGAGTTTGATAAAATCATAGGATTCAAATTTCTTAAGGGCATGCACATTAACGATTCAAAGGCAAAATTTGCAAGCAGGGTTGACAGACACCACTCTTTAGGAAAAGGCGAAATCGGGATTGACGCATTTAAATTTATTATGAAAGACAAAAGAATCGACAACATCCCTTTAATACTTGAAACAATCGAGCCTGAAATCTGGGCTGAAGAAATAAAAATGCTTAAAAGTGTTGAAAATGTATAAATATCTAAAAATCAAACACTCCCCAAAACTCAGCGGTTCTATTGAAATAAGCGGGGCAAAAAATGCGGCACTCCCTATTATAGCATCTACAATTTTGGCAAAAAACGACGTTACTTTGACAAATGTCCCTGAAGTTGCCGATGTTAAAACGCTTCTTAAACTTTTTAATCTTTTAGGTGCCGAATATTATTTTAAAAACAGCGGTTTAAAAATAAATACAAACGGTATAAACAATACTACGGCTGTTTATGAAATTGTAAAAACAATGAGGGCTTCAATACTTGTGTTGGGCCCTTTGTTAGCAAGATTCGGGGAATGTAAAGTAAGTCTGCCTGGAGGATGCGCAATAGGTGCAAGACCTGTGGATTTGCATCTTAAAGCGCTCGAAAGCATGGGTGCAGAAATTAAAATCGAAGGCGGTTATATCCATGCAACCGGCAGACTTAAAGGTGCCGATATTATTTTTGACAAAATAACCGTTACAGGAACGGAAAACATTGTAATGGCCGCAGCGCTTGCAAAAGGCAAAACAAGAATTATAAACGCGGCAAAAGAACCTGAAGTTATACAGCTATGTGAAATTTTACAAAATGCGGGAGTTGATATTCAGGGAATCGGTTCAAATGAAATAATAATTACGGGAACAGAGGGAGAACTTTTAGAGTTTAATGAAGAAAAAATAATACCTGACAGAATTGAAGCCGGTACATACCTGGCAGCCGGTGCAATTACCAATTCCCAAATCACTATAAAAAACGTTGTTCCCTCCCACCTTGAAAGTGTCCTTGTAAAATTCAGTGAAATGGGGTTTAAACTTGAAGCGACTGAAAATGAAATAACAATATTCCCTGCATCTAAAATTACATCTACAAATATTTCAACAGCTGAATTTCCGGGATTTCCGACCGATATGCAGGCTCAGTTTATGGCGATAGCAACACAGGCAGAAGGGGTGAGTATTATTGAAGAGAGACTTTTTGAAAACAGATTTATGCATGTTCCGGAATTAAACAGGCTTGGTGCAAATATTAAAATACAAAGTAAAATCGCAACCATCCAGGGGCCTACACCACTTTTAGGTGCGGATGTAATGGCCACAGACTTAAGGGCTTCATCGGCGTTGGTTTTAGCAGGTCTTATAGCCAAAGGTGAAACAAACGTCCACAGAATTTACCATCTTTTCAGAGGATATGAAAAATTAATAGAAAAATTTAAAAAATTAGGAGCCCGGATGGAGCTTAAAAACGAACCTTTACCTTAAAATCTCAAAATAAATTTCGGCCGCCGTTTTTTTCCTCTCTAGTTTTTTGCCTAAAAAAAGCTCCATTGCGAGTACACCCTGATATACAAGCATATCCAAACCTGTTTTTGTTTTTAAATTATATTTCTTTGCAAGTCTTAAAAACGGTGTTTGTTTGCCGTAAATAACATCAACGGCATATTTTGCGTTTAAAAACAGTTTTTTTAAAATATTTTCGGGTGCCGGTAAATTTTCGTCATTTAAACCGGCGCTTGTCGTATTAATAATCAAATCATAATTGAATGTATCTATTTCATCCCATGTAAAGCAGATTTTTTGTTTTTCTTTAAAAAACTGAAGTCTTTTTTTGCTTCTGTTTAAAATGTGCGCATCCGGAATAACCAGGCTTAAAGCTTTTGCGGTTCCCCCCGCCCCTATTATTAAAACGTTTTTATATTCAAATTCTTTAATTGCCTCCAAAAATCCGGGAGCATCCGTATTGTATCCTACGATTTTTCCGTTTTCCAATACAAGCGTATTTACCGCCCCGATATCTTTTGCAATTCCCCTTACTTCATCAGCCAGTTTAAAAGCGTATTCTTTATGCGGGACGGTTACGTTTGCACCTTTTATTTTTAAATTTTTAAATTTTTTAATTATATCCTCACCATTTTCAAGTTTATATCTTCCGTAACATTCATTTATTCCCGATTTTTTAAAAAAATAATTATGCATTAAAGGTGATTTTGAATGCTTTACGGGATTTCCAAAAATCAAAAACATTTAATTCCTTTAACGTGTCAAATAAAAATAAAATTCATCGTCATCAAAATAAAATTTTACTTCTATTGCCTTTTTTTCGGCCACCAAAGCTTTCAAACCCTCTATTTCATCAAAAACTTTAGGCAGGGTCATTCGTATTTCAACATCATGTTTGGCAAATTCCGTTTTGGTATTACCGACTATTATATTTGCAAATTCGGCTACAATATCGTGTAATTCTTCTTTTGTTTTTGCCTCTTCACCCAATAATATTTTTGAAATGTTTTTTGTTAATTTTTCGCTGAAAATTAAAACCACCATACCGTCAATATCGCCATAAAAACCAAGCGAACTTGCCACATATTTATCATTGTCTAAATCCAATTGCATTTTGGTTAGTTCAGGTTTTTCTTTTCTTGCTTTGATTCCGGTCATCAACTCGACTGTTTCAATAGTAGAATTTACAAAATAAGGAAGAAGATTTACAAGTTCTTTTGTGATTTTTTTCTGTCTTTTATATACTGTATCCATATGTTCTTTTGCTTCTTTAAGCGCTTCAGATTTCATCAGTTCATCTTCATCAGGGAAAAACAAATAACCTACAACTTCCAAATCGGTTAGCATTTTAGGCTGGACATTTTTGGCATTTAATCCCACAATAGCCATCAATGCCCCGTATTCCGCACTTTCAACTCCTAGTTTTGAAAGAAAATTTACTGCATGGATATTTAAACCCTTTACATGTGTCATATTAAATACAAAAACCCTAAACCCTATACTCAGGCTTCTTCTAAAATAATCGATATCAAATTTATCTGCAATTGAAGTATCTAAAAACCCGTCAAAGTAAAAATAAACGATATTGTTTTTTACAATTGCGCTTACCCTGTCTGAAAATTTGGAAATTATACTATCTTTAATTATTATTGAATTGTCTTTATTTTTAATGTCCGACTCTGAATTTACAGTAATCGGCACATACCCCTTTTTGACTAAGTGATAAATAATTAAATTTTTATTTTCTTCATTATCAATACAACACAAATATATATCTTTATCAATTACTTCATCAGTTGTAAAAAGTTTTTCAACTTCTTCGGACTCATATAAATTAAAAAACCTGCTTTTTATTTTTAATACTAAATTATATACACTTTTATTTACATTAAAAAAACTGCATTCAATATCTTTTTTATAAAGTGTTTCAAATATATCGTTTAAAAACCTGATGGCGTTGATATTTGCGCTTATAACTTTTGCAAAATCAATACTTACATATTTGATTTTCCTGTTTTCAAAAGATTTTATATCGTTTGGTGTAATAATCAGTGAAGCATTATTAGCATCCAAAAACCCCTGAGGTCTTAAATATACTTTGGAGCCTAAAAAACTTTTAACAACCCCCATTTTCATCCTTTATAGTTCATACAATGTAGCAACCAAAGCACCGAGTTTATTATTTACTTCCTTATATTCAAGCTCTGGTTTGCTGTCGGCCACCACCCCGGCGCCTGCTTGAAAAATAACTTCATCGTTTTTAACAAGAGCCGTTCTTATTGTAATTGCGGTATCCATGTTTCCGTCAAAACCGAAATAACCCACACTTCCGGCATAATAACCTCTTTTGATACCTTCATACTTTGCAATTAACTCCATAGCTTTTATTTTAGGCGCACCTGTCATGGTTCCGGCTGTAAATGTTGCTTTAAACAAATCAAACATATCATATTCAGGATCTATTTCAGCCACAACGTCACTTACCATATGCATTACATGTGAGTATCTTTCAACCCTCATCAATTCTTCAACTTTTACACTTCCAGCTTTGGCAACACGTCCTACATCGTTTCTTCCAAGATCTACAAGCATAATATGCTCGGCCACCTCTTTAGGATCGTTTAACATTTCATGTTCCATTTCAAGATCTTTTTTTAATGTATTGCCTCTTTTTCTTGTTCCGGCTATAGGTCTTAATAAAATCATTTCTTCATTGAGTCTTACCATTACTTCGGGAGAACTGCCGATTATTGCAAAATCGTCCAGATCTATAAAATAAAGATATGGGGAAGGATTTTTACTTCTTAATTTTCTATAAAATGAAAGTCTGTCAATTTTTGCTTTTATTTTAAGTCTGTTTGAAAGGACTATTTGAAATATATCCCCTGCTTTTATATGCTCTTTTGCAGTTTCAACCATTGAGTAGAATTTTTCTTTAGAAAAAACAAATTTAGGTTCTTCCTTGATTTCGGCTTTTTTTAACGGAATATGCTTATAAGAAGAATTTATTACATCTTTTATGATATAAAGATAGTTTTTATAATTTTCATCGTTGATAATTACAGTCATTTCGGAAGACTTATGTGAAAACCCGATAACCATTTTAGGTCTCATCATATAAAAATCTGGAATATTCGTTTCGTCAATCAGATTATCCATACTTTCTCTTAAAACAGGTTCGAAAACTTTTACCATATCATAACCGATATAACCTACAAATCCGTCAATAAAACCTATTTGTAATTCCTGTGAAAGTTTTTTATAATATTCTGAATCTATTTTTTTATAATAATCTTTCATAAAAGTAAAAGGATCGGTATCAAATTTTTCAGTGCTGATTCCGTTAAAATAAAATGTTTTTTCATCCTGGTATTTTATGGATTCTCTTTCACCTAAAAATATAAACGTGTAGTTTCCGTCACTGTTGTTTATAACACTCTCCAGCAAAAAAGCACGCTCTTTTGGAAAAAGGCGTTTGACTTGATTATAAATTGCAATCGGTGAAAATTCATCAACTAAAAACTTGTCATAAACCATTATTTTACCTTATAGATAAACGCGTTTTGGGTTATGGTCTCTTTTATTCTTTTAAGCTCTTTCTGTGCTTGGGCTCTGGTTTTAAAAGGACCTATTAATATTTTAACGACTTCAATTTTTTTGCCGTTTTTTATATAAAACGTTTCATAGCGTTTGTAATTATAACCTTCTTTTTTAATTAAATTCAAAAATTTTTGATTAGGTTTTTTGTATTTCATTAAAGCTGCAACCTGAACATAATAATTACCTTCAGCAGTGGCCTGTTTTTTTGGTGTAGGTTTGTTTGCTGCTTTTTTTACTTCAGGTTTAGCAGTGTCCTTTTTTTCCTGTTTTGGCTGTGAAAGAGTATTGTTTTGCTCATTTACTTTTGCATTTTCTTCAGTATCGCTATGTTTTAAAATTTTATCAGCCAAGCTTTCACTGTTTTTATTTGCTTTTTCAGATTCTTCAATTGGTACTTCTTTAAACATACTCTCTTTTTTTTCTTCATTAATCTGAGGGGGAAGTACAACATTGTCTTGTTTGGATGCGCTATTGTTATAAATAGCGAATCCCAAAACTGCAATAATAAATACTAAAAAAGCTACAGCACCGTATATCAAAGGTTTTTTTAAATTTTTTTTATTGTTTAAATTCAGTAAATCGTCTTTATTTGTCATGGTGTCTCCTTTTTGCTACATGTGTTTCGCCCATGCAGCACCACGTTCTTTTTTATATAATTCATAAGGTAAATTTAAAATATTAAATTCACTAGGCAATTCATCGGTCGGAAAAACCCTCCACTGTTTGGGGAGCTTTGCAGACAATTTTAAAGATAAGGATTTTGCAAGTTGAATTGCTTCTGTTAAAGTGGTATGTCCTTTATGAATATAAAGGTGCAAATGTCCGGGTGTCTTAGAATGATATGCAGTAAAATTTAAAAACCCTTCTTCTCTTAAAAGCAGACTTGCCCTGTTCCAAAATCTTTCAGGATCTCGTCCGTTGTAATCAAATACAATATTTTCAACAATGTTTCTTTGTCTGTTGATTAAATCATGAGCAACAATTATTTTTCTCTCAGCATGTTCATTCATAACCTGCAGCGTTAAAGGTTTGTTTATTTTTTCGTATTTATCAAAAAACGTTCTGCCTTTGTAAACTATTTTTCTGACAATTGTACCTTTATATTCATAATAATAGGATTTGTTCATTTTTATTAAAGAGATATCAACACTGTAAGCCAATTTTTTCTCCTTTTTTTCATTTCGGGGGAAAAACCCCGTTGTTTAGTATGTCGGTCTGTCGTAAATTACAAATCTGCTTGCAAGCTCTTTAAGCTCTGCCGCTACTTTTTCCTGAAGTTCAAGATTATAAATATCATCCAAAACATCGGCAATTTTTGTAGCTATCAGTCTGAATTCATCTTCTTTCATACCTCTGGCGGTCAATGCCGGACTTCCGATTCTGATACCGCTTGTTACAAAAGGACTTCTTTTTTCACCCGGAACCGTGTTTTTATTTACGGTAATTCCGGCACGTCCAAGTGCTTCTTCAGCTTCTTTACCGCTGAATTCTTTATTTAGAAAACTTACAAGCACCAAATGGTTATCTGTTCCGCCGCTAACGATATCGTATCCTCTTTCAAGCAATACTTCAGCAAGTACTTTTGCGTTAGCTTTTACCTGTTTTGCGTATTCTTTCCAGCTCGGCTGAAGATTCATTTTAAATCCTACAGCCTTAGCAGCTATTACATGAACAAGGGGACCGCCTTGAATTCCCGGGAATATTGCGCTGTTTATTTTTTTAGCGTACTCCTCATTGTTTGTAAGAATAAGCCCGCCTCTAGGCCCCCTTAGTGTTTTGTGGGTTGTAGTTGTTACAACATCGCAGTGAGGAAAAGGATGAGGATGCTCTCCCGCTACTACAAGCCCAGCTATATGTGCTACATCAGCCATTAAAATAGCACCCACTTCATCTGCGATTTCTCTGAATTTTGCAAAATCAATTTCCCTTGGATACGCACTTGCTCCGCAAACTATCATTTTAGGTTTAACTATTTTTGCAATGTCACGAACCCTATCATAATCAATTCTTCCTGTTTTCTCGTCTATTCCGTAACTGAAACTGTGATAATGTTTACCTGAAAAATTCACTTTTGCACCATGTGTTAAATGTCCCCCATTGCTTAAATCCATTCCGAGCAGTTTGTCAAGAGGTTTCATAAGAGCAACATACACTGCCGCATTTGCCTGAGAACCGGAATGAGGCTGTACGTTTGCAAATTCGCAGCCGAAAAGTTCTTTTGCCCTGTCAATTGCAAGCTGTTCTACCATATCGGCATATTCGCATCCGCCGTAATATCTTTTATAAGGGTATCCTTCGGCGTATTTATTGGTAAATACGCTTCCCATTGCTTCCATAACTTCAGGAAGCGTAAAGTTTTCACTTGCAATCATTTCCAAATGGTTGGTTTGTCTTTGCAGTTCTTTTTCAAGAATTGAATACACGTCAATATCGTAATCTCTTAAACTCATTTATATCTCCTTTTTTATTTTACGTTGTCTTCGTCTTTTATTTCTTTTTTCGGTTTCATGGTCGGGAACAAAATCACATCTTTAATAGAATGTGAATTTGTTAAAAGCATCACCAGTCTGTCTATACCTATACCTTCACCGGCAGTAGGAGGCATTCCGTATTGAAGTGCACGGATATAATCATAATCCATATCCATTCCCTCTTCGTCTCCTTTTGCTTTAGCTTCAAGCTGTGCTTTGAATCTTTCATACTGATCAAGAGGATCGTTAAGTTCGTTAAATCCGTTTGCTATTTCGCGTCCTGCTATGAAAAGTTCAAATCTTTCAGCAATTTCGGGGTTTTCATCACTTCTTCTTGCAAGAGGTGAAATCTCAATCGGAAAATCGGTCACAAATGTAGGGTTAATAAGTTTACTTTCTACAAATTCGTCAAAAAGTTCAGCCCAGAGTTTGCCTTTTGAATCGATATGTTCTTCAAGCTCAACTCCATGATTTTTTAGATATTTTTTCATAGCATCAACATCTTCAAGAATTTCTTCAGGTACGTTTCCTATTTTTACAAGGGCATCTTTGTATGAAATTATTGTCCAGTCATCAAAATCAATCACCATCTCCCCGTAAGGAAGCTTTTTAGGCAAACCTAACTTTTCAAACAAAAAGTCAAAGAGTTCTTTTGTCAATTTCATCAGATCTTCTTTGGTATGATACGCCCAGTAAAATTCAATCATTGTAAATTCGGGATTGTGGGTATGGTCAATACCTTCGTTTCTAAAGTTTCTGTTTAATTCAAAAACCGCTTCGAATCCTCCGACAATAAGCCTTTTTAAGAAAAGCTCGGGAGCTATTCTGAGGTTCATATCAATATCAAGAGCATTGTGGTGTGTCATAAACGGCCTTGCATTCGCACCGCCTACAACTGTATGAAGCATAGGGGTTTCCACTTCCAAAAAGCCGTGTTTTAAGAAAAATTCTCTTACCAAAGACACAATTTTACTTCTTAAAAGAAACGTGTCTCTTACATCTTTATTCATAATCATATCAAGATATCTCTGTCTGTATTTTATCTCAACATCAGTCAGCCCATGAAATTTTTCAGGAAGCGGATGAATGGCCTTAGTTAAAATATTTACATCATCAGCATGAATACTAAGCTCTCCGGTTTTGGTTACAAACGGATAACCCGTCACTTCAACTATATCACCCACTTCAAGGTTTTTCTTTAACAGATTAAATTTATCACCCAGTTCGTTTTTAGACATATAAACCTGCAATATACCGCTTATATCCTCTATTTTAAAAAATGCAGCTTTACCCATAAGTCTTAAAAATTTAACACGCCCCGCGACGGTAAATTTTCGATTTTCATCGCGTTTGTTTTCCAAATTTTCAACATCTTGGTTTTTTTCTAAAAATTCCGAAATTTTGGTGTTTCTTTTTGCGTTATGACCGTAAGGGTTAATACCGGCTTCTTTTAATTTTTCAGCCTTTTGCATTCTGAGTTTTACATATTCGTTACTAAACATTCATTGAATCCTTTACAAGTATTAATATGAAATTTTAACATTTTTCCCGAGTTTTTCTAAATCATGAGGAGTTATATTTATTAT
>Ga0256842_1003320_pt1 | contig 10813 bp, 5 predicted proteins | sample 4559240metaG_FD_185973 | JGI IMG/M metagenome (GOLD analysis project Ga0256842, IMG submission 185973) | Hydrothermal vent microbial communities from Guaymas Basin, Mexico - 4559-240 | ecosystem: Environmental > Aquatic > Marine > Hydrothermal vents | place: Mexico: Guaymas Basin | collected...
TTTACTTTTTTAAGCGTTTAATTCTTTAATTCCCGTGCCCATTTCCTGAAGAGGCTGGCGCCTGACACGGTGGGGCAGAGCAAGTTCTGCTGCAAGTTTTATGTCGCGTAACTCCACGTGTCTGCGTTTTTCCCATGCTGCAATGGTTTTGGCGGTTTTCAGTATGATGATATCGCCCCTGTGTCCGTCCACTCCCACATTCAGGCACAAAGAAGTAATTTCAAATAAAAGTTCTCTTTCAATATTGACCTTTGGATAAAGAAGAACCGCCTGGCTGATTTTATCCGTGAGTTCCTTTGAAACCTCCTGCCATTGTCTGTTAAATCCTTCCGGGTCATTGTCAAAGGCCGCACGCCTTTCCATAATTTTAACTCTGTCTTCAGGATCACGGCTTCCCTCTACAAGTACACACAACCCGAATCTGTCAAGAAGCTGGGGACGCAGTTCTCCTTCTTCCGGGTTCATGGTTCCCACAAGGGTAAATTTTGCAGGATGGGAAAACGAAATCCCTTCGCGCTCAATTGTGTTCACTCCCATGGCAGCGGAATCAAGCAATATATCCACAACATGATCATCAAGAAGATTCACCTCATCCACGTAAAGAATTCCTCTGTGAGCTGCAGCAAGAATACCGGGTTCAATCTGTTTTTCACCCTTTTTAAGAGCATGCTCAAGGTTGAGTGTACCTACAACTCTGTCCTCGGTTGCACCAACGGGAAGTTCAACAACGCGTACCTTGCGCTTAATTACTTTTACCTGCTCCAATGAAGATATCTCTTTGCCATATGCGGTTTTCATGCATTCCTGATACAAAGAAAACTCATCATTCGGGTTTAATTGAAAAGGATCATTCTCTATTACATCTATTTCAGGTAAAATATCTGCAAGCGCCCTTACCGCTGTTGATTTTGCAGTCCCCTTTTCCCCCCGAATAAGTACTCCTGAAAGACCGGGGTTTATTATGTTTAAGATAAGGGCAAATTTCATGTTTTCCTGCCCTACAATTGCAGTAAAAGGATAAATTAAGTTATTTGTTTTTCTTGTTTTCATTGTTTTTTTTGTTTTTCCTGTTTTTATTTTTGATGATTAAATTTTATGATTTTTTCATGATTTTTTTATGAAACTCCTGTAATTTTTCTAAAAGCTCATGACAAGGAATTTTTGTCATCCCTGAACATGAAAATGACAACAGAACACGTCATCTATTTTTTTCTCGTATATACTCGTTTTTTCGCATTTATCCGCGATTATACTCCGATTTTCGGAAAGTATTTTCATAGTAAAGTTCCTTTAAGAATAAGAGTTGGCTGCGCGCCTTTTTGCCCTATATTTCTCAGAATTTTTGATTCTTAGAGCTGTCTGAGAGTCCTTAAATCGGCCTCATGGCCTTATGTATCAACGTTATTTACTATATCCGTTAACTGATCAGCCTTGAGATTTTCAATTTTAAAATACTGTGCATTTAATGCACCTGCAAGACGTGCTGCAAGCTTAAAATTAACAGGTCCTGTTTCCTCAGTATCAACCACAATAAACGATATACGCTTGTCAGCACTGATTTTCAGTGCAAAATTTAATGCTTCATCAACGGGATTTGTATTTTTTTTAATAGCAACATTGGTTTTTCCATCCGTTATCAGAATTACAATGGGACGTGCGGCAGCATCACGAAGAAGGTAATTTCTCACCTGTTCATGGATTGTAACAAGGGCGGCTGAAAGGGGCGTTCTGCCGCCCACCGGCATTTGTGCAAGAAGTTTTCCTGCAAGCTCCACCGAAGATGTGGGAGGAAGGTTAACAACTGCTTGATTTTTGCGGAAAGACACCATGGATACTCTGTCCCGTTTCTGATAAGCATCAAGCAAAAGAGACATGATTGCTCCCTTTGATGCTGCCATTCTTCCCCTTGCTCCCATTGAACCGCTGGCATCAACGACAAAAAGCAGAAAATTTCCAATGCGCTTTTCCCGGATTTTTTCCCGGATATCCTCTTTTCTGATAACCACGGCAAGTCCTGTCTGGTTCTCAGCTTTTGAATTTTGATGACAGGCTGCTGCCCGTAACGTTGCGTCAAGGGCGATATCGGCATTTCCGTTTTGCAGTGTGCTTTTTATGTATCTGCCCTGTTTCAATGAAATTAGAGTGCGGGATCTTCGTCCCGACCCCCGGCGGAATATTCTGTCTTTTTTGGATGTTATTTTTTTCACGCCAAAGGTTAAACCTGTTTTAAAAATTTTTTCTGCACATGATTGTTCATTGACAGGTATTTTTTTATCTGAAGACAGATTGTTTCCCTGATAATCGGAAGATTGCATTTCACGTGAAATGTCAAAGGGTAATTTTTGATTTTCTGAATTGTCAGTTGTTTTTTGCGTATGCTGATTGTTGACCTGCCTGTTTCCGTCTTTGTCTGTATTTCTGTCTTTATCCCCCTGCGGATTCTTTTCCAATGGGTCATCATCAGTACCAGACCGGTTTTCATCTGATAGGTTTTCATCTGATAGGCTCTCATCTGAAAGATTTTCATTTGATAGGTTTTCATCTGGCCGGTTCTTATCAAACTGATTCTCATCTGAAGGGGGCACGGCATCCCTGATTCTATGCATAAGTACAAAAGCTGCAATCTTTGTTATATCATCAGTATTGATTTTAATGCGCCCTTGAAGGGCTGCATGGGCTTTGGCAGCCTGTTCCATTATCAGATCAGCTCTGTGACCTGCCACTGCGTTTTTAATGCATAGTTCTGAAATGAACGATCTTAAAAATTTTGGTATTACCACGGAATTAATCAGCTTTGCCGCAGATATGATTTGTTGTGAAATTATAAAATTTTCTTTTTCAAATTTTTTTAAAAATTTTTTTGGATTAAGATCAAAAGCCTCTCTTCTTTGCATCAATAAAACCCGGTTTTCCATCTCCTTTTCAGCTTTTACTTCAATGCATAAACCAAAACGGTCAAGAAACTGGGGCCTTAAATCTCCTTCTTCGGGATTCATTGTTCCCACAAGAATAAATGAAGCAGGATGCTTAAAGGAAATTCCCTCACGTTCAATGCGGTTTTCTCCTGATGCTGCTGCATCAAGAATAATATCCACAATGTGGTCATCCAATAGATTCACCTCATCCACATATAGAATTGACCTGTGCGCCCTTGCAAGAAGACCCGGCAAAAGAGTCCGCTTTCCTTTTTTTATTGCTGCTGAAAAATCGATGCAGCCTGCAACACGGTCTTCAGTAGCGTTTAAGGGCAGAGTTACAACTTCAATTTTCCTGTTGCGTATTTTTCTTTTTTCCTTTTCAATTTTTCTGCACCACGGGCAGGGATGAAGCTTATCATCGGGGTCGCATCCTATGGGGCAGTTTTCAATTATCTTTTTTTCAGGCAAAAGGGCTGCAAGAGCCCGTACTGCTGTTGATTTTGCAGTTCCTTTTTCACCCCTTATCAAAACCCCGCCAATTTTTGGGTTCACAGCATTAAGCATTAAAACTAATTTTAAATTGTCCTGCCCCACAATGGCGGAAAACGGATATATTTTTTTAAATGTCATTTTTATCAGCTGTTGTTATTCATTATTCATTATTCATTATTCATTATTCATTATTTATTATTTATTATTTATTATTTATTTTTGAGTTCACCGCAGAGACGCAGAGGCCGCTGAGATTTTTTATAAACCGCTTCATGACGATTATATTATTTCTTTTTCTTGTTTCCCTGAATTTAAAATTTGTAATTCAGTCCCAGAATCCAGGTCCTAGGCGGTGCCAGCCAACCATCTCCATAGCGATAATTTTCATTGGTAAGATTTTTAATCACTCCAAAAATTTCCATCTGCCCGTGTCTGAAAATCGGAACAGCAGGAGAATATTCAAATCTTAAATTTTCTATAAACTGCTGAGTCTCATAGGTTGTGTTGTCCGAGCGGGTAAATTGTTTTGAATTGTATTTCAGATTGGCAATGATGGAAATTTGTCTTGTCGGAGCATAGGTCAAATCGGCATATATCCGGTGTCTTGGTTTAGCCACCATCCACAGTCCGGTATTTTCATCCACAGCCTTAAGATAAATATAGTTTGCTTTAAGTGAAATATACTTCAGAGGCGCCCAGTTTAATGTGATATCACCTCCTTTATAAACAACCCTGCCAAAATTTTTATATCTTCCAATACCGTCATCCCCAAGTTCATAAACAATCCTGTCGGCAATAGTGTTGTAGAACAGGGAAACCCCCCATGAGAATTTGTCCGTTGTTTCCATAAAAAAATTCAGACTGAAATTATCAGCCGTTTCAGTCCCAAGATTAGGATTTGGTTTTTTTGTGCTGGTTATATCGTATCTCTGATAAAATGACGGGGTGTTATTAATACGATTGTAGGAAAAGGAAACTGTCCATTTGCGTTTAAAGTCGGAGACTATCCCGTTTTTTTCGGAGACTGTCCTATTTTTTAAAGAACTGCTGTGATATGATAATTTAATTTCAGGGTTAATTGCGTTGTCAAATTCCGAATAAATAGTCCCCCTTATTCCAAATGAAAAATTTACAGGAACAGCATTAAACGTGATATTGTTTTCCGCAAACATGGCGATTGAATTTTCATTTTTTGTGTTGAATTTCGTGCTTTCTGCCTGTCCAAATCGAAAAGCTCCTCCATAGGTAAAAGTCCCCCATTTTCCTGTATCAACGAATGTTGAAATATCTTCACCGAATTTTCTTACAGTGATTGAATTGTCAATATTCCGGCTTATATCCTTATTGTGGGTTTTACCGTCATTGTAAAATGTTTCACTTGATATTTTCTTTATCTTTATGTTAGCGGCAAGGGAGGTCATATCACTTTTTTTTCTTGAATGGGGAGTCGGGTATTCGGGGCGGCCGCTCAGTCCCCGCTTATCCGTAATAAAATCACCGGAAAAAGCAAAATCTAAATCTTTGCTGACTTTATATTCAAATTTACCGCCGCATCGTTTTTTTTCTTTGTCACCGTTGGTTTGATAGCCGTCGGTATGTTCATATCCCGCTGATATGGAATAACCGAATTTATTTTTACTGGTGCGGCAGTTGAAGTGGATATCTGAAGTGTTAAAATTTCCGAAAAAGGATTTTATATTACCGTGAAGATTTCCTATTTTTTTCGTTGTGATCAGAACTACACCTCCGCTGGCATTATCGCCGTATTTTAAAGCGCCTGTTCCTCTGCAGATTTCAATTTTTTCCACGTTATCAATGGAAACAAGATCAAATTTAACAAACCCGTGGCTTGATGTGGGATCGTTAATAGGTCTGCCGTTAAGCATAACTTTTACTTTAATGGATCCGCGGATAGATATTGAACTATCCCCTGCATTCACTCCGGGAATCTGATTAAGTACATCAGAAATTTTATGCAGATTCATTTTTTTTATTTCATCTGCTGTAATAACAAAAACATCGGACTGTTTTGCAGCCGCAGCAGGATTAAAAAATAAAACTGCTCCAGTGAAAACAATCATCAATAAACGTAAAAAACCAATATTCATAAAATCCCAGCGAGTCAGATGCGGCTGCAGAAAATTCAAACTGAATAACTGCCATGCAGCCGATCTGAATTTGTCCGGATTCTCTTCGCAATCGCAATAAAATATGAAAATGCCAGTGGAAATAATGAACCTATTCCGTAAGTTCTTCAATTTCACCTTCCATTTCAAGATAAGCCTGCTGCAATTTTTTTTCCGTTTCATTATCCGCTTTCCACATACCGCGGCTTATTGCTTCAAGCAGTTTGTTTAAAATATTTTCAAGGGCGTAGGGATTTACATCTTTCATCCATTCCTGCATAGCTGGATCAAGGGCGAATTTATCAGCGATTCTTTTATACATCCAGTCCTCTATCACCTCTGCTGTTGCATCCCAACCCAATACAACATCCATCATATGGGAAATATCACCTGCACCCTTATAACCGTGGCGTTTCATACCTTTGAGCCATTTCGGGTTAGTCAGGCGTGAGCGGAGAACATGCTTTGCCTCTTCAAAAGTTGTGCGTATTTTTACTCTTTTGGGATCGGAACTGTCTCCCACAAGTGAGAAAGGAAGACTGCCCCGCACGGTTTTTGCCGCTGCAATAAGCCCTCCGTAATAATTATAGTAATCGGTGCAGGACATCATGTCGTACTCTCTTGAATCTTCGTTTTTCACGGTGACATCCATGCGGGAAAGGAGATTGCGGAATGCAGCAGGTTTTTGTTTACCATAGGTTTCTCTGCCATAGGCATGTGCGCTCCACCGGATATAATTATTGCCTAAATCATCGCTTGTTTTCCAGTTTTTTGATTCAATAAGTTCGGATACTCCTGCTCCATAAGTGCCGGGGGGGCAGCCGAACACCCTGAATGTTGCCTCCCGCAGAGCATGTTCTTCATCCATTCCCTGTTCCATATAGGTCTGTTTATCAAGAAGAACATTGCGCCTTAAAATATTTATTTCAAAGGATTCATTTAATGCAGCCACCATCTGTGCTGCTTCATCTATTCTTTCAACTAAATTTGGAAACGCATCTCGGAAAAAACCGGAAATTCGAGGTACAACATCAAGCCTGGGACGTTTAAGTTTTGATGCGGGAATAATCTCAAGACCGGTTACATTACCGCTTCCCTTTGCCCATATTGGTTTAAGACCCATGAGATAGTAAATCTCTGCAATATCATCGCCCCTGGTTCGCATTACAGACCCGCCCCAGAGAATTATGCCGATGCTGTCCGGGTATTTGCCCGTCTCTTCAAGGTATCTTTCAATAAGGACATCTCCCATTTTTTTACCCAGCTTCCATGCTGCCGGTGTGGGAATTTTATTGGGGTCAACCGAAAAAAAGTTTCTTCCCGTTGGCAGAATATCTGCCTGCCCCCTTGTGGGAGCGCCGGATGGTCCCGGAAGAACAAATTCCCCGTTAAATCCTTTAAAACCTGAATCAATTTCATCTGTAACCTGTCTGATATCAGGGATTAAATTTTCACAGATATAACGCATAACTTCCATTATCTCTGCTGTTTCTGTCTGATCGGATTGAGAATTGTTTTTCATTCTTAACAAAGAGTTAGAAATAATTTTTTGTATGAGGTTTTTGTTAAATTTAATATATTCTGCGGAATCCTTTACAAACCCTGTAGTATCATGCCCTGTAGTATCATGCCCTGTAGTATCATGTCCTGTAGTATCATGTCCTGTAGTATCAGGCATATTCTCTATTACCTGCTTTACCATGGCAAGGCCGGTTTCATGGGCTTCTTTGATTATCTGCCCCCCTGTTTTTCCGTTAAAACCCGGCAGAGATTTGCCTTTATTGTTGACAAGTTCATCATAATTATAACCAAAAAAATTTAAAATTGATTCGCGCAGGGAAGGAACATCACCGTTTTCAAGGCGTGTAAGCTGAACTATAAATTCTGCAAGACGATCATTTTCAGGGGCTTTTCCAAGGATGTGAAGCCCGTCGTTAATCATTGTGTCCCCAAGATCTGACAGATATGAGTGAAGTTTTTCAAGAAATGCATCAAAATCATTAAATGCGTCTTTTTTGCTTGTTTCAAGGTCTTTGTCAAGGTCAGCAGTGCATACCGCTTCCCATATCATTGATTTAAGGACAGGGATTTTACCATAATCTTCTGTTTTTGCATCAGTGTACTCTTTTAACAGATTCTCCACATCTGCAAGCTCTTCATAGAGATCGGCATTTGTAAAAACAGGAGTAAGATGATCAATTATGCAGCAAAATGACCTTCGTTTTGCCTGTGTTCCCTCGCTTGGGTCGTTAATTATATACGGATAAATATTGGGCAGGTCCATGATAGCAAGATCGGGATAACATTCCTGCGAAAGTCCTGCTGCTTTTCCCGGAAGCCATTCAAGTGAGCCGTGCTTTCCGACATGCATTACCGCATCCGCCTTGAAAACTTCCTTTATCCAGCGGTAATGGGCAAGGTAATGATGGGGAGGGGAAAGATGCATATCATGGTAAATTTTTTCAATATTTTCAAAATAACCCCTTGGCGGCTGAATTGTAATGAAAATATTGCCGTTTACAAAACCTGCAAAATGCATCTTGTCTTTGTACACAAAAAGTTCTCCAGGCACTTCTCCCCAGTCCGCTGTCATTTTCTTTTTTATTGACGATGGCAAAGCATTATGCCACGGCAAAAACAGCTTTTTCCCTGCAAATGCTTCCGCTCTTTCAGCCATTTTATCCATTGTCAGCCAACGCCTGTCACAGGTCATTCTGTCTAAAACCTTGTTTGCAAGTTCATCGCCTGTTTCATAGGTTTTATCGATTTTGTAGCCGTTTTTTTTCATTTCATCAAGCAGGTGTTTTACACTTTCAAAACTGTCCAGACCCGCAGCGCAGCCAATTCTGTCGTTTCGCGGAGGATAATGATGAAAAATTATGGCAATTTTTTTATCTTTGTTCTGTTTTTTACTTAGTTTTGCCCAGTTAAGGGAAAGGGACACCATTTTTTCAACCCGGTCGGGAATTGGCATATTTTTTGACATCAATGCTCCGGTTACAGGATCAATGTCATTTTCCTCTTTTGCGGCAATGGGCACGGTGATAAGCGCTCCGTCAAATTCAGGCTGGGCAATGGAATATGAAATCTCCATGGGTGATATGCCGGCATCGCTTGCTTTCCATAGTTCATACGAGTTTAGGGTCACGATTGCCTGAATAAAAGGAACATTTAAGAGCGGCAGAAGATGTTTGTATCCGGGATCGGAAAGGGTTAAAGAAAACAGCATGGGATTTATTAAAACATCTATAAGGGATTTTCCGTTTTTCATGAAAAAATGTTCAACTGCATAATCAGCGCCCCGGTTGCCCCTTTCACTGTCTTTATACCGAAGATGAAACACGCATATCACATTGGCATTGTGCCGCTCCGTCTCACGTATAACAGCATCTATATATTTTAAGTCTCCGTTTAACCAATAAGATTGATAAAACCATATCCCAACGGTAATTCTTCCGGGAACAATTTTTTTTCTTATATACTGTTCCACATCCATGACCCCATTAATATCAGGATGATAGATTCCCTCCTGGGGAAGGCCTGCAGGCGGTTTACACTCAATTTTTTCCTTTTCAAATAAAATATTATGGAAAAAGCAGAACAGATTGTAGAAATTTTCAGGCCCTCCGTGTATAAGATAGCGGTTTATTGTGCTCCATGTATCCGTTGAAAAGCCGCTGTCATATTCTTTTGCAGCTTCAAGTCCATCTTCATCGCTTCCCTGGGGATGGATATGAAGATAAGGTGTTTTTATCCCTTTTTCTATATTCTCCGCAATCTTGTTTACAAGGGATTCAAAAGCAGGACAGGATGCCTTACCGCCGTGAAGAATAATTAAAACAATATCCGATTCAAGCGCGTCTTTTACAAAAGCATTTATGCGTGCCTTGTCAAAAAGCTGGCTTGCACTTCTTGCAGTAATTTTTATTTTTCCATTATTTTTTCTGAATTTGCGTATTCCTGCGCTTAAGGAAGGTATTTCCATGGAATGTGCACTGCAATAACATAATTTAAAAGGTTGCATATAGACTCCTTATATTTTTTGGAAGTTCCCTACGTATCCTGATTTTTTGTATTCTTCCCACAGGGTCTGATACATGACACATGCAAGATGCGCCGAGTCATCATTATTATAGTATAACCTTGCCGGACAGTCTCCAGGACAAAATCCAAAAACAGAACAGCCGGTGCAGTGATCATTTTCAAGGGTGCGGGCATTTAAGATGTTTTTGATCCTGGATTGTTCATGTTCATGGATTAAGGCTTTACTTGTATTTCCAAGAATAAAGACAGGGTCATCAACTAATTGCGCACACGGATATACCCTGCCGTCAGGATGCACCGCAATTGCCTCATCTGTCAGTGCGTAGCAGAAAGAAGTTGATTTTTTAAGCTTATACAAGCGTTTTAACGCCTCAAGTTCACGTATTTTAATGGGATTTAAGCGATTTTTATTCACATAGGCAAGCGCCTGCATAAATTTTTTGATTCCGTTTTTTAAATCATTTTTAGAGCAGGGATATATACAGTTACCTTTAACAGCTCGTCCCCTGCAAACAAGAAGATCAAGGCCAATTCCCCTTACAGAGGTGAAAGAACCTAATAACAGGGCTAATTGGTCAAGGTATATTGCATTATACTCCGTTACAACGCAGGTTACCTGAAAAGGAAAACAAAAATCAGATAAAAGTTTTAAGCCTTTAAATGTTAAGTCAGATTTTCCCCTGAGCTTTTCCTGGATTTCATATGAGCCGTCAAGACTTACTCCAACCTGAATATTGTATTTTTTGAATAATTTAATCAAAAAAGTATCAATAAGAGTTCCATTGGTCTGAATTCCAATGGAAGCAGAAAAATTATGCTTTTGGATGAAGTCTCCTGTCCATTTGATTAATTCCGGTTCAAGTGTGGGCTCACCTCCTGTAAGCTGTATATGAAAATTCATGCCGGATTCACCTGCATACAAAAGAGTTTTTTCAATTACTGCCCTTGGCATACGCCGGGAATCATTACAAACATTTTCCTGGAAAAAATATTTATCTCCTCTGTAACAATACGCACACCTTAAATTGCATTTCGTTGTAAGCAAAAGCACAATATATCTTGGATATTTAATCATTTTAAATAATTATCCATTTTATCCGTTAACTGAACTTTATTTTTACAAAACACAGTATTTTTCATTCTGCCGTTTAATTTGATTGAAAAAAAATTAGAAAATTCTTCTCTGTTTCTTAAGGTAAAAACCGGTTTGTCCATATTTAAGGCGTATGAAAC
>Ga0256842_1003321_pt1 | contig 10810 bp, 7 predicted proteins | sample 4559240metaG_FD_185973 | JGI IMG/M metagenome (GOLD analysis project Ga0256842, IMG submission 185973) | Hydrothermal vent microbial communities from Guaymas Basin, Mexico - 4559-240 | ecosystem: Environmental > Aquatic > Marine > Hydrothermal vents | place: Mexico: Guaymas Basin | collected...
AAATCAATAGCGTTATTTGTTGTTGTTTCCGCAATAGTTTCTATTGATACGTTTTTTACTTCTGCTAAAACAGTGGCAATATTTTTAATATATGAACTTTCGTTGCGTTTACCTCTAAATGGTGTTGGTGTTAAATATGGTGAGTCGGTTTCCAAAATAATATGTTTTAAATCAATATCTGAAATCTCATCACGTAGTGTACTATTCTTAAATGTTAATACTCCACCAATACCTAGTTTAAATCCCCCATAATTAATAATGTGTTTTGCTTGTTGTTTTGTTCCTGTAAAGCAATGAAAAACACCTTTTAGATTGTCGCAATTCATTTCGTCTACAATAGTGAAAATTTCTTCAAAAGAATCTCTTGCATGTATTACTATGGGTAAGTTCATTTCAATTGCTAGGCTTATTTGTTTACGAAAAGCATCTTCTTGTTGTGTTCTGAACGTTTTATCCCAATATAAATCTATGCCTATTTCACCAATAGCATAATATTTTTTTAGTGAGAGTTGATTTTTAATAATTTCTATCTCTTCTAAATAGTTTTCTTTTACAGATGTGGGGTGTAGCCCCATCATAGGGAAACAGTTGTCGGGATAAGCTTCGCATAAGTTGTTAAGCCTGTTAATACTAGAGCTATCAATATTTGGGAATAACATATATTGTATGTTATTTGTTATTGCTCTTTGTATTACTTCATCTCTGTCTTCGTCAAATTCTTCTAAATAGAGATGTGTATGTGTATCAGTAAAAATCATGCTGCAAAAGTAAAAAAATGTTTGAGCTATTATAATGTATTTTTTATAGTGAGGCACTCACCAATAAATTATTTGTAAATTTGCAATAAATCCCGGTAACGGAAGCAAAAAAAGATATAGCGTGCAAAAAATACTTGTAGTCCGATTTAGTTCCATTGGTGATATTGTTCTTACTACTCCTGTTGTTAGGTGTTTAAAAAAGCAGCTTGTTGATGTAGAAGTGCACTATCTTACGAAAAAACAATTCCTTCCAGTGCTTCAGAATAATGATTATATAAGTAAGATTATTGTTATTTCGAAAGATGTGAACGAAGTTATTGAGGAATTAAAAAGGGAGAAATATTCTTTTATTGTTGATTTGCATAGTAATCTGCGCACTATACTGGTGAAGAGTAAGTTGAGAAAACCTTCCGCTTCTTTTAATAAATTGAATCTGAAGAAGTGGTTGTTAGTGAATTTCAAAGTTAATAATATGCCTGATGTACATATTGTTAATAGATACTTTGAAACAGTAAGATCGTTGGGTGTTGTAAATGATGGTGAAGGATTAGATTATTTTGTTGCAAAAGAAGATGAACTGGTTTCGGAGTCCATACCTATAGAGGTGAGAAAGGAATATGTAGCCATTGTTATTGGGGGGCAGCATAAAACAAAACTTTATCCTACAGAAAAGGTGATTGATTTGTGTAATAAGCTTAAGCAGCCGGTAATAATTTTGGGTGGTCCCGAAGATAAAGATGAGGGGGATGCTATTGTTGAAGCATCTACTAATAAGAATATTTTTAATGCGGCAGGTAAATTTTCATTAAATAAATCGGCTGTATTAATAAGCAATGCGGATGTGGTTATAACAAATGATACGGGATTAATGCATATTGCAGCTGCATTTAAAAAAAGGATAGTATCGATTTGGGGAAATACAGTGCCTGAGTTTGGTATGTATCCTTATTTACCAAAAGAAAAAGAGCATTATTCTGCAATAGTTGAAGAGGAAGGGTTATCATGCCGTCCGTGCAGTAAGATAGGATACAAAAAATGCCCTAAAGGGCATTTTAATTGTATGAATAATATTAATCCCGAAAGGATTATTAAAGCTATAGAATCTGTAAAAAAGGATTGTTAGCTTTTTCGTAACGGATTGTTGTTTTTGGACCATGTCCAGGGTATATGGTAACGCTTTCGCCTAAAGTGAAAAGTTTTTCTTTAATATTTTTATTTAATAAATCGTAATCGCCTGTAGGTAGATCGGTTCTACCAATACTTTCTTTAAAAATCACATCTCCTACAATTAAGAAATCTTGTTCTTTATTAAATAAACAAATACTGCCATCGGCATGTCCAGGAGTGTATATTACTTCTAAAGATGAATTACCAAATTCAATAATGTCACCTTCTTTAATGTAGTTGCTTACTGTTGGTACTTTTTCAATTTTTAAACCAAAAACACTTGCTGAACTTTCGGCGGTTTTTAAAAATACATCCCCATCTTTATGAGCGTATAGTGGAATATTATAGGTGTCGCAAACAAAAGAACTTCCTAAAATATGGTCGATATGATTGTGTGTATTTATTAATTTTTTTGGGGTTAATCCTTGCTCTTTAATGTAAGAAACAAGTGTCTCTTTCTCTTTTGAGTTATAGCACGCTGCATCAATAATAATGCACTCTTTTGTTTCGTCGGACAGGATAATTGTATTTACCCGAAAGCTATTAAAAGCAAATATCTTTAAATTAAGCATAATGGTATTTTTTTTGTGACTGTTTGATGCCTTATCAAATGGTTAAGCAAATATAAATATTTACAAAATATAAATGTCATTTAGCAGAAGATTACTGTAGGATAAAAAAATATCTTAAATTAGCCCTGTAGTAAAGAAATAATTTATGCTTCTAGGATTAAAAAGGGAAATTAAGAAACTACTTATAGTGTTGTTGCTATTGATTGGGACAAATTCATTTGCTCAGTTTTATACTGGGTTGCAAATGGATTTCGGTAAAAATAGGGTGCAATACAACGATTTTATTTGGACGTACTACAAGTATGATAATTTTGATGTGTATTTTTATAGAGGAGGAGAGAGGTTTGCTGCTTATGCTTCGGAATATGCTAAGGAATATATAGATGAGACAGAGAATCTTTTCAAATCGAATTTGATTAATAAAATTCAGTTTGTAATTTTTAATAATATTTCCGATTTAAAACAGAGTAATTTAGGGTTGATGGATGAGTCTTCTACTTATAATATAGGAGGTATTACTCATATTTTGGGTTCTAAAGTGTTTCTGTATTTTGATGGCGATTATGATGATTTTGGAAAACAAATCAGAGCTGGTGTAGCCCAGGTGATTATTAATCAGGGTTTAAATGGAGGGTCTATTGGTTCTCAGGTAAAAAGTGATATGCTTGTCTCTATCCCTGATTGGTATCGTAATGGTTTGATATCATTCCTTTCGGAAGAATGGAGTGTAGTTATTGATAATAAAATGCGAGATTTAGTTGAACAAAATAAGCTGGACAAATTTAACAGACTTACCCCCGAAGAGATAAATATTGCTGGACATGCTATATGGAAATATATTAGTGATGTTTATGGGAAAGAAAAGATACCTGATATTATAAATGTCACTCAAATGAGTAGAAGTGTGGAGCAGGGCTTGTTGTATGTTATCGGTGTTTCGTATAAACAAATGGTAAAAGACTGGCGTAAATTTTATGAGGATAAATATAATGCCGAAAATATTAAAGGAGAAGAGTATAGAGGTAACAAACTGAAGACAAAAACTAGTAAAACAGTGGTTACTTCTCAGTTTAAGGCTAGTCCTGATGGAAGATATTTTGTATATGCTACCAACGAGATGAGTCAATACAAAATATGGTTGTTTGATAATGTTACAAAGAAGAGGAAAAAGATTTTAAAAAGAGGTTTTAAGCTTGATGAAAAGGTGGATTACACATATCCTCTTATTGATTGGCATCCTAGTGGAGAGATCATTTCTATTATTTTTGAAGAGAAGGGGTTTATACGATTATATCAATATAATATTGAAGAAGAAAACTTTGAGAGCCGTAAGATATTTAATTTGCAAAAAATTAATAGCTTTGAGTATTCCGATGATGGCCGTAGCTTAGTTATGTCTGCTGTTAAAAATGGATATACAGATATTTTCATCTTTAATATTCTTTCTAATTCCTATTCGGCTATTACAAACGATCCTTTTGATGATGTGGATCCTTGCTTTTTTGATAATTCAAGAAAGATTATCTTTTCGAGTAATAGAGACAATGATTCTTTAAAGAAAAGATATACTCATAATCCACTAAAACAAGATAGACCATACGATTTATTTATTTATGATTATAAGCAAAAATCGAAAGTGCTTAAAAGAATTACAAATACCCCTGTTGCTAACGAAAAACAGTCACGTGAATATGGTGAAAATTGTTTTGCTTTTCTTAGCGATGAAAATGGAGTATATAATAAATATTTGGCAAAGTATGATAGTGCAATTGCTTTTATTGATACAGCTGTTCATTATAATTATTATGTAAATACTATTGCGTTAACTGATTATTTGAGAAATATTAAAGAGCATCAGGCAAATATTACGGCTAAAAGAACTACAGATATAGTATTCGATAAACAGAAATATCAACTTTATTATAATGATATTGAAGAATCACAGAAGTGGGACGCTAAAGAGTTATTAAAAACTGGATATGCTCAGAAAAGGATAAGAGAGTTTGAAAAAAGAAAGATTGCTGTAAGTGAGATAAATAAGGAGAAGGTTAATTGGCAACATAAACGGTTTAGGACGGTAAGGGTTGGTGAAAGAGATAATGATGAGAAAACTAAAGAAGAAAGGCAATATTTATTAGGTCGACAGAATTTTTTGGTTATTGGAGAAGAGAAAGATAATAAGTATGATGGTAAGACAAAGGAGCGGGAAGGGTTTAAGGTGCCAAAACGACATTTTTATGATGTCCAGTATAGTATTAATGAATTAGTAAGTCAGGTTGATTTTTCATACTTAAATAGGATGTATCAACCTTTTCAGGGTGGCGGCTCTCCTATATTTCTTAATTCTGGTTTTAATGCTTTGTTAAAAATAGGAATTACTGATTTGATGGAGAATTATAGGATAATTGGTGGTGTTAGCCTCAGTCCTGATTTGGTTAATAATGAGTATTTATTCTCTATTGGTAATTATAAAAAACATTTGGATAAGGAACTTATCTTTCATCGGTCGGGAGTGGAAAATCAAGATGCATATCCATACATTACTTATCAATTTCATGAACTTCATCTTAAGTTGAGCTGGCCATTTAATAGGGTGATGAGTGTTAGAGGGCGTTTTACATACCGTAACGATAATAAAATAGTAAAATCTACAGAGCCATCTACATTGGAACAGAGAAATGTTTCGACGAATAGAGTAGGGCTTAGAACATCATTCGTGTATGATGATTCGAGGGTGCTTGGTTTAAATATTTATGAGGGAAGTAAGTTTAAAATTTTTGCTGAATATTATCAGGTTGTAGAGGACTTTAAAAGGAATTTTATTGTTGTAGGGCTTGATTATAGAAAAAGTATAAAAATACATAGGAACTTTGTTTGGGCTAATCGTTTTGCAACTAGTACATCGTTGGGTAACGAGAAGCTTATTTATTATTTGGGGGGTGTTGATAATTGGCTTAATCCTTCTTTTAATAAAAAAATTGAGATAGATTATTCTCAAAATTATTTATACCAAACTCTTGCTACAAATATGAGGGGTTTTAAGCAAAATATCAGAAATGGAAATAGTTTTGCCGTACTAAATTCTGAATTACGTTTCCCTGTATTTAGTTATTTTTTTAATAGACCATTGAAGTCGAAATTTTTGAAAAATTTTCAGATTGTTGGCTTTGCTGATGTTGGGTCGGCATGGAATGGCTGGAATCCTTATGATAGAGAAAATGTCCTTTTCTCGGAAACAGTGTTGCATGGGCCAATTAGTGTTACTGTACAATCGCAAATAGAACCTGTTGTTGCAGGATATGGCCTTGGAGTGAGATCAACATTGTTTGGTTATTTTGTGAGGGCTGATTTTGCGTGGGGTTATGATGATGGTTGTTTTAATCCAATGGTATTTTATCTCTCCTTTGATTTAGATTTTTAACATGTAGAAACTGTTTTTTTTTAGTTGCACTACTTAATATAAGTTTGTTTAAGCATTGGTTTTATTACTGTTTAGGCAGATGTAATAAAATTGTATTACATAAAATATATTTGACAATATAAGATATAGGTGTAAAATGGTTAGTTAGTTGTTACTGATAAAACGGAAGTGCGACAGGGTGGCAAAATCCAAAAATTCTATTTTGTGTAGTATCTATTTTTCATATAAAAATCATTTTATAAATATTTTTATTAAAAATGTCCTGTTAATAACTTTGGTAGGGAAATATGTATAAACCTTTGGTAATATGGTTTTTTGTAGTATTTTATTGTCGGGAAATACCATGAATTATTCTAAGTCCTTTGTTTTAGGGGGCTTTGTAAAAAGCAAGTTTTTGTGAAAAAAAAATAAAATAAAGTTATTACATCTGATTAACTTTATTCTCAAAGAGTTAATAATGTTGTTAATAAGAATCGCATAATTTGTTAATTTTTTATGTTGAAAAAAATTAACTTAGCTTTAATTTTGATGCGCTAAATTTTAGTGAATTTATTTATCGTTTAATTTGATAAGACATTCAATATGAACAACGATTTATTTGCCAACAATTTTCAACAAAAACAACAAGTGAAGAAAGAAACATTAGAAACTGAGTTTTTTCAGGATATTATGGAAAAACGTAAAACTCCAGAGATTAGAACAGCAAAGTCTGAATTGAAGCCATATAATCATGATGAAGTTGCTGAAAAAGCAACAGAATATTTTAATGGTGATTCATTAGCGGGTACTGTATGGATGAATAAATATGCATTAAAGGATGCTGAGAATAATATTTATGAAAGCACTCCTGAAGAAATGCATCGAAGAATAGCTAGGGAGGTAGCTCGTATTGAGGATAAATACCCTAACCCTCTTACAGAGGAGGATGTTTTTAGTGTTTTAAAAGATTTTAAATATATAATACCAGCAGGGTCTCCTATGGCCGGGATAGGTAATTTGTTTCAAGAATCTTCATTGTCTAATTGTTTTGTTATTGGTAATCAGGATGACAGTTCTGATTCGTATGGTGGAATAATGAAAATAGATCAAGAGCAAGTTCAGTTAATGAAGCGTAGAGGAGGTGTTGGTCACGATTTATCTAGCATACGTCCATCAGGGAGTATGGTAAAAAATAGTGCATTAACCTCTACAGGAATAGTCCCTTTTATGGAGCGTTATTCTAATTCTACTCGCGAAGTAGCGCAAGACGGTCGTCGAGGAGCTTTAATGTTATCTATTTCTATACAGCATCCTGATGTTGAATCATTTATTGACGCAAAGATGTCTGAGGGTAAAATCACTGGTGCGAATATTTCTGTAAAGATTGATGATGAATTCATGAGGGCTGTTAAGAATAATGAGATGTATGAGCAGAGATATCCTATTTATTCTGATAATCCTAAGGTGAGAAAAAAAATAGATGCAAAGAAATTGTGGAATAAGTTAATTTCTAATGCTTGGGCTTCTGCAGAGCCAGGGATTTTATTTTGGGATACTGTAAGCAGAGAATCTATTCCTGATTGTTATTCAGATTATGGTTTTAAAACTGTTTCTACTAATCCATGTGGTGAAATACCTTTATGTCCTTATGATAGTTGTAGGTTATTGGCTTTAAATTTATTCAGTTATGTAAAAAATCCTTTTTCTGAGAATGCGGAATTTGATTTTGATTTGTTTAAAAAGCATACTCATATTGCTCAACGTATTATGGATGATATTGTTGATCTTGAAATAGAAAAGGTGAATGGTATTTTGGCAAAGATAGAACGGGATCCAGAGGATGCAGAGACAAAGCGAATAGAGAGGAATCTTTGGTTAAAGATAAAAGAAAAGAGCGAACAAGGACGTCGTACAGGTATTGGAATAACAGCAGAAGCTGATATGTTGGCTGCTATGGGGTTAAGATATGGGTCTGATGAAGCAACAAGTTTTTCTGTTGAAGTTCATAAAAATCTTGCTGTTGAAACATATAGGTCTTCTGTTAATTTAGCAAAAGACAGAGGAGCATTTCCTATCTTCGATTATAATAAAGAAATTGATAATCCTTTTATTAATCGTATTGCGACTGTAGCTCCGGAAGTAGTGGAAGAGATGAAGCAATATGGTAGAAGAAATATAGCTTTATTAACTATAGCACCTACAGGTAGTGTTAGTATTTGTACTCAAACAACATCAGGGATCGAACCTGCCTTTATGGTATCGTATAAGCGACGTCGTAAAGTTAATCCAAACGATAATGATGTAACTATTACTTTTACTGATGAAACAGGTGATTCATGGGAAGAGTATCGTGTTTTTCATTCGAAATTTGAGATGTGGCTTGAGAAAAACGGTTACGATGTAAAGGCTGTTAAAGAGTATTCTAATGAGAAGCTTCAGAAGATAGTAGAATTATCTCCATATTATAAAGCTACTTCTAATGATATTAATTGGTTGTCGAAGGTTAAAATGCAAGGTGCTGTACAAAAATGGGTGGATCACTCTATTAGTGTGACAGTAAATCTTCCAAAAGATGTAACAAAAGAACTTGTTAGTAATGTGTACCAAACTGCATGGGAAAGTGGATGTAAAGGGATGACCATTTATCGCGATGGATCACGTTCGGGTGTTTTAATTAGTGATGATAAGAAGGAAGAAGAGAATGTTGTTTTTAAAGAGACTACTGCTCCTAAAAGACCAGAAGTTATAGATTGCGAGATTCTTCGTTTTCAAAATTCTTATGAAAAATGGATGGCTGTAGTTGGTCTTATTGATGGTAAACCATATGAGATATTTACTGGACGTTCGGATGATTTTTATCTGCCACCTTGGGTGCAAAAAGGTAAAGTGGTAAAAGTAAAAACAAGTGAAGGCATAAGTCGGTACGATTTTAAATTTAAGGATAAAGGAGGGTATAACGTTACTGTTGAAGGTTTATCGCGTTCTTTTGATAAAGAATTTTGGAATTATGCAAAACTTATATCAGGAATATTACGACACGGAATGCCTTTACAGCATGCTGTAAATCTTGTAGAAAAATTGAATTTTGATATTGATTCGATAAATACATGGAAGAATGGTGTTATTCGTGCGCTTAAAAGATATATTCCTAATGGTACTAAATCTAAAGAGGCTTGCCCTAGTTGTGGTGTAGAAGGTTCATTAGAATATAAAGAGGGGTGTTTAACATGTAATAGTTGTGGGTATTCAAAATGTAGTTAGAGATAAAAAGAGTTGATATTTTGATTTTATATTTTAGAAGGAGTATGCTATTTGCATACTCTTTTTTTTATATAGTAATGATGAGAAATATTTTAGTTATGACTGTTTGCGGTGTACATCATATACTTGATTATCTCGAAATTCATTGATACGCATCGCTATGTATAAAAATATTTTCAGGTTGTTATCATTAAGGTACTTAATGGCTTTGGGGTCTTTATTAGTGGCATTAGCGAATGTTAGTAGAAAGTCGTAGCCATTTTTATGAAGCCATATTTTTGCATCGTTTTTGTTATCAATAGCAGAGTCTAATGCGGCTAATCTTTGATGATTATTTTGCATCAACCAGTTAAAAGCGGCGTTACTACCTCTGATGGCAGCAGATAGTGCAGCTAATTCGGGGTAACCGTTAGTCATAAGCCATTTATAAACATCTTCTTTTCCAGAGAATGTTTCGGCAAAAGCAAGTAATATTTTTGATGAATAGTTTAGCATATCTCATACAAAGTTAAGCAAGTTTTTTTGACTTTATTGAAGAAATAGGAGGACACTATCTAACATCTTAAATGACTTTATGATATGAATTGGTAGATAAGAATAAGATGTAGTAAATATTAAACAGCATTACTATCTGTTATGAGGCAAAAGAGATAATTGTTATCTTTGGATTCTATGAATGAATTAAAGAAAATCAAACAACCTGTTGCTGTACAAATTAAAGACTTTGAAGTGAAATTCAATTCTTCTATGCAGAGTAGTGTACCTTTGTTAAATAAAATAACTAAGTATATATTGAAAAGAAAAGGGAAGCAGATGCGTCCTTTATTTGTTTTTCTTTCGGCTAATATGCATGGTGATGTTTGTGAGTCGACATATTCGGCAGCATCATTGATAGAGTTGTTGCATACAGCTACACTTATACACGATGATGTTGTTGATGATTCGAATATGCGTAGGGGATTTTTTTCATTAAATGCTTTATGGAAAAATAAGATATCAGTATTGGTTGGAGATTTTTTACTTTCTAGGGGCTTACTATTAGCAATGAATAATAAGGAATACGATTTATTACAAATTGTTTCGCGTGCCACCCAAGAGATGAGTGAAGGAGAGTTATTGCAAATAGAAAAAGCACGTAGGTTGGATATAGAGGAGGGGGTTTATTTTGAGATTATCAGAAAGAAGACAGCTTCTTTAATAGCCTCTTGTTGTGCTTGTGGTACCTCTTCGGTTGGAGCTGACGAGGTGACTGTACAAAAGATGCATAAGTTTGGGGAGTTTGTTGGCATTGCTTTTCAAATAAAAGACGATCTTCTCGATTATGAGAAGAGTTCGGTAATTGGGAAACCTAAGGGTGTTGATATTAAAGAGAAAAAGATGACACTTCCTTTGATTTATTTGCTAAATAATTCTTCTGATAAAGAGAAGAGAAAATTAATAAGAACAATAAAGTATTCGAATAATGTTCCTCAGAAAGTTTTGGAATTAATATCAAAAGTAAAAGCTAGTGGAGGTATAGAATATGCCACTAAAGTAATGGAAAGATATAGGGATGAGGCTTTAATGATACTTAACGAATTTCCTAAGAATCAATACCGTGATTCTTTAGAACGTTTAGTGATGTATACTACAGAAAGAAAAAAGTAGCAATA
>Ga0256842_1003322_pt1 | contig 10809 bp, 11 predicted proteins | sample 4559240metaG_FD_185973 | JGI IMG/M metagenome (GOLD analysis project Ga0256842, IMG submission 185973) | Hydrothermal vent microbial communities from Guaymas Basin, Mexico - 4559-240 | ecosystem: Environmental > Aquatic > Marine > Hydrothermal vents | place: Mexico: Guaymas Basin | collected...
AACTCCCTAAGCGCTCTGCTACCAACGTGATGGCCGAAGTGGACCCTGTCGGCGACCGTTCCATGGGGTGGAACATGGGAGAGGATTATGTCCCCCTCGCGGTAGTTTCGCTCGAGTATCCCTCCGATCTCATCCTCCGTCAGCTCCCATATGGTGTGGAATGGCGTGATGTTGGAGCCCCCGATTCCAACTATGCCTACTCCACCGACCTCAACACGCCTGTTGTGGGCGTTTATCCCCAGCTCCGTCAGGAGTTCCGGGACGTCTCTGCCGTCGCAGTTGCCGTGTACCGCCACCAGGGGCATCCCGAGCTCAAGCATTGGTGCCAGGACTTCCCTCGCCTTATCGGAACCGCTGAAATGCGTGAGGTCTCCTGCCACCAGGAGGGCGTCAAATTCCCCGCCCCTCAGCACCTCGGCAAGCTGGCGGGCCCTCTTGGCGTTTCCATGGATGTCGGTAACCGCTACGAACCTCACGGGACCACCCCCTACGTGTAGATGCCCATCTCTTCGGCGAGCTTCAGGAGCCTCTCGGCCCGATCCTTCGTTGGAGGGTGCGTGGAAACCATGTCCGCGAGGTCGCCCCGGAACGGGTTGACTATGAAGATGGGTGATGTCGCGAGGTTCCCTCCCCGCATCGGGCGGAAGGAGATTGCCTTTTCGAGCTTGAGAAGGGCACTGGCCAGGGCGAGCGGTTTCCCGCTTATCCTCGCGCCGTGTTCATCCGCGGAGTACTCGCGCGAGGGACTGAGGCCAACGTGAAGGAAAATCCCCGCTATCGGCGTGAGAATCCTCAGAAGGAGGCCATCGTTAGGGTTGCTCCTCTTCCTGGTGCGGGAGGGCGGGTTTATCAAGCGGTCGATGGAATAGGCCACGCCAAGGAGGGAGCCACCGATCACGGAGACTAGGGTCTGAAGGGGCGTGTCGTTGTTGATTATGTGGGCAATCTCGTGGGCAATGGCGCCCTCTATTTCCTCGGGGTCCAGAACCCTGAGAAGGCCATAGGTCAGAACTATCGTGCTGCTCCCGGGCCCCTTGCCGGCGGAGAATATGTTGGGGGTTCCAACCGGGGCCAGGGCCAGCTTGGGAACCGGAATCCCGGCGCTGGAGGCGAGCTTTCTCAGCACGGCATACAGGTAGGGATAGTCACTCTCCCCAACGAGCCTTGCCCGGTACCACCTCATCAGAATCCGGTCGCCGTACCAGTAAACCAGGAAGTACGCGATGAGAACCACAACGATGGCCGCAGTGAGGCCCCTTCTCTCCCACAGGAGATACCCAATAATGACCGGGATAATTGCAACGAGGAGTATCGTGAGCAGAAACCTGAGCCATTTGAGGGCTCCCATATTTAATCCCCTCCGAGCATTAGATACTGGACGACGTCATCGTAAGCCCAGCTCCAGTCGACTATTCCAACCCTCCTCTTCACCCCCTCATTCAGGAGGGATAGAATCTCGTCAACCACTTCATCGGGAGTTTTGCCTGTGGTGTCCACCTCTATGACGTTTTCGTTCTCCTCGATGGCCTCGACGAGGATAACGTCCACGAGCTCTGCCTCGACGTTCTCGGCAAGCTTTTTGCGGGGATAACCCCTGGATTCGAGCCTCTCGGCCACCATCTTGGGATGCAGGCGGAGAACCACGACAACATCGGCTGGAACCAGGTGACTCAGGTGACCGTCTATCACAACATCCCTCCCGGAGAACTCCTCTCCAACTGCTCGGAAGAGCTCGTCAACGTCTATCTCGATTTCATCCCCTACCTTCTCCCCGATGCCCTTTGCCAGGGCGAAGTCCTTTATGCTCACGTATTCATACCCAAGCCTTTCGCTCAGGATTTTGGAGACCGTGGTTTTACCGACTCCGGGAGTACCACTCACGGCGATTATCATCGATTTACCCCCGAGAACTCACTCTATTTTGTTACCGGAAGTTTATATGCTTGTTCCTCGTTAATCGTCGAATGTACATGTAGCATTCAGCGAAAACCTTTTAAGGACTATAGTTTCTATATAGACGCAGGTGACACGAAATGGAGAGGCTAAAATTACTTCGGAGGAAGTTGCATGTTGTGAAGAAACAGAAGGAGCTCCTCATGCTTGAGGAGGCCAAACTCATAAGGGTGACCCGTCAGAAAAAGGTGGCCGCCAAGAAGCTCGCCAAGGTCAAGAAGGAGAAAGTTGCCCTCGCCCTTGAAGAGGCGAGGCTCGTCAGGGTTCTCAAGCAGAACGGCTATCCCGCCGTCTGAGTTTTTTCAAAACTTTTAGAAAAGGAGAAAAGTTCAGAAGACGTTGAGCTTGTTCTCCAGTATCATCTTCTGTATCTTCGTTATGTCCGCGAGCCATGCATCCGCTATTTCATAGGCCGGCTTCTGGATGGTTTCGAGGTGGTAGCCCTTCTTCGGGATAACCTGAACGCTCGCGACGAGCGGCTCGTCGATGGGCTTACCTATCTGGCTGAGTATCCTGACGTAGACCTCCTCGACGCCCTCGACCTGCTCGGCTATGTCGTTGGCGATGAGCATCGAGAGGAGGTTGTAAATCTTTCCGACGTGGCTGACCGGGTTCTTTCCGGCAGCAGCTTCCATGCTCATGTGCCTGTTCGGGGTGATGAGACCGTTCACGCGGTTGCCCCTTCCAACGCTACCGTCGTCGCCCGCCTCGGCGCTGGTTCCGGTGACGGTGATGTAGTAGATGCCCTTCTCGGGGTCGTCGGCGGTGTTGACGTAGACCTTTGTGGGTCTCTCGGTGTGGGTCTCGACAACCTCCCACGCTGCGTCGTGGATAGCCTCCTTGACGGCCATGTAGTCGTCCGGGGTGTCGACCTCGCTGTCAACTATCGCAGCGGCTATGGTGAGGTCTATCTCGTCGCCCTTCCTGAGCCCCATGACCTTGATGTCCTCACCGACGGCAGGATACTTCCTCTTGAACTCGTCGCTGTTGAGGAGCCTCTCGGTCTCGAGGACTATCCTCTCGGTCTCGCTGAGGGGGGCGTAGCCGACTCCAAAGCTGGTGTCGTTGGCGAGCGGAATCGGGTTCTCTTTGGCCTTGTTGAAGACTCCAACGAGGTCAACGCTTCCCTGGCCTATGCGGGAGTCTATGACGACGTGGTTCTCAAGGTCCAGGTGGCGAACGGCCTTTCTGAGGTAGTCCTTGGCGGCCCTGATGGCTATCTCGTGAACCGGGAAGAACTCGCGGTCAACCATCTCGACGGCCCTTCCTGAAAGAAGGATGTAAATTGGTTTTATAACCTCACCACCACCGAATTTAGGATATGCTCTTCCTCCAACAACCTCAACTTGATCCGTGTTGTGGTGTAGAATTATGCCATATCTCCTAATGTACTCCCTGCTCAATGCCCTGCTGACAGCTTCAGCTATACCATCGGCAATGCTGTCCGGGTGGCCGATTCCCTTCCTCTCAACGAGCTCAACTTTCTGCATCTCAACCGGAGTACGCATAAGCTCCTCCACAACTATATTCCTGACTTTCTCCGCCATGATCATCACCTCTATGCGCACCTTAGTTCATTGCCTTATATATTTTTCGGCATAAATTAGGATTCCTAATATAACTAGTAGTTATTAAACTTAAACCCTCAAGAATGAACCGAGAAACTCACACTTTTTAAGCTCTTCTTCAAGAGAACTTACGGTGAAAATGATGCTCTCGGAAATTATAGATGAGATAAGAAATGTTCTGGATGAAAAAGATCTCCTTAGAGAGGAGGCGCTGAAAATCACGAGAGAAATTGTGAGATTGAGTGGAGACAGTATAAAAGCTCTTCACAGAGGGGATATAGAGACTGCATGGGAGAGGATTGAAAAAGTGAAGGAAAAGATAGAAATGTTGAATGAAAAGCTGTTGCCTCATCCGGACCTGTACTTTACCGGTTACGTTCAGAATGCTCATCAGGAGTTCGTTGAGGCTGTGCTTTTCTATTCCTACCTCACAGGTTCTGGGTTTCCATCACCTAAAGAACTTGGAGTGCCGGAGTCAAATTATCTCCTCGGAATTGGGGACCTTATAGGAGAACTCAGGAGACACTTCCTTCTTCTACTTATGGAGAATAAAATTGAGGAAGCCCAGAACGTTTATGAAACCATGAGCCGGATTTATGAGGAACTAATGACGCTTGAATATCCGAAAGGCCTTGTGAATATACGACAGAAGCAAGATCAAGCAAGGTATATTGTTGAGAGAACCCTCGAAGATTTAACACGGGCAAAACTAACTAAAAGCCTTGAGGAGAAATTAAATAAGGCAATAAAAATGTAGTTACATAATTAATGCTTTAAACAGAATGAAACTAACGAAAAGCTTAGAGCGGAAATGTAATCATATAACTGCAGTTGGTGAGGGTTATGAACCTTAAGAGGATCTCAGATGTGCAGAGAAAGCTCGCGGAGAGGATAATAGAGCGGCCAGTTGAATTAAGGATGATTAAGACAGTTGCTGCAGTTGATGTATCATATAGGGGAAACACTGCAAGAGCAGCCTTTGTTCTGTGCTCTTTTCCTGAATGCAGACTCTTGGAAGATAGGGTGATTAAAACCGAGGTTGATTTCCCTTACATTTCTACTTTTTTCTTTCTCAGGGAAACTAAGCCCGTACTGCTGGCTGTTAGGGATGAAGAATTTGATATTCTGCTGGTTGAGGGGCATGGAAAAGCTCATCCAAGAGGATATGGTCTGGCTTCTCATATAGGGTTACTTCTCAAGAGGCCTGTTATAGGAGTTGCCAAGAAACCCTTAAGAGACTATCCTGAGGGCACTCTGGTAAAAGTGGGAAAAGCTTATGTTAGTGTTGGAAACCTAATCGATTTAAGGAGTGCACAAAAAGTAATTGAAATACTCAATGATGATGGTTACCCAAAACCTCTTAAAATTGCAGATGCACTCTCTAGGGGGAAAGAAAAATGAAACGACTGAAGATCATGTTATCACTTGCAAAAAAAGGAGCTATTGGAGAGAAAAAGAAAATAACAGTTAGGGGTTTGGCAAATGAACTGGGATTTTCTCCTCAAACTGTGCTTAGAATACTTGATGAATTGGAGGGAGAGGGTCTGATAGTCAAGGAGATAATCGGAAGAAAAACATATGTTGAAATTAGTGAAAATGGACTAAAATTTCTGGAAGAACTCTGCGATGAGATATATGATGTAGTGTATCAGGGAATAATAATAGGAGAAGTTATTTCTGGAATTGGGGAGGGCGCCTATTATGTTAGACATTATGCTCATCTTATTGAGGAATATCTTGGATTTACGCCATATCCCGGTACTCTTAATGTGAGGGTTATATTCCCAAAAACAATATTTGATGCCCTCTGTGGAGCAAAACCTATTACCATCCCGGGATTTACTAAAGAAGGTAGAACATTTGGAGATGTTAAAGCCTACAGAGTCATGATTGATGGAGTTGAAGGTGCTGTGGTAATACCATCTAGAACTATTCATCCACCACGGATAGCGGAGGTAATCTCTCCGGTTTATCTAAGAAAAGAGTTAAACCTTAAGGATGGCTCAAAAATAACTTTAAAGGTGGTAAAGTTAAAATGAGAAGATTGCTCTCTTCTTTAGCGTTTGCAGGAGTGGGAATAACAATAAGTTTCGTGTTGATAGTAATGTCGTTCCATCCATCGACTAGTATGGACACACTGATACCAGTATATCTCGTCGGATTACTTGGAGGAGCATTTTACGGAGCAATAGGAAAAAGAGGTGGAGTGAATGCTTCAGGCGTGGCTTTTATTTTAGGTTTGACAATAACTGTTCTCCTGAATTTACTGTGGAGATACAGACCTCTTACGCTTGGTTATTCTATTGCATTCCTCGTAATAGTTATTGTGGGCATGTTTATGGTAGAGAGCAAGAGTGATTTAGATATAGCTTTAATTCCATTTTCATATTTCGGCGGTTTCATAGTTGGAATGTTGCTGTTTATGAATGTGCATTTGGCAGAGGTTGAAGGCGCTGTCATGAGTGTGATGGTAACAGGGGTTATTGGGGCTTTTGTGTCTCTGGTTGTAGCTTTACTCAGAGTTATGTTTAATTTACGGAAACAGAAAAATGTTGAACTATTAAGGTAAATGGTGCGCAGACGGTTCGATTTGCAGGTACTGGAGGTTCCTACGTTGACGAAATAGCTTCAGCAATTTACTGATATCCCTCTCCCAAGGCTTTCAAAAAGTAACCCTAGCTGGATTTACCATGAAAGTATCATATTTTCCTTCTGGGAGCTTTTTGATGTCGCTTGCCCTTGAAATGAGCTTAAGTTTTCTCGTGTTGCTATCAAAATATCTCAGTTCATATTTGTCCTTTTACCCCGAGTTAGATGGCTAACAGTATTAAAAATATAAAATAACCTGTGAGAGCGCCTGAGGATAAATCCAGATATAACTATAAGCCTGACCTATCCTGACAGTATCATAAAAACTAAAGCAACATTTAAATATCATAGAGCTGAACTATTTCAGGTGATTAAAATGGTGATAAGACTCTCAAAGCTCTATGGGAAGCAGATATACAACACTAAGGGCTATTACGTCGGTTATGTCGATGAAGTTCTTATCGATATTGATAGAGGATATGGCAAAGTGATAGCTTTGGGACTGCCAGGAAAGAAAGTAGGCATTCCCTATGATAGGGTTACAGCCATAGGGGATATAATACTTGTAAAAACAAGAGAAGATTAGCTTTCTTTAATTTTCAGAGCATCTAAAAATTTCTCTGTTATTGCTTCTTCTGCTAGTCTTAGAAGTGAGGATTTATCCTTAGCTAAAGTGAATATCCCCAAGGGGACTCTTGCACCACCCATCTGAGAATGCCCCCCACCACTTCCAATATTACCGAAAGCCTCTCTAAGGATTTTTCCGATATTCACTCTCACATCCCTCGTTCTAGCCGATATTTCTATACTATCATCGACTATACCAAATACAAGGACAGTATTTATCCCTTCAAGCCTTAAAAGAAAATCAGCAGATTCCGCAATAGCATCTCTGCTCCTTATAAATCCGACGTTTGAAATAAGGACATTTTTGTATATTCTGCGGTTCATTATTGCCCTAGCGAGTATTTCAGCAGTCTCAGTTGAGATATCAGGATGTTCAATTTTATCAAGCAACTCATAATTGACCTTTTGGGTTAGAAACTCTATAGCTTTTAATTCAGCATGTCCAATTTTTGAAAACTTTTTTGTATCAATATAAATCCCATAAAACAACCCAGTTGCGAGGGTTTCTGACATCTCTAAACCAAGCATTTTCAGGTATTCAGCTAGTATAGAAGCTGAAGCATTAACTTCAGGCCGTATGTCAAGAAAAGCGTCATCTGGAAGTATATCTTTAAGATGCTGGAGAATCTGGTGGTGATCAATTATTATTTTTATTTTCTTGAAGTCTTCCTCTTCGAGTATTGTTAAATTTCCATTAGGCTGACAGTCTATTAGTGCTATAAAGGGGAATCTTTTTAATTCATATGAACCTTTTGAAACTTTCCGAATATCTATACCGAGAATATTAACAAATGCCCGATTTTCATGATGGGTTATTTCCCCACCATAAAATATCTGAGGTTTTAACCCTGCATTCTGTGCTATAACACTTAAAGCCATAGCACTTGAAAGTGCATCAGGATCTGGATTGTCATGGACGACTATAGCAAGCCCTTCTCCTTCCTTTTTCAATTCTTGAAGTTTCTTAACTAGCATGTTAGCATTTTTTCTCTCTCCAATATGAGATACAATACTTATTATGCTATTTACAATAGCCTTCTTTGGATAGATGGTATAGTCTATATGAACTTCGGTTTCAAATTCTTCTCTGATCTCTTTTTCAAGATTTTCTACTTTTAGATCATCTGGGAGAATCGCAAGTATTGGAATATTTTTATTATTTGTCTTTATCACGTGAACCGTGCGTTTTATCAGAGATATATTTGCCACTGTTAGTACAGCGAGTTCAGCTTTATCAATTCCAGCTTTTAGCAATGTTGCAGTATACGAGAAATCACCCTGTATAACTTGGAAACCACTCTCAGAGAGAGTTTTGGCTTTAAGTTCATCTTTTTCTATGATAACAACATCAAATTCACCCTTTAATGCCTCTGCTATTAATCTGCCAATTGAGCCTCCTCCGAATATCAGCACTCTCATAAGTCCCCACCTTTTGAGTACAATAATGTTTAAATATCTGCTTTGATATACTATGACGATGAATTTCCTAGCATTCTTTAGGGAAGGGGATATATATATCTAATGGTGGTGATCATGCAAGTGCCTGCCGAGCAGCCGATTAAGGAAAATATCGTGGTTACCGATATTCAGGAGCTTAAATCCATCGTAGACGAGGTTCTTTCAAATTCAAATGGAATTTTTCTGAAGATTTTCACAAAAGACTCTACTGGAAAATATTACATTATGATGCTCACAGACAGGTCAAAGCTCTTGGCAATAGAGGCCATGCTTGTTGACCAAAAAACTTCTGTAATGGGAGATGAAGCATTTGGGATATTTAAATCCCTTTTAGGAAAGCCCATGGTACTTGATATTTATCAGCTTGATGAAATAAGCCTTAAGCTCTCACTGGCGGATAATATTGATGCATACACCTCAACTCCCCAAGTTGCCATCTCAGAGCTTTTTGGAATGACATCAGAAACTAAAGAAGAAAAAGAATCTCTCCCACAACCAAAGGAAGAAGTCGGAACAGAAAGAAAAACTCCTATAAAAAAGGCAGAAATTAAACATGAAATAAAGAAAGAATCTAAACCACTTGTCCAAGAAAGCATAAAACAAATAGAAGCCCCAGAGGTGGAAATCAGCCTGAGAGGGGGTTCAATTCCAGAGGGAGCATTTAAAAAATATGCAGAAGATCTTCTTAAAGAATCAAAGAGAATTAAAGGGCTAAAAATTACTAAAATAGTCTTTGAAGGTAATGTCGGGGAGGGTGTTGTTTATTTAAATGTGGCATTATACGGGTTTTCAAATGCTCCTCCGATGCAGAAGGAAATAGCCGAGAAAAGAATGATGCATGCAATAAGTAAATATGCCCCCGTTATCTTCAGAGAAACCGGGATAAAAGCTATAATAAAAGGCATGAAAATTGTAATTGATGGAGAGGAGGTTAGACCCCAAGAAATCGTGGAAAGAGATAAGAGGAAAACTGCTTCTGTTGGGAAAGATGGCGTAATAACCCTAACAGCTCTCGAGGATTACTGGACATATTTTAGTGCTTTTTCAAAAACAATCCTCAAAGAAATTGAGGATGCGGGAATCAAAGTCAAAAAGATGTATGTGGATGTCGTTGGAAGACAAGAATTTGAAATTAATGTTTCCCTAGCTGGAACTTCTAGCTCTGATATGGACAAGATAAAGGCTGAAACAACAGTGAGTGCTATCGTTTCCAGACATGCAAGGGAAATAGGAAGAATTTTAAATAAATACACTACTGTCCGTAGGGTAACAGTAGAGCTGGAGGAAGCTAAAGGGCATGTGCCTTCTTTTAAGGCAGAAGAAATCATTAAAAAGAAAGCTGAACTTGAAAAAGAAGTTGAAATGTTGTTGAAACAGGCTGGGATAGATGAACTCGCACCATTCACAGAGGAGAAGAAAAAGGAGACCGAACAAACACTTATTCAAAATCGTGTTAGACCTGCAATGGAAACTTTAAAATCAAGAATACATAGTGAGCTTAAACTTGTTCCAAGGGCCAGTTTTAAATGGCTCAAATTCAACTGGGATTTTGATGGAAAAGCCGCAAAAGTTGATATAGAAGCAAGTTTTGTAAAAGAAGAAATTGGTGGGCTGTTTGGAGCATTCTCTAGTGTTCCAGAGGAGAGGATAAAAGAGGAATCTACAGCAATCATAAAACGAGCTATCAAAGAAGTTTCCCAAGATTACAGTATAACAATTGTACCAAGAAAGGTTGAAATAATAGTCAGATAATGGATCTTGTCTTTATCTTTTATCTTTGACATAACATACTGTCAGGATAACCGGTGGGATTCAGTATAACTATTACTACTAAGCCTGACCTACTATTAACTCAGCACTCAAGATCGTCATCATCCTTAACGTCAGTTTGCCTAGTTCATCATAGTTACTCCTTCTCCAATATGTGGATTTATTAGTTTATAACTCTTCATCTCTTCACTGGAATTATGTTCTGATGCTTTATATCATACTTATATACACTCGGCTCGAATTCAAAGAGTGGAGATTTAAGAACGTACATTTGTTCTGAAATTTCATGATTGTTCCTTTCACTCAGAAACTCAACAACATAGTCATTAAATTCGATATTCCATGATAGAAACTCCATAGAAACTCTATCCTTGTTCAAAAGGTATATTGAAAATAGATGTCTCCCGTTTATAGTCTTGTTTGATAACAAACGTTTAATAAGCTTAACAGTTCTATCTTCACCAATCTCAAAAGCCATACCGTCAACTGAGAATACAAACTCTACTATCCCCGTTTTGTTTGTCTTTTTGAAGATCTCCCTATATATTTGCTCTAATTTTGGGATGTATGTTTCGGGATTAAAGACTTCTATCTTGTAGATATAATCGCCGGGGTAGTGGAAATCATATTTTGAACCAAAAACATCAATTATTATCAAATTACCCTTTTTACCTTCTTCTTCTATATCCAATCCAACGGATTTTCCTCTCAGTATCAATTTTGGAAGTGGTAGGTTGTAATTTATAATAATCCCAAGATACCCTTTTGAAAGCTGATATTTTAGGATCTTAAATGGCATTGCCCATCCAAGTGAGAAAGAATCATAAATAACCAACAAACTTGA